>ENA-UPTF01002601-UPTF01002601.1-marine-metagenome-genome-assembly--contig:-NODE-2601-length-10351-cov-4.517812_pt1 | contig 10351 bp, 13 predicted proteins | sample MGYA00238166_ERZ767019 | MGnify/ENA primary metagenome ERZ767019 (study PRJEB28930, sample SAMN06266391) | marine metagenome | isolation source: Sea water from 250 m depth | place: Atlantic Ocean... | reverse complement strand
CGCCTCATATTCATCGACCATTGCGCGGCGGACGACGCGACCACGGAAATTGGTGCCTATAAGACTCTCATGCACAAATGTATTACCTGGAGCCAACACTCTCATGGCATCTAGCACTGCCATGACCGCCGCCGTCCCCGTACCGCAGGGCGATCGGTCGACTTGCTCCCGAGCGAACACGGTCACATTTCGGAGATCCGCCTCAGCGCACTCAGCCATACCCGTAAAAACCGTTCCATAGACACCACCGATCCCAGAGTTCAACGGATGAACTACCCGCAGCACCGCCTCGACGGCTCGAGCGATATCCATGCCTGCGCGACGTAGCCGATCCAGCGAATCGACGCGGAGCGGAATGCCTGCCGCCTCACTATCCACAACAGCATAGAATGCCCCGCCAAACGCCACATCTACCGGAACAACACGACCACCGACCCTGATTGGCAGACCGGGCCGGTAAACAAAAGACGGCACGTTCTCGAAACTGATACCGCACACGCGAGTCCCGGGCGAAGAGGAAGCCTCAGGACCTGCTGGCACCACTCGGGCCCGCACAAGCCCGGCGGGTGACTCCAGAACAAGCGCGGCTGGCTGCTCGGTCACACCAATCAAACCTCGCTCGAGAGCGATCGTACAAACAGCGACGACCCCGTGGCCGCACATCGAGCTATATCCCGAGTTGTTCATGAAAATCACACCCGCATGTGCCGCCTCGTCACAGGGGATAGTCAGAACGGCACCATACATATCAGCGTGACCACGTGGCTCGTGCAACAACGCCCGCCGCAGCCCGTCGCAATGTTCCCGAACCCAGTCTCGCTTCTCAGGCATTGACTCGCCAATGGGCGTCGGAAATCCCCCGGTGATCAGTCGAAGCGGTTCGCCAGCTACGTGTGCATCGATCGTCTGGATCCGATGAATCATAGGCCTGCTTCTTGCGACCCACCGCCGGACACCGGTGCAACGCAAATCATTGCCCATTTTGAAACCAAATGGGTCTTAACTGATGTCGGCGCCACAACAGTAGGACACAGCGCGTTCAAACGACTGCGAAAAGTAATCAAACCCGCATGAAGTACGCCAAAACCAAATTGAACGAGATAGATGTCAGAATCCAGAGACAAGACGAATTAGCCCTTTGCCGTCGGCGTTACCTAGCAGGCCACTGATAATCCGGCGACTACTCCGGCATGGTCGGCAGCCCACCACAGGTCTTCTACGGGGGAATCAAGTGGCTGGTCCGCCCAGTGATCGGTTGTTTCTGGATCGACGTATAAAGAACAGCCAACTCCAGGCCGAGCCAGGACAAAGTCGATCCGCTCGGTAAACCGCACGGCAGGGTCGTCTAGGCCGGCCAGGGGTGGACCGCCCTCAACACAGCAGGAGCACCCCAGACCGGTCTTTGGGTCACACTCTGGGCGGCCAGCCGCCTGGTAAGTGTCGACGAATCCAGCATCGGTGAGTGTGCCTATGCGGGAGTCCCCGATCGGCCGGTTCAGGTCCCCGACCACCAACTGCAAGACAGCGTCGACCGAGAGGTCCTTTAGGAGGGCCAGCGTTTGGCGGGGATGACAGGCCCCATAGTCGTCGCCGGGGGCACACGCCTCGTCGCAGCCTGCCACCCCTGGTTCTAGGCACTCGAGATTGAAGCTGCTGCTAGCGAAGTGGGTGGCGACTACGTCCACCATCCCAAGTCCTGTTTTCAACCGGACCCAGTGGGCGGACCAGATTGGGGCTCCTGCCAACTCGACATAGGTCTCATCGAGGATTTGGAGGTCGGTCAGGATCATCTCCTGGTCGGGCAGCCCGCGATCATCTACCACTAGTTGGTACCGCCCACCGCACAGGGTGGGAAGCATGTCTGGTACCAGCTCCTGCTGACGGGGGCTGACCTCTTGAAAAGCGACCACGTCAGGGCAGTTCAAATCGTTCTGGATTAGAGCCCAAAGGGCTCGAAGTCGGGCGGGAGCGGCACACTGGTCAGTCTCGGGGGCGCAGTCGCTGGCGTATTCGAGACCGTGCAGCAAGTTGATGGTGGCTACCACGAGTGGTAGCGGGGGAGCTGCGATGGTTGTAGTTGTTGTGGGTGCCGTAGTTGTTGTGGGTGCCGTAGTTGTTGTGGGTGCCGCAGTAGTGGCCGGTGTAGTCGTCGTCGAAGGAACGAGCGTGGACGTTGAAACGGTCGAATCAGAACCGCTACCGCAGGCCAAAGTCATGAGCATGATCGCGAGGTATATGGCCAGCACCCTCATGGTCAGAGTCTGTCACCCCCCCCGGTGGGGAGGGTGGGGCGATGTAGGAGTCCCTAGGCACAAATACGTCTACCGCGGGTCGCCACCAACCGGACTCACTTCTTGCTCAATAACCGTCGATAATCTCTTCTCCGTATCGGTGGAGCGCCTCAACGGTTCGGTCTAGGGGGTCGCCGGGAACCGGCACGCCGACCCAGGTCACGCCGAGTTCTTCGAGGGCCGCCAAGCCTGCGAGGTGAGCGTCAACGCTGAAGTCATCGTTAGCCGGGGAGCCGCCGTCGGGACACACAAAGTGCACGTCCACGGCCGAGTCACGCCCTGCTGACTCCAATCGCTGCCACAGATCGTCGAGCATCGGCACCAGATCGTCACGGGTCTCAAGAGGCGCGGTACGCGCGGTGGATGCCAGTTGTGGAGAGGTCGGGAACGGGATCCATCCCTGACCCTTCGACGCGACCCGCTGGCGGGCTCGTCCGGAGTTTCCGCCGATCCAGATAGGCGGATGGGGCTGCTGTGTAGGTTCAGGGTGGGCTTGGTTTCCGGAAGCCGTGAAGTGGCGGCCCTCGAAGGTCACCTCGTCGCCGGACCACACGGCGAGAATTATGTCGAGGGCCTCGTCGAAGAGGTCGTTGCGTTCATCGAACTCGACGCCTAGGGCCCGGTACTCCGACCTCAGGTATCCGGTGCCGGCACCGAGGATGGTCCGTCCGTCGGAAAGGACGTCGACGGTAGCCACCATCTTCGCTAGGAGAAAAGGATTGCGATAGGGGGCGACCACCACGTTGCTCATCAGGCGGATCTGTTCAGTGACCGCGGCGCAGAAAGCCAGGGCAGTAAACGGGTCAAGAGCGTTATGCCCGCCGGCTTCCAACCAGCGTCGACTGGGAATCGGGTGGTCGGTGAAGCCGACGGCGCCGAACCCGCCCGCTTCAGCCGCCTCGAGCACCGAGCGCATCCCGTTGCGGGTTGCCAGTGCCGGGTCGTGGTCGCCGCCAGCCATCGGATAGGTGAATGAGAACTGCATGGGTCCGGTCAGGGTCCGTAGGCGTATCCGCCGCCATCGGGCCTGTGGAACCAACCTGAGGAGGCGAACGTGCCACCATCGACGTGGATCGTTTCCCCGGTGACGTAGGACGAAAGGTCAGAAGCCAGGAAGATAACCGCCCCTCCGACCTCCTCGGGGGTTCCGGCCCGGCCCAGGGGCACGATCCGGTCCCATCGTGATGGCCCCCCGGGTCCAGCCAGGGCCTCCAGGGCCTCGGTGCGAGTCAGGTCGGGTGCAACCGCGTTGACCCGGATGCCGTGTTCTGCCAACTCCAGGGCCGAGGTCTTGGTGAAGTTGGCCACTCCGGCCTTAGCTGCCGCGTAAGCAGCGAACCGCGGGGCCGCCCGGTGGGCCTCGATCGAAGTCACGTTCACGATGCTGCCTCCCAGGCCCGCTGCGACCATCGAACTGGCGACACGATGGGTGCACAGGATCACGTGGAGCAAGTTGGCCCGGAGGAGAGCGTTCCAACCTCGTTCGTCGCTGTCCAGGAACGGGGCGGCGAAGGTCCCGCCCGCGTTGTTGATCAGGATCGTCGGACAGCCCAGACGTTCTGTGGTCTCGGCCAAGGCGGCCTCTACCTGGTCGGCTTCCCGTACGTCGACGACTAAGCCCAGTCCGTTGATCTCGTCGCCGGCTGCCCTAGCCGTATCGGGATCCTTCTCCCAGACAGCCACCCGGGAACCGAAGTTGGCCAGCGTCCGTGCGACCCCTCGTCCAATCCCTGTTCCGCCGCCCGTTACTACGGCCACCCGGCCGTCGAGGCGCAACGAGTCGGGTGAGAGCGGCGCCGAAGAGTCACACTCCACGGTCCGGACCCTACGCCCCTAGGGATCCGCCGGGGCTGTCGAAGCCCTGGTGTATCGACGGTTAACTGGGACCGGGCGGGCCCAAGGTTCCGTATGGGGTCTGGGAGAGCCAGCGCTTTTCGATTGGAGAGCCCGAGAACACTGAACAACTTGACCACGGGTCCTCGACCGGGTTTTGTACCGGGTGTCGACACGTCCACCGTCGGTAGGGTCGTGGTGGATGTCCGAACAAGGTCAAACTGAGGTCGAATCTCCCGATCGGAGAGCCTTCCGGGTCGAGGTGAGGTCGTTCCTCGACGCCCACGCCGAGCCATTGGCCGAAGTCGACCCATGGACCGTGTCGGACTTTCCTGACGACGCTGAAGCCGAGGCTTACTTCTCCCGAGGTCGAGCGTGGCAGGCCACACTGGCCGACCATGGGTGGGCGGGAATCACCTGGCCGGCCGAATACGGGGGTCGGGGTGGAGACGCCTGGATGGGTCGGATCTTCGCCGAGGAGGCAGCTCGTTTCGGATCTCACTCGGGGTTCGTGAGCGCCACCATCGCCATGCTGGGCCCAACCTTGCTGGCTTGGGGCTCCGAAGCCCAGAAGCAGCGCTTCATTCCGCCTCTACTCCGGGCTGATGAGGCGTGGTGTCAGCTGTTCAGTGAACCCGGAGCGGGTTCTGACCTTGCTGGGCTGGCCACCCGGGCGGTTCTTGATGGCGACTCCTTCGTGGTCGATGGCCAGAAGGTCTGGAGCTCGTGTGCCCAGTTCTGCGACTGGGGCTTTCTCTTGGCCCGCACCGATTTCGATGCCCCCAAGCACCAGGGCATCAGCTTCTTCCTGATGGATATGTCGACACCCGGTGTTGAGGTGCGACCGCTTGTCCAGGCAAACGGGTCGACGCACTTCAATGAGGTGTTCCTGACCGGGGTGCGGATCCCCGTCGAGCAGCTAGTCGGTGATCTGCATGGCGGCTGGGGGGCGGCACGGATGGTGTTGGCCAACGAGGCGGCGTTCATTGGCCGAGGCGGTGGGAGTACCGCCCACCGGCTGGTCGAGTTGGCCCGCATGTTCCGACGCCAGGACGATCCGGTCGTCCGTCAGGGCCTAGCTGACGCCTTTATCAGAGAACAGATCATCAGGCTCTTGGGTCGACGAATCCGGGCCGCCCTGCGGCAAGACGGGTCCTCGGTGGTCGACCCGGCCCTGACCAAGGTGTTTGCTGCTGAATCGAAGGCCCGCAACGGCCAATTAGCCACCGCCATCTCCGGCGCTGCCGGAGTGGTCGGACCGGACCCGGTAGGACGGTGGGTCCAAGCCGAACTGATCAACCGGTTCACCATCTCGATCGGTGGGGGCACCACCGAGGTCCAGAAGAACAATCTGGCCGAACGGTGGTTGGGGTTGCCTAGGGAGCCCTGGTCCGACAAAGACCTCCCTTGGAGGGATGTTCCCCGAAGTTGACGGTCAGGGTTTGGCGTCAACCAGGCGTCAGTTCGAAGTACTGCACCTCGATGGACATGGGGAGCAGGTAGCGCACATAAAAGGCGTGCAACTTCAACACCGTGTGGTCCTCTACCGCATAGGGGAGGATCTCCACCCGAGCGTCACGGGCCTGAAACGCCTCGGCTCTGGCCTGGACGATGTTGAGTTCGTCAAGGCTGTCGACCTGGACACCGAAGTGGTCGCCGGGCAGACCAGGGGGACAGGACATAGGGGCCTCGTCGGCCAGCAGAAACACGAAGCGGTCGTAGGAGTTGACCGAGAAGATCATCCGTTGGCCATCGATGGTCATCATGTCCAACTCGGCCCATCCGAACACGTTGTCGAAGAAGGAGGCCAGGTCGGCTCGACCCTGTTGGCCGAGGAGGTCGGATGAGACGCTGAGTGCAACGTGGTTGATTCGCTTGGGACCGCGGAATCCACCTTCCCCTGCCTCAACCACCATGGTTCCTCCCGATCCGCACGGGACCATACCTCTTGCGCGTTCTAGCGCTTTGGACTACATCCATAAAAATCCCAACCGGCGCAACCGGATGCATGACAAGAGGATCGCTCCCGTGGGCCGCTGAAGCCAGCATTCCGGCTTTTTGGGAGGAAATGCCCCGTCCCGACGGGCCTCCGGTGGGCAACTGGTGGGCCAGCCGGGACGGGGGCTTGATCTAGTAGATCCTTGGCGTGGGCGCCTCTGGCTCGTCGCCGGGATCAGGCTCATCCTCGGTAGTGGTGACGGAGATGTCGGTGCCACCGTCGGGCCTACGGGTGATCTTCGTCTCTATCTGAGCGACGACGTGGCCCTCGGCGTCGAGTACGACCTCCAGTGCGCGCGACCTGACGAAAAAAGAATGGTTGCTCTGACCCCGGAATTGGCTACCTATTCCTAGTGGCCACGATGCGTGTGAAGCCGAGGTGTTTCCCTTTATCTGCGTTGAGCATCGCCTGCGAGTTCACTGCCGCTTCGGCTCGCCAGCCATCGAGTAGTGGGGCAGTGATTTCGTCGAACCGACGCCAATCCCTCCAACCTTCCTCGATCGTGTCAGCATGGTCCACAGTCACCTTGCCGGTCTTAGCCCAGTGGGTCCGCCACCAGTCGGGCCCATGGAAGCAGCAGAATTCCCAATCCCAATAGGGACGGAGTGTCTCGGGGACATCGGAACCGACCTCGGTGAGCATGGCAGGCATCACAGCTCCGATACGGCCGCCTTCACCGAGGAAGTTGACGAGGTAACCGAGGTAGAGGTCCGCGGTTCCGAAGTACTGGTAGGCATCGATACTAATGACCAGATCGAATTGCCCATTGGTAAAAGGAAGGGCGTGTGCTTCTGCGTGGACTGGTGTCACGAGAGCGGAGACTCCAGCTTCGTCGACACGTTGCTGATTTTCTGATTTCGAGATCCATAGATCGGTTGCCCAAACCTGAGCGCCGAACTCCTTAGCAAGAAAGATTGAGGTCATCGCTCGACCACAACCGAGGTCGAGGATCTTGGCCTCAGCAGGGATTGGCAGAATTTCGGTCAGTGATTCAAGGAGCCATAGGGCATTCGGACCCATCTGGTTCTCGAGGACCCACTTGGCATCGTAGGAGTTCGAGCGTGGGTAGCGGGGGTGGTGTAGCGGGTTGTCCACACCCCGACGGTACCCCTCGATGTCCCACACTGGCCTGAACTGGTCTGGGCCGATGAACCGGGAACCAAGGTTCTGGGTTTGGTGGTGCGCCCCCTGGTGAGTGCATCTTCATCGAGGTCGAGTAGGTCTCATGCCCTCCGATGACGAAGACGACCTGGCCGTCGAATGGGAGGGAAAGTTATTCGCTGGTCTCGGAAGTGCTCGGCTGAACAAGCCAATACAGAAGCACCAAATTTCCGACGGGCACGAGCCCAAGTAGGAGCCATGTTCCTTTTCGACCCATGTCATGTAGGCGACGTACACCCAATGTGATCAACACCCAGGCATAGGCAATGGCGTACACGACCTCCGGTCCGATCTGATCGGTACTGAGACCCAAAATGGCGGCGAAGATTCCCCCTAGAACCAAGAACACAATGGGGTGAATGAGGAACGGCCACCAAAAAGCGGGTCGTGTGGTCCGGCCCTGTAAATCTCGGAAACGACGCCAAGACTCCAGATAGTGATTAATAACTTTCATCGCCGGACAGTAGCCCCAGTTCACAAACACCTTGGTGTTCAGCCCAGGCCAGACACTCACGCTCCTGAGCGGCGAGGCTCCTGGAGAAGGCGTCGGCCTCGGTGTTGTCAGCGTCGAAGGCAGAGCGCCTGACGTAGATGGCGCAGACCAGCGGAGAACATGAAATGAGCGTTGCCACCACCATCCAGCACGGGCTCTACCGAGTTCTCAACCCCGTCATGAAGACCGTTCTTCGCTCGCCGCTTCACCGCATGGCGAGCAAAACCATCGCTCTGCTGCGCTTTCGCGGCAGCGTGAGCGGCCGCGAGTTTGTCACACCACTCAGCTACGTCAGGGACGACCAAACCGTGTGGTTCCTGTCAGACCACAGCACGAACTGGTGGAAGAACTTCCGCGAAGGCGACGTGCCAGTCTCCATCGAGATCGCAAGGACGACGGTGAACGGAACGGCTCGCCTCTGGGACGGCGACACTGACGAACTTCGCGAACATGTGAGCCGCTACCTGTGCGCTCTACCCCGTGACGCCAAGGTCTACGGCATCAAGCTCGACCAGAACAAGGTGCCGATCGAAGCAAGCCTCGTCAAGGCCGCTCCAACGCTGGTCATGGTCCAGGTCGAGCTTGAGTAGGGACGCATCATGAGTGAGACCAACGCCCCCGTACGCATCGGTGGCGGCGGTGTTCGGTGTAGTTCCCATGTCTCTGTCATGTCCTTGTGTCGGCGGTTGTTGCGCCGGGACATGCGACTTCTGGGCTTTCCATTCTGGCTTTAGGAGTACGCCCCCCGATGATCGACACCCCGTAAAGCTTGTTGAGGCTCCTGGCTCAGAGCGAACATGTCCGGGACAACACAGACGGGGTTCGGCCTTGAATGTTTGCCGATGGTGGCACGCCCGCTAGGTGTAGATACGCGCTGGCAACTCACTGGAGGCTCAACAAGATACTGACTCTGAAAACGAGAGGGTCAGCCTAGATTCCAGTTGCCGCTACATAGTCGTCAAGTTGGCGAATGTAGTTTGTTTTAGCCGCCTCAGGGGCCCAACTGATCATAAAAGCGTTGCGCATGAGTTGGACAACTTCGGTGATAGTGAGAGACCCATCGAGCTGTGCAGCTCTGAGATTTTCGTTCATGTAGCCCAGGAAATAGGCTGGATCGTCGGTATTCACCGTGGGGAGCATCCCAAGATCAAGCATGGTCTTTATTGCAGTTGATCTGCTGTCTTGCACCACGAATCTGTTCGAGAGTGGGCACACCGTAAGGCCAATTTTACGGTCGACGATTGCCTTAACAAGCCTGGCGTCCTCTAGGGAGTTGACCCCATGGTCAATCCGTTCAACCCCAATGTCGTCAAGTGCCTGCCAGATATGGCCTACTGAGTTCTCTTGATCAACATCGCAATGCATCGTCAACCTGTAACTCTTCCCAGCTTCCTGGAAGACTTCTTTGAACTTCAGTGGTGGATTGCCACTTTCGTCCGAGTCAAGCCCGACGCCGATGATCCAATCACGGTATGGCTCGGCCTCCTCGAGCGTCTCGGCGGCCGACTCGGCAGTCATGTCACGCAGAAAGCACATGATCAACTGGGAATCGATCCCGAATCGGCTGGCTGCATCAAGTTGGGCACGATGCAGACCCTCAATGACAGTCGAGAACTCGACACCGCGGCTTGTATGAGCTTGGGGATCGAAGAAAATCTCTGTGTAGATGAGATTCTCCTCGCCAACCTTTTTGAAGTAGCTCATAGCGAGTTCGTAGAAGTCTCTTTCCGTCACGAGAACCGCATCGCCCTCGTATCGAGCCGCGAGGAATGAAGGGAGGTCGTTGAAGTCATAGGAGGCGATGACGTCCTCCACGCTCCCATAAGGCAATGACAGGCCGTTTCGCTCTGCGAGTTCGAACTTTTGATTCGGTTCAAGTGCACCCTCAATGTGCATGTGAAGGTCCGCTTTGGGCATGCCCTCGATGAAATCTCGTATTCTCATTGGCCGAGCCTGTCACACCGCCCTTAGGGGGCGGGGTGACAGTGAGCCGACCTGTAGGCGGGGTGCTGTCACAAGCAGTGAGCGGGCCTAGGGGTTGTACGCCTAGGGGAGTACAACCTGATGAGCAGCACTATCGAAGCAAACAGATTCTGTATAGGGGCATACCTGGATTGGTTGAGCGCACGTGCAACTGTTCGCTGCACACCTATGCCATCTTGTGCAGTGTGGCTGAGCGGTTGAAGTTGAGTGTGGCAGGCATGAGGGCGGCACGGAGGTAGCCGCGATGGCGGTCGTCGTGGTATCCAAGGTGGTTTGCGATTGTATGGAGACCACCTATGCACATTGATGAAGCACTCCGCCGGATGCCCAAGACTGAGCTCCACCTCCACCTAGAGGGTTCGGTGGACTCCGCCACGTTTATTGAGCTTGCCACCAAGCATGGGCTCCAATTGCCACCTCACGATATGGCGTCAGACCTCTACGAGTACGACAGCCTGGCCGACTTCTTAGAGGTGTACTCGTTGGTGAGCCATTCCATCCGCGATCGTGACGACTTTCAGCGGACGACCTACGAGTGTTTACAGCGGTGCGCCAAGAGTGGCGCGAGATATGTCGAGTTGTTCTTTAGCC
>ENA-UPTF01002600-UPTF01002600.1-marine-metagenome-genome-assembly--contig:-NODE-2600-length-10352-cov-2.873771_pt1 | contig 10352 bp, 5 predicted proteins | sample MGYA00238166_ERZ767019 | MGnify/ENA primary metagenome ERZ767019 (study PRJEB28930, sample SAMN06266391) | marine metagenome | isolation source: Sea water from 250 m depth | place: Atlantic Ocean | study... | reverse complement strand
GGAAGTGATCAGTATAATGCTTCTCGAATGACGGATGAATATCAATATATGACCCAAGGTCATCCTGAAAAAAATCAAGCACAACAGGTTGGTACTGGTAATGCAAACAGCTTTAGCCCGGGTGGACAGAGTAATCCGGGCGGTACATCCCAGGGACTTGGCTATGGGCCCTATGACCTACAGCCAGGAGACAGTGTTCGTATTGTTTATGCTGAGGCTGTGGCAGGTCTTAGCAGGAAAAAAGCATATGAGGTTGGGATCAATTGGAACAATGATATGCATACAGATCAGTTCCCTCCCAATGTTTCATTGGCCCAAAAATATATGATGAATCGATATAGCCGTACAGGAGGTGGTAGTGACGGCTATAAGAATTCATGGGTCTATACAGGAGTTGACTCGCTCATTCAAACGTTCAAAAGGGCAAGGAAGACATATAATGATCTATTTGTTACTCCCGAAACGCCACCACCTCCAATGGATTTCAATATTGTTTCAGGTGGTGATAGGATCTCAATATCCTGGGCGAACAATGCTGAAGATTGGCCCACGTTCAATGGCTATCGATTGACCAGGCTCAAGTTCAAACCGGACACGACCGTTTTTGTATACGATCTGGAAAATGGTGAGATCATAGAGCAGGATGAGAGTATCGCTTATGCTTGGGAATTCGGGCCAGGCCAAACGTCCTATGATGATCTTTCTGCTAATCGTGGGTTCGATTACTATTATTTTCTTGAAGTATTGGACGATGGATCCCAAAACAATGGTGTCCCTTTAAAAAGTAGCAAATTCTTTACTATAACGAATTCACCTGCGTTTTTAAAAAGACCACCCGGTATTCTGGAAGAGATAAGAGTGGTTCCTAATCCATACAATATTGCCAGTAGAGATATGCAGTATGGTGTATCAGCCCCAGATCGTCTTATGTTCCTGAATATTCCTGGAGAGTGTACAATACGAATCTTTACGGAACGCGGTGATCTTCTTAAAACGATACAACACACTGATGGGAGTGGGGATGAAGCGTGGAACTCGATCACATCTTCAAGACAGGTAATCAATAGTGGGCTTTATATAGCTCATTTCGAAACACCAGAAGGAGAAAATGCAATCCGGAAGTTCATTGTTGTCAGGTGAGTATGAACAATATAAAAACATATCTATTTATTTTTTTCATTGCCTTGCTCATCGCGGGATGTAGTAGGTTGTTTCAAGATTATCAAGATGAAACATTCTCAATGGATGAGAATGATGTAACTGCTTGTAAGATTTTTGGCGCTGATTCATTATCGGTAGGCAGAATAATAGATGGTCTAATGGATACGAGCTTTACTTCTCGTGCTGACAGCATTTCCTTTATTTTGCAGGATTCGTTGAAGGTGGTCACGGTCACTGAAGATCATCCATGGCAGATCACCCTGGAATCAGACACGAGTTTTATGGTCCTATCTCTTCCTTCTGTCTCATTGAGCACGAACATATATATTAGCGACCCGATCAATATTCACGTTTATTCTACAACAGGTCAGGCCTTAGAGCCAGAGTCCTGGTCGCCATCGCTGACAATGATCTCTGGTTGTTCTGAGATACGAGCATTCTATAATTTTAATCTTTCTTCCGGTAATTATCTGATCAAAGTGACAGCAGATGATCTAAACAATACGCTATTCGTTCTATTGGGAAATGATTAGACCTTATTACAGACCAATCAATTTTATTTTAATTGCAATATTTTGTTCGCTGGTCAATGGAGCGGACAACACGAAACTGGCGCAAACTGGATTTCAATTCTTGAGTGTGACATCCGATGCTAGAGCCGGCGGTATGGGAGAAGCCATGACAACGTTTCATACAAATTCTTCTGCTCTGTTCTTTAATCCTGCTGGAATGGCACGCCAGAAAAATCCTATTGATCTATCATTAAGCCAGAATCAGTGGATCGCAGATATCAATCATAATGCTCTGAGTGTTTCCCTGACCCCTGCAAATGGGAAATATGGAGTTATCGGCCTGAGCTTTGTTAATGTAGACTATGGAGAATTACAAGGGACCATGGTTTGGGATAACGAGCAAGGTTTTATTGATACAGAGATCATTAAGCCGTCCGCTCTTGCTCTCGGTGTAGGCTATGCCAAAGCTCTCTCTGATAAGTTCTCAGTGGGAGGACAAATAAAATCTGCTTACCAGTATTTAGGAAAAAGTATCATCCCGGATTCTGATACGACACAGGCGCTGATGAAGAATACGGCCGATGCCATTGCATTTGATTTTGGCACCATATACCATACCGGATGGAAGAGTTTTACTTTTGGTATGTCGGTCAGAAATTTTTCACAGGAGATCAAGTTTCAAACAGAAGGTTTTCAGTTGCCATTATTATTTACGATCGGGGCATCAATGAATCTATTTGATCTTTTTCTCACTGAGTTAAGATCGCAATCCCTATATCTGTCAGTGGATGCTCTACACCCACGTTCGTTCAGTGAACGATTGAATATAGGTCTGGAATACAGTCTCATGGATATGTTTGTTATCCGTACAGGATACCTAATGAATTATGATGAAAGGGGTTTTTCAGGGGGGATTGGGGTACAAAAGACCATTGGACCATTATCTTTCGGGATTGATTATGCTTACACTCCTTTTGGGGTATTTGATAATGTACAGCGCATGTCACTATATATAGCATTCTGATGAGCCGTTCTAAATGAAGATAAATATTTATAGATCTACGATCATAACAAACTTGGTCCTCATCGTTCTTTTTATTAGCTGTGAAGAAAATAAATATCCTGAAGATATATGGGACCCTGATGATCAAGGGTTGCCAACACCTATCATTACAAGTATAGAACCTCCGGACAGTGCTTTTTCGGGAGCGGATGAAATTACTATCACTGGCCAATATTTCAATCAAGATAAGGCCAATAACCTTGTTTACTTCAATTCGGAACTGGCGGAGATACTTCAGGCCACTGAGACCATGCTTGTCGTTAGTCCACCCGCCATACTGGGGGACAGCATTACGATCAAGGTATCTGCTGTCGGATCATTTTTATTTGCTGTTTATGAGAATTACAAACTTGTACCTAGAATAATCAAGTATGGGGAATTTGATGCATTTGAAGAAAGCGCTTGGGGAATAGAGGCTGATTCAGATGAGAACCTTTATGTAGGCTTGTCCATTTTTCCAGAAGGATCGATTGATAAACTAACACCTCCCAATGGGCAAAGGATAAATGATTTTATACATGCCCTTTTAGCGACCCCATTAAGCTTGAAGATCGGACCTGATAACAATATTTATTATGTTGATGGGGCGAACCCATATATCATTCGGCAAGAGATCTCAACAGGTTCCCCTGGGTATAATACTTTGCCCAGTGTATCCATTGATCTGGATTTCGATCAGTATGGGAACCTATACTGTGGTGGTATAGGCGGGGAGATCTATTGTGTAAAATCTGATATGTCCAATTCTACTGTAGCAGATTATAATGGTATTTCAGTCAAAGCTTTAAGGGTTCATGATGACCAACTGTATGTGGCCGGGAACTATAGTGGAGATGATCCAGGGCTACCAGATGTAGGTATCTGGCGAAATCAGATCTTATCAGCCGAGGGTGAACTAGGACAAAAAGAACTTATTCTGGACTGGACAACGCAGAGTGCCTCTCTCTCATCTATCACAGGTCTTACCTTTGATGAGGATGGTCTATTATATATTTCTGCTGATAATGATATAGGTATCGCCGTTCTGGACGCTGAAGGCAGCTTGGAACCATTATATCCAAAGATAATAAAGCCCCCGATCACCAGAATGACATGGGGAAACAGTAATTATCTTTATTTGAATTATCGTGGGGAGAATCGTGCCATATATAGGTTAGACATGGGTATAAAAGGTGCACCCTATCATGGTAGGCCTGGATCATAATCCATTAAATAAAATCTTCTTCTCAAAATACTGTATGATCTGAACCCAAGACCCATGGTCGTCTTTATCAGATACATATTAATAGTTTATTCATTCTATGGCGTGATTCTTTTTGGCGGTACCACGGGAAAAATAACTGGCCAAGTTTTTGATTCAGAATCAGATAAGATCCTGGCCGGTGCCAATATTGTGGTTGATGATACATTCATGGGAGTGTCAACTGATGAGAATGGCCATTATGTTATAATAAACCTATCGCCTGGTACCTATACACTACGTGTGACCATGGTCGGGTACAGACCCCTTTTGATACGAGGAGTTACTGTTCTAATAGATAAAAGTACCTTCTTAGATGTTGCAATGACACCCGAACCGATCCAGATGGATGAACTCGTTGTAGTGGCAAAAAAACCATTGATCATGAAGGATGTTTCCGCAAGCCGCATGGATATTGGCTCCGAATTCATAAAGAGACTTCCTGTTACAACCCTGGACGATGTGATCGGGATCCAAGCGGGGATAGAAGGTCTGACCATTCGAGGGGGAGCAAGAAATCAAACTGCATTTCTTGTTAACGGTTTTTTATTCAATGATGAAAGAGTGAACAATCCTTACACATCTATCAGTTTGAACTCGATCAAAGAGATACAGGTGCAAACTGGAGGATTTAACGCAGAATACGGAAATATTAGATCCGGTCTGATAAATATTATCACGGATGAAGGTGACCCGGAACAATATAATGGTGCTATGACCGTAAGATATAGTGAACCGGTGCCGAAACATTTTGGCGAGTCCTTGTATGGTCCATCTTCCTATTTTCTTAGACCATATCTTGATCCAGATGTGTGCTGGGTTGGTACGGCAAGCGGGGACTGGGATGATCATACTCGCCAACAGTACCCTTCATTTGAAGGATGGAACACTGTCTCTGAGGCCACCATGGCAGATGATGACCCAAATAATGATCTCACCCCTGGTGCGGCACAACAAATATTCAAATGGCAGCATCGAAGAAAGGGCGATATCATACTTCCTGATCACAATGTAGATCTCTCCTTCGGTGGGCCTGTTCCTATCATTAGCTCTTTTCTGGGTGATCTCAGGTTCCATCTAAGTCATTTTTCTCAACAAAATGTATTCATTTTCCCTTTATCAAGAGACAGTTACAATGATGAGGTCACCAATATAAGATTGACATCCGATCTCTCATCACGTATGAGATTAACTCTAACAGGACTCTATGGTCTGACGCGGTCTGTCTCGCCCTATAATTGGAAGGTTACGCCTACTGGTTCCGTGTTAGAGAGCACCTATCAGGTTGCAAACCTGCTAAATAGCAGCAGTGGTAATGCTATCCTGTTCATGCCTGGTAATTTCAGTCCTACGGATATCTATCGCAAAATGATGGGGGCCAAGGTCAACCACATGGTAAAACCAGATCTTTTTTACGATATGATCATTCAGATATTCCAGAATGAGTATGACACCTATCAAATGAGAGATCGTGATACATCCAGGGTATTCAATATCCTACCAGGTGTTAACGTGGATGAAGCGCCATACGGCTATTGGGGTTACAGTACTACCGGTATCGATGGTATGAGATTAGGAGGATGGATGAACCTGGGGAGAGATAAAAGTAAGAATAGGACGACCTTGATCAAATTCGATCTAACGAACCAAACAAGTATCAGTCACCAGATAAAGATGGGAATGCAAGCTGTATTCAATGATTATAAGATCAGATCTTATACTGAAAATCCATCCATGAATACTTGGAACAGAAGTATGGTATACGATGTTTCCCCACTACGTACTGGTATCTATATACAGGATAAAATGGAATATGAAGGTTTTATTGCAAATCTTGGGGTTCGGGCGGAATACTCATCAGCTAATACCAATAACTATATTTTAGAAGAATATGATACATTTTTTGAACAGGGGTCTGGGAGTTTAATAGAGTCTGAAGCGCCATCTGAGCCTGCTATTTCTATTTTCAGTTTAAGCCCGAGGCTTGGTGTTTCACATCCTATTACGGAAGCTTCAAAGCTATATTTCAATTATGGTCATTTTCAGAGTGAGCCAGGATCATCCTACCGGTTTCGACTTCAGAGGGAGTCCAATGGACTGGTCACATATATTGGTGATCCCAACCTGGGTTTCGAGCGTACAATTGCCTATGAATTAGGTTACTCGCAAGAGTATAAGAACTATTTGATCGATATAGCTGCATATTATAAAGATGTGACCGATCAACCGGGTTGGGTCTATTATGCGAATATGGGTCGCTCTGTATCATATTATAAAGCCGCAAATAATCAATATGAGGATATTCGAGGTCTGGAGTTCACTATTCGAAAACCTTATGGTAAACTGATCACAGGGATGTTGAACTACACATACATGGTAAGATCATATGGATACTTTGGACTATTGAACAATTTTCAGGATCCGCTCGAGCAGAGAGAATACTTAACAATGAATCCATATCAGGAAAAACCACAGCCACTGCCCTATATCAGAGCGAACATTGATATGACGATACCTCCCAGTTTTGGTCCCAAGCTATTAAATAATTTTTATCCTCTTGGTGAGTGGAAGATCAATTTGTTAGCATCATATAAGACCGGATCTTTTGCAACCTACAACCCTAATTTCATTCCTGGTATCGTGGATAATGTACAGTGGAAGGACCGATATTATGTTGATGCACGTATCAGCCGTGGTCTGACCATAGGAAAGGTCACACTGCGTCTTTATGCCGATATTTCGAACCTTTTTAATATGAAACTTCTCAGTTATGCAGGGTTCTCTGATAATTTTGATTATCTGGCATATGTTGAATCGTTGAATTTTTCATGGGAAGATGGTGATGAAATGGGAAATGACCGATTGGGAGACTACCGTGATTGGGATGTGGAGTATGATCCTCTTGAACCCAATCCTGCCAATGATCCTGACATTACCAATAGGAATGAGGTTCGCAAAGAGACCAGATCATATATTGATATGCCAAACATTAGATCGCTGACCTTCTTGGACCCTAGAAAGGTAACACTTGGAATCAACATTGATTTTTGATAGAACTATTAGACTAATAATTATAGTTCCTGCTTTTTTCTTATCCCTGATGGGCCAGGTGTCTGAGACATCAAAAAGATATGTGAGAGTGGGGACCCTGCAGAGTTATTTTTCAGCCTGGGGCTCAGAGAGGGCATGGAACAACATCTATTATGAAGGATTACGTTGGCCAGCCGACTATCCGTACCAGGATAACTCGGTCATTAAACGTTCATGGATAGCTTTGAAGGATTTTGAAGATGAAAGTGGATACCACTGGGACCATCATGGGTTGTATTTTGCACTGGATTATACCGGGCAATCCATTTTTCCAATGGAGCTGAAACAGTCAGCAAAATTTTTACCACCCACTGTTTATGTTGATGGGATCGATGTGAATGCTGTAAGCGCGGATATTATAGATGAGATCGATCCCGATCAGAAAGCGGACCGGATAATCACAAACATTGTTAATACATCCATTGGTCTGACAATGACAAGAAAGATCTATGTGTTCACACAGCAATATCATGATAACTATTTCATTAAGGAGTTCACGTTCACAAACACTGGTAATACGGATTGGGATGAAGAGATCGAACTTAGTGCAACACTGAATGATATTATGATAGGATGGGGTACGCGGTATAGCTGTGGAAGAGAGGGGACATTCAATATTGGTGATGGACAGTCCTGGGGTAAGCATACATGGGTCACAAAGCGTGGCGAGGATTATTCTGATCACATGAATGATATGATCAATGAGAATGATCCCATTGTTGATTGGTTACGATGTGGCTTCTCTTGGGCAGGGCAGACAACCATTAATTCATTCAATAATATTGGTGCCCCAGATATCAACGCAGATGGAAGGCTTACTTCTCCGCATCATGTAGGCTCAGTTGTCCTGCACGTTGATAAGAGTACAACAGATAGTTCCGATGATCCAGAACAGCCAGCCTTTTATGGTTGGCACGCGGGAGACACATATCCAAGGGTTGGTAACCTGGAACCATCGGACGAGCTAAATATGGTCAAACTCTATGACATGCTTAGCGGCACACCATACGAAGGTCTTGGCGGATCGGATCGCTTGGATGAGACAATTATGGGATCTGGTAATAATTATCTGGTGCATGGTACGGACCCCTTTACCATACATAATGATGCTGGTGGTACCAATGTTATGATGACCTATGGTCCTTTTGATATTGGGATAAATGAAAGTATCACCATTGTAGAAGCGGAGGGCATTAATGGATTGAGCAGAGAAAAGTGTGAAGAGATCGGAAAAAGATGGAAAATGGCCTATGATAATAGTAATGATACTGGGCCGTTCAGTATGCCTGACGGGGAACAAACAAACAATAAGAACATCTATAAGAACAGCTGGGTATTCACTGGAAAGGATTCTATTCTTGAGACCTTCGGTCGTGCCAAACGTAACTATGACAGTGAAATGAATATTCCTCAACCTCCCCTGCCACCTATCATGTTCAACGTTTCATCAGGCGGGGACCGAATCTATCTATCATGGGAACCGAGTCCCTCAGAAACAGACCCTGATTTTGCTGGATATAAGATTTTTAGAGCTCTTGGAAAGGTTGATACAACCTATGATGAAATATTTAGCGGTTGGCCCAACACTCCTGTGTTTGAAGATATTACTGCCATAAGGGGATTTTCTTATTACTATTATGTTGTTGCCTTTAATAATGGTGCTAACAATACTACAGGAGAAGCGAACCCTGTTGGTCCTCTAATGAGTAATAGATTCTATACGAGGACCACTTTTCCAGCTTATCTACGCCGAAAGGCAGGGGACGCACTCTCCGATATCCGTATCGTTCCAAACCCATATCATATTAGCTCTACAGATCTGCAATATCCGGGTGAGAGGAACAAGATCATGTTTTTAAATATACCTCCCCAGTGCCGCATAAAGATCTTTACGGAAAGGGGTGATCTTATAGGATCAATTGACCACAGAGATGGTAGTGGAGATGAGACATGGAACTCTATCTCTTCGACACGCCAATTGGTGACCAGTGGTCTATACATTGCCAATATCGAGGTCACGGAAGATTATTCAGACCCTGAAACAGGATTATCTCGGTTCAAAAAAGGGGACACAGCAATAAGAAAATTTTTGGTAATAAGGTAGATAAATTATTTTTCGGATTTTGGTATTATGAGAAAATGATATTGATTTAGAACAAAGGAATTACTAAACTAAAGCGTGGTGTGGTCCTAAGACACTAATTCAACAATAAAACAAGGAGATGAAATGATAAAACAGTTAATAAAAGTAACTATCCTACCCCTTTTGATAGGTTCGCTTTTTGCGGATGATTGGGCAATGGAAAGTGTGTTTCTTGATCGTATGATGCCGCGGGATGATGGTCATGGTATTCATGGATGCGAGGTGGCACCAGATGGCAATGTTTGGGTGGCTGCTTATGGTGGCACATTGATGGAGTCTGGTGATACACTAATTTCGGAGGATGGGGAGGACACAACTATAGTGAGACCGATTTGGGTCTTAGATGGAGATGGTAACCATGTCTCATTCTCACCAATACGTTTTGTTACTAATGCAGATGGTAGTCCCGATACATTAGACAATTCGGCTCGTGGCCTTTCTCTTGATCAAAATGGTAATCTTATATATTCATACTATAATGAATTACTGAGATTCAATTATCAGACCGGTGAATTAATGAATCGTTACTTCCCCGTCTATGATGATGCTGGTAGTACAAGTTCTCTTACAGAAGCAACAGTGGATGATGCTGGCAACATATATGTAAGCTGGGTTGCTGGAGCTGCTAGACCTGTGGTCAAGATCAGTCCGGATATGACATCGCAATCCACGGTTTATAGCGCTGGTGTCAATTACAATCGTACAACCACAGTGAACCCTGCTGGTGATATGCTGTTCATGGGTTCCACCTGGGGCGCTGGTGGCATCACGGCCCTGGTAGCCAATACTCTGGGGACCGCGTTCGAACACGGTATGCAGTATGGTGGAGTAGAACATACCTGGGATGTTTATGATATTACAATTGATACGACCATAACAGGTGAGGATACGACCATTGTGGCTGATACTGTGACTACCCAGACGACAGGTAATGTAAATATTTGGCCTGAGACCTTGGACTGGAACCTTGGCGTACTCTGGGCCGGTGAAACAGATCCAGCTTGGTATTCCTCCTTTTCTGAAGGAATCACTAGTCCTCACCAATATGCTGGAGAGTGGATTGGTTTTAGCACCAATGGAGGCGCTGTAGTTGATAACTTCGGGGTTGGTCAATCAGTGGCAGCTACGGATGATGCATCTGCT
>ENA-UPTF01002599-UPTF01002599.1-marine-metagenome-genome-assembly--contig:-NODE-2599-length-10353-cov-6.588945_pt1 | contig 10353 bp, 11 predicted proteins | sample MGYA00238166_ERZ767019 | MGnify/ENA primary metagenome ERZ767019 (study PRJEB28930, sample SAMN06266391) | marine metagenome | isolation source: Sea water from 250 m depth | place: Atlantic Ocean... | reverse complement strand
ATGCTGTAGTCATTGGTGAACATGGAGAAAATATGCTTCCACTAACTAGATTTGCAAAAGTTTCTGGAAAATTTTTACATGAAAAACTAACAAAAGAAAAACTGGATGAGATTTTTACTTTAACAAAAAATGTTGCTGCTGAAGTCATAAAATTGAAGGGTGCCACAGTACATGCACCGGGAAATGCAATTTCAGCAATTATAGATAATGTCGTAAATGACAAAAAGCAGGTGATGCCAGTTTCTACTTGTCTTGATGGCGAATATGGTTACTCTGATGTTTCAATTGGAGTTCCAGCTGTGATAGGTAGTAATGGTGCTGAAAAAATTATAGAATTAGAATTAAACGACGAGGAGAAAGAATGGTTTGAGAAAGGAGTTCAGAGTGTAAATAATGCTCTCTCAGGCGTTGAAATCTAAATATCTTTAACTTCTTAGCTACTTAGAATAAGAATTGGATCTTACAGAAATACTAGAAACACTGAGTAAGGGGGAAATTTCAGTTTCAAAGGCACAAAAACTATTATCACTTTATTCAATAGAAAAAATAGAAGAGTTTGCTAAAATTGATACTGGAAGGAAAATTCGAAATGGTATACCAGAAGTAATATTTGCAGAAAAAAAACAGTTATCTGAAATAAAAAAAATAATTGTAAAAGTTTTAACAAAGACAGATTTAGTTCTAGTTTCACGAATACAAAAAAATCATTTTGAAAATATAATTCAGTATTGTAAAAATAAGAAATTAAAAATCAGAAAAGGAAAGAATACCAGAACGTTATTGATACACCGAAAAGTAATTAAAAAAACAGGTGGTAAAATAGGAATTATAACTGCTGGTACGTCTGATATTTCAGTAGCAGAAGAAGCAAGACTGATGTGTGAAGCAATGAATTGTGAATGTATAACAAGTTATGATATTGGAATTGCTGGACTACACAGGACGTTTCCAGTTTTAAAAGAATTCATCAAATCTGAGGTTAATGTTATAATTGTAGCAGCTGGAATGGAAGGTGCATTGGCATCTGTAGTATCATCTACTGTTAATATTCCTGTTATTGGTGTTCCAACTTCTGTTGGATATGGGTATGGTGAAAAAGGTGTTGCAGCATTAGCATCAATGTTACAAAGTTGTTCATTAGGACTTTCAGTTGTTAACATAGATAACGGAATAGGAGCCGGTGCTATTGCTTCAAAAATTGCCAATCTAATATCAAAAAATAATTTTAAGAAAAAATCCTAGTCGTGTTTTCTCGCAAACGATATATATCATATTACAAGGTGAGAAATAACGTTGTCTGGAAAAAGAATTGTTCTTACAGCAGATAGAAGCTTAATGACTAATTATAGAGGTAATTTCCTATATGGTTTTATTGCATGTGGTCCTTACGAAGTTTTACCAGAATGGGTTTTTGATAAAGTGTTTTGTCCAGCAGTTGAAACTGACCCTATAACTGGAGAAGCTAAAGTAGCTCAAGTTGGTCTTAGACGAATTGAAGCTGCACTGCATCAAGGTTACAAGAAAGATGAAGTTTTTGTCGCAAATCCTGAACATTTGAAAAAATCTATTGGTCCTGATACAAAAGTTGTTGGAATAAATGTAATGGATCCACTTGGTATGGCACCTGTCACGACCACAATGGCTCCCGAGAAGTTATCATATGTTGCAATGAAGTTTAAGAGAATGTGTGCTGATATAATTCAATTAAAGAAAAAATATGATTTCAAGGTTGCTGTTGGTGGTAATGGTGCATGGGAATTAGCAAAATCTGATAGGATGAAGGTTCATGGAATTGATACTGTTGTTGTTGGTGAAGCAGACGAATTGGCATTAGATTTATTCGGTGATTTGGAAAGGGGTGATGCGCCAGAATTGATGCATTGCTTTGTAAAAAATATTCAGAATATTCCAGAAATTACTGGTCCAACTGTCAACTCTTTGATTGAAGCTATGAGAGGATGTGGTAGAGGGTGTGATTTCTGTGATGTAAACAAACGTTCGAAAAAAGATCTTCCACTAGATAGATTACAAAGAGAGGCAAAAATGAATCTTGATTATGGATTTGATTCTGTATGGCTGCATTCAGATGAAATGTTGTTATATGGATGTGACAACAGGGACTTTCAGCCTAACTATGATGCTATTATGGATTTATGGAAAGGGTTGAAGAGTCTAGGTGCTAATTTTATTGGAACAACACATATGACATTTTCTGCAATAGCTGCAGATCCAAAACTTCTTCATGATATGTCAGAAGTAAATGAGATGCATGGTGATGGTAGATGGCTTTCAACTAATTTAGGAATTGAAACTGTGGCACCAAGTATGGTTAAAAAACATCTAGGTGTAAAAACAAAACCATTTGCCAATGAAGAGTGGGGTTGGGTCGTGAGAGAAGGTGCTAGGATAATGAATGAGAATCACTGGTTCCCAGCAGCAACAATCATCATTGGTTGGCCTGATGAAACTCCTGACGAGACTCAGTATACAATTGATATGATGGGTGACTTTAGAGCAACTAACTTTAGGGGATTAGTTGCACCATTACTTTATCAAGATTTCAGTGAAAAGAATTCTATGCATTTTGGAAATCTTAATGAGGCACAATTTACACTATTTTGGAAATGTTGGGAGAATAATCTACGTGTAATTAATGATATAATTCCAATCATTCTCAGAAATAAAACATATGGACCACCAATGAAGATATTCATGTATGGTATTCTAAAGGCTGGAACATGGGCAATTATGAGATATTTGAGAGGACTTTGTAAGGATTTGTTCAATGGTAGATTACCAGAAGATATTGTTGAAAGATATGCTAGAAGTAGATCTGTCGCTGCACCAAACTATACAAAATAATTACATTTGTTCTATTGCTTTATCTGCAATAGTGTTACGTGTTGGAGTTATAACAATAAAGTAACTTTTATCTGCTCGTTCTATTGCTTCTACTTTTTTTATTGCTTTTGTTGTAATATCAAATTCGTGTATTCCTGGTTCAAGTTCACCTTTTGTATATAACATGAGATATGTATCACCGCCAGTTTGGCTTAATGGAATAAATGAACAAACAAAGCCTTTGTATGAATTTATTGGCATAAAATTTTTCATTGGTGGTGCAGCTGAAGAAAGAAAAAGTAACATGTCTTCTATAGAACTAAATTCTTCATACTCTACATTCATAGTTTGATGAAGTTCTCTGAATATAATAAGTTAGAGTTTATTTTCTTCTATTCTTAATAGCAATAATTACTGCTGCTGGTGCTACGAAGTACATTCCAATGTTGAGTAGTATCACACCAATACCATATCCTAACATCTCCTGTTCGGTGTCAATGTCAACATAGTTTAGAATTGCAAGTGATGTCAAAAGTGGTGTTAGTGTTAGTTTGACTGCCTCCTTGAACATTGGATTCTCTCGTTCATAGTCTGCTACTGCCGGTGAGAATGAGTAATAGAATTGGTTGAATCCTGTCATAAATGCAGTTCCTGATTCTGTGGCCATTATTTTACCATCTCTAATCTCTCTTAGGAATTGTACTTGTGGTGCCATTTCACTGCCATATGCTGCAGTAGCGATTAGACAGCCACCACCTTTTTCTTCAGCAGCAACACATTTTCCATCTTTTAGCATAGTGCCTTCACCACACATTGGCTGTGGTTCTGGTTCTGGTTCTGGTTCAGCAATCATTACTGGTTCTGGCTCTTCAATGATTACTGGTTCTTCAATTACTGGTTCTTCAATTACTGGTTCTTCAATAATTACTTGAGGTTCAGTTGTTGGACTTCCACCAGTAGTGAATGTAAATACTGCTTCTCCTTTCTGGGCTCCGTATTGTGCCTTTATGGTATAATCTCCAGAAGTTTTCCATAATGGACCTCCGGCTGTAAGTGTATGTGAATACTCGTTATTAGAATCTAAATCAAGTTGAGCCATACCAACCATACTAGCACCGTCAGCACTGATGATTCTAAGTAAAATTGGTGTTTCATTCTTGAGTAATGATGAATCTCTGACTTTACCAGAAATTTTTATCTCTGAACCATCTGAATATCCTGGATAATCAGTTTCTACTGATAATGGGACTTGATCAGTTTGGGCATTTACTGCACCAGTCAAACTAAATGATAGAATACACACTGTTAACAGAAAAATTGATGCAAAACCAGCAATCTTCATGTAACTAAGGCATTTTCAGTGGTATTTATTAATTATTGATAAAATATTTGACAAAAAATGAATAAATTTTGTTGTTTGGAATTCTTCTGCAAAGTTTAGATAAAAATACAGGTTTGATATAGAACAAAAATGGGAAAAGCATCAAAATTTCTAGTGGTTATTGGGGCATTGATTGGAATCGGTGCGGCATTATTGTTTGTTGGATCACAAGCAATTACATCAGATATCATAATACAAGAAGGACAAATTGGTGGTATTAATAAAATAGAGATAGCGGCTGACTTGGATCCAGAAATTAATTCAGAAGGAGTTTTTGTGGTTCAAACAATGGAAGGATCTGAGGTTTCACTTTTGGTCACGATCTTAGACTCTTCTGACAATAAAATTATAACAAATTCTGTCATCACCAACTCGTTTGAAGACTATTTTGACATTACAGAAGCCGGAATACATACGTTAGTGATAGAAACAACAGGTGAAACACAGGTGGATGTTGTTGGGGGAATTGGCCATGTTCCTGATGCATTGGCATACTCAATTTCCATGATGGGATTTGCTTTGTTACTGATTGGTATGATAGGTGTAATAGTAGTAGGTATTATTCTGGTAAGACAGAAAAAACGAGAAAGTTCTAGTTAAGAAATGAATCCATCTTGGCAAGACTGTCTTCCACATTTTTATAATCATGGTTGGATTGCATGATTTCGGTCAATTTTTCGGAATCTACAGAATATGTAATATCATCTACCTGACCAGATTGATTAACAAAATCGTGCTTTACTAAATATGATAGTTTTGCCTCAAGATCTTTAGGTGTAATTCCAAATTTTTCTGATAGGACAGAACAATGTTTTGACTCATTCTCCATCTCAGCCAAAATTTCTGAAATTTCAGTATCAAAGATAATATCAAGAACTTTCTCAGGTGAAAAGTCAGAATTTTCCATATTGAGATGAAAAAATCCAGATTTATAATATTATCTTAAAAAATGCATGAAATTAACATTTTTTCAGCATGGTTTTTAATGGGGTAACAGAAAGTTTTGCTTACTTGAGTAGTCAATACGAAAATCTGATTCGAATTTTAGGAAATGATATTCCTGGTGAAAACAAGACGTTAATTGGTCTAACTCAGATTCGTGGTATTGGTTACATGTTTGCAAATTCAATGTTGCAAATTTTAAAAATTAATCCAGATTCAAGAATTGGAACATTATCTGCAGATCAAGTTTCTTCAATTGAAAAGATGATCCAAGATCCTAAATCACAGAATTTCCCAACTTGGTTTTTGAATCGTCAAAAAGATATTGAAACAGGTGATGACATGCATCTTGTAACATCTGATATTGCATTCAATCTAAGAAATGACGTAGAGAGAGAAAAAGGAGTGTTTAGTTGGAGAGGTTATCGACACATGTATGGACTAAAAGTTAGAGGTCAAAGAACAAGATGTACTGGTAGAAAAGGTGGTGCAGTAGGTGTTGCAAAAGGGGGTAAAGTACTACCAGCAAGAGGTGGTGCAGGAGCTCCAGCAGCAGATGCAGCAGATGCAGCAGCACCAGCAGCAGATGCAGCAGCACCAGCAAAAGATGCAGCAGCACCAGCAAAAGATGCAGCAGCACCAGCAAAAGATGCAGCAACAAAAAAAGAGTAGATAGAAAATGGGAGATACAAAAAATTTTAGAAAGGACTGGAAGAAACCAAAACGTCCTTTTAATTTTGATTTAAAGATGGAAGAGCTTAAAATTTTAGGTACGTTTGGTTTGAAAACAAAACGTGAGTTATGGAAAGCTAGAACTGAGTTATCCCGAGTTAGAAATCAGGCTCGATCTCTTCTTGCATTAAGGCAAGAAGTTAGAGAAAAGGAAGAACCAATTTTGATGAATTCCTTATCTAGAATTGGTCTAGTTGAGCAAAATGCAACATTAGATGATGTATTGAATTTAGAGATTAATGATTTACTTTCTCGTAGATTACAGACTGTTATTATGAAAAAATTCTACTTTAAAACCCCATACCAAGCACGACAGGCAATATCACATGGTCATATAATGATTGGTGATAGAATTGTGAATATCCCATCATATGTAGTAAAAGTTGATGAGGAGAACAAAGTAAAATTAACGTCAGAGTCAATTTTTAATAAAATCTTATCAAAGCCGGAAACTGATTTGGGTAGTCCTGAAACCGAGAACATTGAAATTAAAGAAGTTGGTACTGAAGAGAAAGTATCAACAGACGAAAAACCTGCTACTGAAGAGAAAGTATCAACAGACGAAAAACCTGCTACTGAAGAGAAGCCATCTACAGAATAATTATCAGTTAAGCTTATCTTCATATGTCAGACTAGTTGAAGTTAGAAGATGTGTTCTATAATTGGCTATTACGGAAAGAATTTAGCTGCCCCGATTCTTGTAAAAGGTTTGGAGAAGATGGAGTACCGTGGATACGATAGTGTGGGCGTAGCTACAAAATCAGAAAATGGAATTCTGGTGAAAAAAGGAGTTGGTAAAGTAATCGAAGTAAATAATGCAATCCGTTTGGATGATATGCCTGGCATAACTGGAATTGGTCATACTAGATGGGCAACACATGGTAAAGTGACTGATACAAATGCACATCCACATTCAAGTAACTCTGGAAAAATCGCAATTGTTCATAATGGTATAATTGAAAATTTTCAAGAATTAAAGGACGGTTTGATCTCCGATGGCTATAATTTTCAAAGTGACACAGACACTGAAATCATTGCAAATTTGATTCAAAAAAACTTTGAAAAAACATCTGACATAAAGCAGACAATCATGGATACTGTATCCAATCTCAAGGGACATTATGCTTTTGTGATAATTTTTGATGATGGAACACTTGCTGCTGCCAGATTCCATGAGCCACTAATAGTTGGAGTCGGGAAAAACAGTCATTATCTTTCAAGTGACGTGCTTGGATTTATCGAGCGTACAGATGATGCGATATACATTGACAACAAAGATTTTGTTATAGTAAATGATGCTGGACTAGAAATTTATAATTTTGATGGAATGCAAGTTAAACGGCAGATTACAAAAGTATCAAAGGAATTTGCTGATGTTTACAAGGGTGATTATGCTCACTTTACACTAAAAGAAATTTCAGAACAACCAGATACCATCATACGTGCAGGAAGTGATGTGCAAATAGATGAAATGGTAAAGCAGATCAGAGATTCGACAACATTGTACATAACAGGAAGTGGTACTAGCTATAACTCGTCTAGGATTTCAAAATATCTCATGTCAAAACACGCTAAATTGAAGATAGAACCAATAATTTCAAGTGAATTACAATTTGCACCTGACAGTATAGAGAAGGATTCTACTTTGATAGCAATATCACAGAGTGGTGAAAGCGCAGATGTATTGGAAGCAGTAAGTATCGCAAAGCAATCAAATGCAAAAATTTTATCTATTGTCAACCATCTAAACTCATCACTAGCACAGGAATCTGATGTTGTCATTGGACTAAACTGTGGTCCAGAAATTGGGGTTGCAGCTACGAAAAGCTTCACATCACAACTTGCTATACTTTACAAAATTACCAACAAACTTTGTGATGGATGTATGAAACTTGATTGGAATAATGTGTCAAAATCGATATCAGAGACTCTTGAAAATCATTCTAAAATACAAAAACTTGCAAAAATATTGAAGGATGTATCAGACATTTACGTTCTTGGAAGGGGAATACATTTTCCAATAGCAAAAGAGGCTGCACTAAAACTAAAAGAACTAACATACATTCATGCAGAGGGAATTCCTGCTGGGGAATTAAAGCACGGTCCACTTGCTCTGATGGATGAAAATGTATTTGTAATAATCATAAACCCTGACGACTCGACGTATACTGACACCATAAACAGTGCGAGTGAGATAAAAGCGAGAGGAGCCAAGATTATTGGAATATCCGATAAGAATAGTGATATCTATGACTATTGGATTGAAGTTCCAAAAACTGAAGAAGCATTCTATCCGTTAATTGAAATCATACCTATTCAGTTATTGGCATATTATGCTGCATTAGAAAAAAATACAGATCCTGATTATCCACGGAATTTAGCAAAATCAGTTACTGTAAAGTAGAAACTCTTTGATACTCTTTTTCTATTAATTCAAGAAGACGTTCAGATGATCTTCCAGTCTTAAGAACTGATGCAATCAAACTTCCACCTGCTCCAGCTCCTTCTTTCACAAAACCTTCAGAATAAGATCTTAGACCATAAAACTGTGAGTCACTTAGCATAGGATCAATTGCGAGTACAGCAATATCATCAATTTTTTTTACAGTTTCTAGGAATAATGCTTCTTTATCATCAATTATGTATGAAGTACATCCTATTGCTGTATTCTTTTTTTCATAACCTATTTTTTTGGCAAAAGCCAAAACTGCAGTCATTTGAGTTCCACCAGCTAAAATAACACGACAGTTTTTTGATACTTCTGATAACATTCCTGCACATACTGGAATCATTGGGTCACCTAACTCTGCAACAATCTCAAAGGCATCGTCTGATTTTTTACGTTTTAATGCAGAAGATACTACTTTATTTTTTATCTCGATTGGGTTCTTTGGCATACTAGAACTCACACTTGCTTCAGTTCCCAGTCCCCTTAGTGTGGCTAATGCAGTAGTAGTTCCACCTGGTATACTTTCACCAATTACAAGACAGTCAGCTGATTTGGAAATTGATTTTCCAATGATTTTACCAAATTCTACTGCACTATGAACGTCATCTTTTGTTAGTGCTGATGATTCAGAGATGTTTTTTCCAATAGGAAGATCAGAATTGAATGATAGTACATCTGGTGATATCTTACTACCTGCGTTTATCACAAAATGAGGAATCTTTGATGTGTTTAGAGCAACTTTTGTCAATAAAGCAGGAGTTGGTTTTCCATCCGGTGACATTGGTATGGAATCAATACATTTGCATTTACCGTGAGTTAGATACTCTGCGTCAGCAGGTGATGTAAATTTCAAAAATTCCTTGTCTGCACCTGCGATAGTGATACCTGGGATCTCACATGTCTCCGTATATGAGATTACTAGTGAAAAGGTGAAACGCTTTTTTTCTAATGAATTTATGAAATTTTCTGCATTTTGCTCATTTCCATAACACGATATTGACAACTTAACCACCCATTCTCATAACAAAATCTTCTTCAGAAATTTTCTGCATTACTGGATTTGTTATCTTTTCATTTCCAATAGTTGAGGTCTGCGCAGAACCATAATCATGCCCTGGATACATTATCAACCCATCATCCAAGTTTGAAATTACATCAAACAAACTGTGGTATAATTCTCTTGAACTTCCCCCCGGAAGATCAATTCTTCCACAATTTCCTACAAATAGTGTATCACCAGAGAATATTTTTCCATCACCAACAAGACAGATACTATCTTTCGAATGACCTGGTGTATGATATACAACTAATTCGGAGCATCCAAACTTTATCGAGTCACCATCTTTGACGGTCATATCATTTTGTAAATTTGATGCTTCATGCTGTACAATCTTAGTGCTTATTTCAGCTGCTAGTTCCTCATTACCTCTGGTATGATCATCATGCCAATGTGTATTGACAATATACTTTGGGTTAAGATTCTGCTCATTAATTATCTGAATTACTTTATCCAAATCCCAAGATGGATCAATTACTATGCACTCTTGAGTAGATTCATCCTCAACAATATACGAAAAATTCTGCATCGGTCCTACTGGAACTTGATAGACTTTCATAGAATACCATCTTCTGCCTCTGGAGGTATTCCAATCTTTTCCACAAACAATTCACCAGTAAGATCTTTTCTTTTAGGTATTCCTTGCTTCATTTTATGAAATGTTACAGTCATATCACATTTGGTGTAGATGTTTGCAGTTTCGCCTGTTTGAGGATCTAATCCAGAAGGAGTATCAACCGCAAATTTGTAGCAATCGGTTTCATTGATATAATTTATAGCAGATGCGTAAGGCTCTCTTATCTCTCCTGTTATACCTGTACCTAAGATGGCATCAACTAGAATGTCAGATTTAAAATCAAAATCAATGGAATTATTACATAATAATTTTATTGAAGGCATTTTTTCTAAAATTGACCAATTCCAACTACTTTCTTCAGTCTTGATTTTATC
>ENA-UPTF01002597-UPTF01002597.1-marine-metagenome-genome-assembly--contig:-NODE-2597-length-10360-cov-2.774677_pt1 | contig 10360 bp, 9 predicted proteins | sample MGYA00238166_ERZ767019 | MGnify/ENA primary metagenome ERZ767019 (study PRJEB28930, sample SAMN06266391) | marine metagenome | isolation source: Sea water from 250 m depth | place: Atlantic Ocean | study... | reverse complement strand
CGAGCCATACAACGACTCACCACTGAGTAGAACGATGTGTGGCTTGACTTCCGCAGCATGCAGATTGGCACAGCCCAACGAGAGCCCAGCGGCGAGTACGACAAAACGAGTCAATGAATTCATAAGGCAAGTTGTGAATCCCCAAAAAAAGGGGCGATCAAGATTCCCGATGACGACTAAGCTGTCCAGTCAGCATTTGCCAGGCGCGAATCTCAAGTTGCAAAAAAACTCATTCAGCGCTATTGACACACTACATGTTGTGTACTTTCCTTCGGCAGCTACACTCAATTGTGTTGGCATAGGGATTATGCGTTGCCCGAAGTGCGGTTGTGTTGAAGACAAGGTGGTGGATTCCCGCTCGTCCAAGGATGGACTGGCTATTCGCCGCCGCCGCCAATGTCTCAAGTGCAGCCAGCGCTACACCACCTACGAGGAGATCGAACGCGGCAACCTGATGGTGATCAAGGACGGTGGCGCTCGCGAACGATTTTCACGCGAAAAGCTGGAGTCTGGCATCAAAGTCGCCAGCCAAAAACGCCCGATCAGCGCCGACTCCATTGATCAGATGATTCGTGAAGTCGTGAACGAACTGTATGATGAATTTGACGGCGAAGTGCCCTCGAAGGCGATCGGCGGCAAAGTGATGACGAAGCTCAAGAAACTGGACGGCGTCGCCTATGTCCGGTTCGCCAGCGTGTATTGGCGTTTCGATGACGCAGCCGAGTTTCTGGAGGCGGTCCAGAAATTCGGAACCCGGGATGATACAGCTACGATCCAATTACCTGGTTTTTAGGATGCCATCCGGGGAGTTGTGGCCCTGCTCGGCGGAGAACATCACCGAGGAGTTGCTGGGCGATTCCATCAACCTCATCGAGCCTCAAACCATCCATGAGGCACTCAAGGCGATTGTTCATTACTTCCGCGAGGAACACGAGTACTCCAGCGTGTCGGTCGATGAATTCTCCTGTGCACTGAGCAAGGTGCTTCAAGGGTTCGGGTTCGACGTGGTGTTCGACGAGGATCCGAGGTTGCATCTTCACATCGAGAAAACCGACCTGCGCAAACTGGCCACCTTGGCGAACGCCTGCGGTGAGTTGTCGTTCTTTCAGCAACTTCGCAAGGAGGTACGCTCCATTCTCCGCCGCTCGCCCAACATCATACAATGCAACGGGCTCAAGGATTGCGTAAAGCAGATTGTCGGCGCGGATCGCTGGTGCAGTCGTTGCCGCCGGATGCACAGGCAAATCGTCTCCTACCTCCGCACCTGCCTCGATCAGGATTCGCACAGGGACTGCTCGCTACTCATCAAGTAAGGTATCCCGTTTTTGCAGGTCGAGATGACCATCGAGCAAATCCAAACAGACGAGGCGTTGCGGTTGCGCGAGTTCCCGGTCGCCTGTGACACCGTTTACCTTGCCCACGCAGCCGTCTGCCCGTTGCCTGCCTGCGCCCGTGATGCCATAAAAAACTATGCCGAGGCGTGCACCGGCGGCGATCAGGAGGATTTCATGCCGCCGAACCTGCTGCGCGACACCCGACAGCTCGCCGCCGGCCTGCTTGGCGCTGAGTTGCACGAGATCGCGCTGGTCGGACCAACCTCGCTTGGCTTGAGCTTCATCGCACGGGGCCTGGACTGGCAGCCGGGCGACAACATCATCGTGCATGGCAACGACTACCCGTCGAATGTCTACCCGTGGATGGCACTTGCCGATAAGGGCGTCGAGTTGAAGCTCCTTGAGCCAAGCAAACCAGGGCGGATCGAACCGGAGGATGTGTTCGCGCTGATAGACTCGCGCACGCGCATGGCGGCCCTTGCCTCGTGCCATTATGTGTCCGGCTACCGGATCGACATCGATGCGATCGGCCGCGAGCTACGCTCACGCGATGTTTTATTTTGTGTCGACGGCATCCAGACGATGGGGGTGTTCCCGACACCGGTGGAGCATGTCGATTTCCTCGCTGCCGACGCGCACAAGTGGATGCTCGGCCCGTGCGCCTCCGGCATCCTTTACGTGAAGCGCGAGGCGCAGGAACGACTCAAGCCGGTGGTGCAGGGCTGGCACAACCTGAGTTGCCCGGACTTCATCGCGCAGGAGAGGCTCGACTACAAGCCGGACAGCCGCCGTTATGAGGCCGGCACCGCCAACCTGCTGGGTATCGTCGGCCACCACGCCTCGCTGAAAATGCTCAACGCAGTTGGGCTGGACAATATCGCCGACGATCTTCTGGCTAAGCGGCGGCAACTTGTGCCTGGGCTCCTGGCCAAGGGCTATGAGGTAATGCACGCCGACGCGCCTGAGGCTAATACAAGCGGCATCGTCACCTTCAGCAAACCGGGCGAGAACATGGAGGCGCTCGCGAAGCAACTTGGCCAAGCGGGCTTTAAGGTTTCGCTGCGGGTAATGCGCGACGGCTCGAGGCTCATCCGCCTTTCTCCTCACTTTTACAATACCTCCGCCGAGCTGGAACGTCTGCTCGGGTGTTTTTGATCATTCCACCAGGTTTGGAGTGACCTTGGGCACGAGTAAGGGGGCAACAAGGAGCAACAGCATGGCGCCAATGCCACCGCACATTTGCGGCATCGCCGCGTTGTCGAAGTGATCGATCAACCAGCCGGCAACAAACGTCGAGCAGATACCACCGCCCAGGCTGGAACTGACCATGGTGGCCAAGCCCTGGCCGGTGGAGCGGAGTTGCGTTGGCACGAGATAGTTAACGCACAGCGGCATGGCCACCAGCGCGCCGACCACGTACACGCTGTGCAGCAACATCGAGGCGTGCAACACAATCGGCAGGTCGCCGAAGAATCCGCATGCCAGCCATTTCACCCCACCAGCAGCCAGACCTAAGAGCATCAGAAGCCGGACCCCGATTCGTCGGCGGATGTGCCCGGCAAGCGCAATCGCAATGATCTCCGGAACCAGCATGATGAGCCAAAGCCACTTGAGCGTGCCAAGGGTGTTCTCAGGCGCGATCTGCTTGACGAAAACCGGGAACAGGAACATCGGTCCGTCGAGCATGAAGTTAACGAGGAACACGTAGAGGAGAAATCGGAGAAACTTCCGGTCTGCGATCAACAAGCGCCACGCGCCGGGCCGGGCCTGCTCGCGGATGACTTTTTGGTCTGGGATGAGGAACACAACAGCGGTCGTCAGCAGGATGATCGCGGCGGAACAGGGGAACAGTAAGCCTAGGTCCCCCTCATCCGGCCCGGGGTCAATAGCATCGAGGAAAAACGGAAAGCCAAAGCAGGTGATAAGGAAGCCGACCGACCCAAACGCCCGCACCCACTCGAAGTGCGAGTTACTGGACCGGTACAAAAGCCCAAGGCTAAGGGCCATGCCCTGTGGAATGAGGCTGGTGTAAAACGCGGCGAAGAACATCGAGACCAGCAACAGCACGGCGTAACTCCTGACGTACCAAAATGCAACGAATCCAAGAGCCATCCCGAGCGTGATGACAACCAGCACGGCCTTGCGGGCGCCGGTGCGGTCGGCCAGATAGCCCCAGGACGGCTGGCCAACGAGGCCCACCAAGTGAAACACCCCCATGGCCAGTCCGATCTGCTGGCCGCTCAAGCCAAGGATGTCCTTCAGATAAAGCGAGTAAAACGGGAAGAAGATCCCCAGCGCGCCAAACAGGGTGGCCCAAAACAGCGACAGCACTCCCATCAGTTTCCACTGCTCTCTTGTGATGCCGGCTGGAGTCATACTGAGTGGCTCCTTGAGTTGCGCCTAGCCAAGCGCAAAAAAACGCCGGGAGGTTTCCGGCGTTTGAAATGGGATTGCAAGGGGATTCGCGAGACTCAGGGCGCAGGAACGACGGTCGGCTGCCTGCTGGGTGTCCTTTGACCGGATCTGCGTTCCTCGCTCTCGCGCTTCTGCATATCTCTGAAAAGCCGCGAGGCGGCATCCCTCATTTTTCGTTCGTCCGTCCTCTCGCCGGAGATTTGGGACTCCAGTTGAAGCGCCAGTAGCGCCATACCCTTGCCCATCAGGTCGGATTCATCATATTGAAGAGTATTGACCAGGTTCAGCCGCGCCTGCAGCACATTTTTAGGAACGCCGGGGGTGCTCGCGTCGCCGTCGCTTTGGGTGAAGCTCCGGATGGCGTCCATCTTGGTTTCCATGTTGTACTGGTCGCCGGTCATGATGTCGCGGAACAACTGATCGGCCTGCGGGTTGATGCCGGTGTATCTCGAGGCGGCCTCGGCAAGATTGTCCATGTCATCCTCGTGGACCCGGCCGCTGCGGAACGCCTGCACCATGGCATCCAGCGCGCGCACTTTGCCGACATCCTCATAATAATCCAGAATGGTGCGATCGATCCGCCCATCATCGTTGATGAACATGCCCTGGGCGGACTGAATGAATGTTTGGTCGTCGTACATGTCCAGCACCATGAAGAGGTAGTTCTTTGACAAGCGATCGAAATGGTTTCCGCCAACGGCCTCGACCGGGTCGAGCAACAACTCGTGCGCGGCGGCCAGCGCCTCGGTGCGGTAGGCGTCCTTACCAAGCCAGCCCTGGATGATCTTTGAGGCGTACGCGATCTCGAACCCCCGACCGGTGGAGGAAAGCAGCTCCGCAATAGTGGCTTCCGCGTGGTCGCCGCCGATTTCCGCCAGCATGTCGATGAGGCCGATCCGCAGCGTCGGCGGCTGGGAGAAGTTGAGCGTGGCCCGGAAACGGCTGTAACGTCGACTGCGTTCCTCGTCGCTCTCACCTTCGCGTTGCACCTCAAAATCTACGTCCTCCATCTTGTTGAGAAACTCGCGAATGAGTGGCACGGCGGCATCGCCCTGGAGCGCCAGGCTCTCGAACAGGTAGCTCAAGCGGCGTTGAACCCTGAGCCGATTCTTGGAGCTTAACTTGATCTCTATCAGCTCGTCGAGAATTTCCGGTACGGACATGCCCCCATTGGAGAGTGGTACGCCGCCGCCGTTGATCTGCTCACGGAGGCTGTCGAGTCTCGACTGGGCGTTGGCCAACTTGGTCTTCAGCGAGTCGACCTCCTTGCGGAGCGCCTCGGCCTGAATGGCGTTTGCAGCAGAGCCATCCGTCGATGGCGCTTTTCCGCAGCCGACAAACAAAACAGCCGAAACCGAGATCATCACGATTTCTGCCCTTGGGAACAATTTTGCTAATTTCATTGAATACCTACTTTAAGCGATATTGAACCTCTTTGTACAAAACATCCATTACGCGCAACTGATTACACAAAACAGAGTAAATGATGATATTTTCCATGGTCAATGCAACTGTTACACAAACAAAAACACCTTATGATTTTCTGCGTTTTGAAAGCCGAACCTTAAACTGACTATTAGGGAGCCGGAACTATGGTCGGCTGGTTCCGTCGATTTTCTCCCCGATTGTCACCACGACTTCCGCGATCTCCACGGTCCCTGTTTTCGCCCCTGCCAAACGCATTGCGCCAAAAGTCAGTCCCCAAACTCTGCATTTCCTTACGCATATCAAACTCCTCACCGTTGACCTTGGCCTCGATTTGGCGGGTGTACATTTGTACAACCTTATCGGTGGCGTCATCTTCCTGAGCTTGTATTCCCTGCATCAAGTTTAGCCTAGCCTGTAAGGTGGTGGCATCGTCAGCATCGTCCATCTCGCGCAGTGCGGTCCACTTGACCCGCACATCGTATTCGTCGCTGGACATGATGTCCTTGAACATCTGATTCGCCTGCGGATTGCTGCCAGTATACTTGAGGCCGGCACGCGCCAGATCACTCAGATCGCCACGATCCGTGACGTTTCCGCTGCTGAACGCCTGGTAGATAGCGTCCATCGCCTGCTCCTTGCCGACGTCGTCGAGGTAATCGAGTACTGTATCATCAATCTTGCCATCCTCGCGCACCAACAGCCCTTGTGCGGACTGAATGAAAGTCTGGTCATTATACATTTCCAGCACGCTGTAGAGGTAGCGTTTGGCATTCCGGTCAAAACTGTTCGGGTTGGGCATCTCGAGCGGATCGCTCAGCAGTTCATGGGCGGCTGCCACCGCCTCGTCACGAAAGGCATCCGGACCGATCATGCTGCGGACAGCCTTGGCCACATAAGCCACCTCAAAACCGCGCCCGGTTTTCGAGAGCACTTCGCCCAGCGCCGCCTCGGCACTGCTGCCGCCGATCTCCTTCAGGGCATCCATCAGCCCGATGCGTAACGAGGGCGGCTTTTCAAAATCAAGAGACGAGCCACGGGTGCGGCCGCGACGCCGCTCCGCCCAGTCATTGCCGCGGCTCCGACCACGGCCGCGACCCTCCTCTTCATCCTCCGAGCGCTGCACCGTAAACTCGACATCCTCCATCTTGTTCAGGAAGGCGCGAATGTGCGGCACGGCGGCATCGCCCTGCTGGATGAGGCTCTCGAACAGGAACTGCACGCGACGCTCGGCTGCCCGCCGGTTCTTCGTGGTCAATTTGACATTCATCAACTCGTCGATGATTTCCTCCGCCGACAGTCCCCTATCCACAACGGGTGCATCGGCTCCATTGAGTTGGGCTGTCAAGCTGTCGATGCGCGACCGTGTATCCGCCAGTTGCTTTTTCAACGAAGCGTTCTCTTTTTGAAGCGCCTCGATGTTGGCTGAGTTCGCGGAGGATTCCCCGGAATCGGGAGCCTGGCCGCAACCAACGGCCAAAATCACGGTTGCTGTGAGGGTTACGCTGGCAACCTTCGTTAGATACGGTACTATTTTCATTCTTTTTTTTGGCTCAAAACCAGTCGATTTATACAACATTACTACGGCTCGGCGTTTAGCCAAGTTACACAAAACAGCCCGGAGATTGACACTTTACCGCAGGAAAGCAATCCGTTCTTCCGATCAAAAAATGTCCCTAATCAAGCCGAAAGCTTTTTCGCGCCTCGCCATGCGCCTATACTGCCCGGCTTACCGATATGGAGAAAAACGGCCTTAAACGCACCGCACTTTTCGAGACCCACACCGCACTTGACGCGCGGATGGTCCGGTTCAGTGGCTGGGAAATGCCATTACTGTACTCCGGCATCGCGCAGGAGCACCGCGCCGTCCGAGAAGCCGCCGGCCTGTTCGACATCTCGCACATGGGCGAGTTCCAATTCGACGGCCCGGACGCGCTCGAGTTCTTAAATCACATCTTGAGCAATGACCTGGCCAAGCTCGAGCCCGGCAGCGGCCAGTACTCACTTCTCTGCCAGGACAACGGCGGCGTCATCGACGACCTCTACGCCTACCGACTCGGCCAAGACCGCTACCTGCTCATCGTCAACGCCTCGCGGTTGGAGGTCGACTGGATGTGGATCAAAGCCCAGCTCAACTCCAGCAACAAGTCGCTGCAACTCGAGATGACCAACCGCTCCGGCGAACTGTCAGCGATTGCGTTGCAGGGCCCGAAAGCGGCTGAAATCATTGCCGGCGTTTTTCCGGCAGCCATCGAGATGCAGAAAAACCAGATCGCCGAACTCGACTTCAGCGGCGCGACCACCTGGGTTTCGCGTACCGGCTACACCGGCGAGGACGGTTTCGAGCTGGTCGTACCCAACGAACGCGTGGTGTCACTGTGGAAACAGTTCATGTCACTTGGCCCAGCACTAGGCCTCATGCCGGCCGGTCTGGGAGCGCGCGACACACTCCGTACCGAAGCCGGCTATTCGCTCTACGGCCACGAGTTGACAGCCGAGACAACGCCGATCGAGGCATCACTTGGCTGGGCCGTTGCGCTCGACAAGCCAGACTTCATCGGACGGGAAACTCTTGCAGCACAAAAACAGAACGGCGTTTCCCGCCGGTGCATCGGTTTCAAAATGACCAGCAAGAGCGCGCCGCCTCGCGAACATTACAAAATCTTTGCCGCCGACGGAACTGGCCGGGAAATCGGCGAGGTGACCAGCGGCATGCAGAGCCCGTCGCTCGGCTGCGGTATCGGCTTGGGCTACGTCGAAAGCGCCCACGCCAAGTCCGGCACCGACATCGAGATCGAGATCCGCAATCGCCGCTTTCTGGCGCAGGTGGTCAAGCGGCCGATTTTTCGAAAACTGGATTGACCTCTGGCCCACACGTTCGCTAGAAAAACGCCGCGATGTCAGATATACCGACCGACCTGAAGTACGCCAGCTCCCACGAATGGGTGAACGTGGAAGGCGACACCGCCATCATCGGAATCTCCGACCATGCACAGGATGAGCTGACGGAGCTGGTATTCATCGAATTACCTGACATTGGCCGCGAATTAGCCGCCGGCGATCCCTGCGCTGTGGTCGAGTCGGTCAAGACCGCCAGCGACATCTACGCACCGGTGAGCGGCCAGGTCATCGAGACCAACGATGCCCTCGACACCGAGCCGGGCACCGTCAACGAGGATCCCTACGGCGACGGCTGGTTCTTCAAGATTCGTCTAGCAAATCCCAAAGAACTCGACGACCTGCTCTCCCCCGACGACTACGGCGAGCAGGTCAACGTCTGACCCTTCGGCTTTGCCATTGCGTAAAATAAGGGTATTGAGCCTGTAAATCCCCTCAACGGACGCCTTCCGTTTTCATTGTAAAACAGGCAAAACAGAGCACGTTTCCTGCAAAAAATAGCCATCTCACAAAATCCAGCACGGGAAAACAGTACGTGTACGTTGTATTTTTTATTGCCTTATTTTCGGGCCTTCGGCAGGCTTTTGGTCAGGTGGGCTTGGAGGGTTGGCCCGGTTTTTGTCGTGAAACATTTCATAATCGCATTATTGGCTTTGTTGTCGTCGCTTGGGCAAACACTTGGGCAAACGGCAGGGGTGGATGCTGCCCCGGCTGATTCCTGGCCGATGTATCGCGGCACGGCCTCGCTCACCGGCGTCTCGAAAAGCAAGCTGAGCCCGGCGCTCAAGCCTCTTTGGACGTTCAAGGCTCAAGAGGGCATCCACAGCACGGCGGCGATCGCCGGCGGCAAGGTATATGTGGGCTGTGATGACGGCCATCTATACGCGCTGGATTTCAAGACCGGCAAAAAGCTGTGGTTGTTCAAAACGGAGGATATCGTGGAGTCATCGCCGTTGGTGGACAAAGACCGAGTTTATTTCGGCTCATCGGACGGGTTCGTGTACGCACTCTCAGCCAAGGACGGGAAGCTGCTTTGGAAGTTCGAGACCGAGGATCGCGTGCTCGGCGCGCCGAACTTGTTTCAGCCAAGCGGCGACGGAGCCAAGCCGGCGCTAATCGTCGGCAGCTACGACTTCCGCCTCTACTCTCTGGACCTCGGGACCGGGAAGAGCAACTGGCATTACGAGACCTCCAACTACATTAACGGCTCGCCAGCGGTGTCCTCCGGCAGAACGGCGTTCGGCGGGTGCGATGCCGTGCTGCATGTCATCCAGTTAGCCGAGGGAAAAAAAGAGAAGCAGATCGACGCCGAGGCATATATCATCGGCTCGGCGGCGGTGGTCGATGACATGGCGTACATCGGCCATTACGAGAATGAGTTTCTTTGCATCGACATTAACGCTGGGAAGATTGCCTGGAAATACAAGGACCGCGCCTTCGCCTACATTTCCTCGCCGGCGGTGACGGAGGATCGCGTAGTGGTCGGCTGCCGCGACAAGCGACTGCACTGCCTCAACCGCAAGAGCGGCAAACGGCTGTGGGCATTCCGGACGCGTGGCAAGGTGGACAGCTCACCGGTAGTTGCCGACGGCAAGGTCGTCGTCGGATCGGACGACGGCAACCTATACATCGTCTCGCTGGCGGACGGAAAAAAACTTTGGTCGTACGAGATTGGGGAGCCGATCATAGCCGCGCCGGCCCTAGCCGATGGCGTGGTGATCATCGGGGCCGAGGACGGGCGCGTCCATGCGTTTGGGCCGGCCAAGTGAATGATAGTGAGCCAGCCATGAACGACACCGCAACCACCGAAACCCCCAAGACCGCGCCGCCGCTTGAAAAGCAGACCACAGTCGGCAACTACTTTGTCTCGAACTACCCGCCGTTCTCGTTCTGGAAACCGGAGGACGTGCCAGACTACCGTACCGCGCTTGGCCAAGCACCCAAGCCGGACACGCCGCTGGGCATCTACGTGCATATCCCGTTCTGCCGCAAGCGATGCCACTTCTGCTATTTCCGCGTGTACACAGACAAAAACTCGTCGGAGATCCGTAACTACATCGATGCCGTGCTGGACGAGATGCAGCTCTACGCGAAGGAGGTCTTCGTCGGAGGGCGCAAGCCCAACTTTGTTTATTTCGGAGGCGGTACACCGTCTTACCTCTCCGAGGATCAACTCCGCCACCTGACCGACGGCATGAAGGCACTGCTGCCATGCGACGAGGCCGAGGAGGTCACTCTCGAGTGCGAGCCGGGCACACTGCGCGAGAAGAAACTCGAGGTGCTGCGCG
>ENA-UPTF01002596-UPTF01002596.1-marine-metagenome-genome-assembly--contig:-NODE-2596-length-10361-cov-1.180572_pt1 | contig 10361 bp, 8 predicted proteins | sample MGYA00238166_ERZ767019 | MGnify/ENA primary metagenome ERZ767019 (study PRJEB28930, sample SAMN06266391) | marine metagenome | isolation source: Sea water from 250 m depth | place: Atlantic Ocean | study... | reverse complement strand
AACGAAAAGGCTGAGCGCGACCCCAAGAAGGAAAAGTATTCGTACTATAGCGGGAATGAGCTAATGCCAAGGCTGAGGTCATTTTCTGGTCTTTAATATCCAGATAATAGCTTTCCAATTGAGGTGCCATTAACTGACCTTTATATATTAGAGTCTTACTTGAAAGGCTACATATATAAAAGTTTTCGTTATTATCATTGAGTCCAGCGCGACGTACACCCCATGCGGATCGTTTCCTAACACAATAAAGCCGACGTTCAAAAGCCAACTGATCTTTTATTTCAGCCGGTGCCCCAATAAAAATTTGTTTAATTACTGGCTCTACTGAACGTGCACTTATTCCTATCGTGGTATTATCCACAGGAACATCCCGCCAACCCAACAATTCTAAACCTTCGGCCAGAACCGAACGCTCCATAATTTCCTGACCTTGATTTGCATCTTTACCTTTTGGCAGGAATACATTACCCGCTGCATAACGACCCGCTTCAGGCAATTGGATACCAATTTTTCCACATTGTTCCTGGAAAAACGCATGAGGTATCTGAATTAAAATTCCAGCCCCATCCCCAGTAAGTTTATCTGAGCCACAAGCACCGCGGTGCTCTAGTTTTTTTAAAATCTCCAAACCCTGGAAAATGATTTCGTGGGATTTTTTACCCTTCATATCCATAACGAAACCGACCCCACAACTGTCTTTCTCATAGGATGGATCGTAAAGCCCTTGTTTTTTCGGAAAAGCGTGCATAAATTAAATAAAGGTATTTTTTTAAAGAATATTTTTAATATTTATAAACTGCGAATAATAATTAATTTTCACAGCAGGAAGATTAATAACAGCAAGTCCTGTGCCTTTAATATTAGACTAAATTTTTACGTAATTGGGACCTTATAGCAACAACTCCCAACACACCTCAAATTATATGTAAATATTTTACAATAAATAGAATAATATTATTACACTATTATTTAATTAGGTGCATTTTAGGGAGCCTTTTTAGACTCAAATGAGGATTAAGTCGATCCATTTCACCCGCAAAGTTTAACTGGTATGAAGCAAAATTCTACCTACCCCGGACGGCTATTGCATCTAAAAACAGTTAATTCCTCAACCTACATATTTTAATATTAATTTAATTTTTTTATAAAAAAGTTAAGTTTTCTTAACCCCTTGTTTTTTTTATGCTATTTTATTAAAGTGTCCCTGTTAAAGCTAATTTTCTAATATAGGTTCGAGACACAATAAACACAAATAACTTAATGATTACTCATCCAGAAATCCAATTCGCATATTTCTCGCGCCTACACCTACTGCTAATAAAGCACTAACAGCGTAGTTTCTATTGCAATTAAATCAACGCAAGGTTCTTAACTAATCAGAGGAGCTTTTTGATTTGATTTTTTGACTTTCCCGGGAAAACCTTCCAATCCTCTGGAATTCAATTTGATAAGCCTTATAATGGAGGGGAAATTTATTTTTGAAAGGATTTTTCATTAATGCAACGCGAGAAACTTATAATTTTCGATACCACTTTAAGAGATGGGGAGCAATGCCCTGGTGCCAGCTTGAATATCAAGGAAAAACTTGAGATCGCACGACAATTGGCTCTACTTAAAGTTGATGTAATCGAAGCGGGTTTTCCGGTTGCATCCCCTGGGGACTTTGAATCGGTCAAACAAATTGCCACAGAAATTCGAGGCGTAACCATTGCAGGTCTATCGCGCGCGCTCGAAAAGGATATTGAATCAACAGCCAAGGCTTTAGAAAAAGCAGAAAAACCGCGGATCCATGTTTTTCTTTCGACCTCCAAGGTACATCGAGACCATATGGTTGAAAAAGCTAAAGAAGAAATCATTGAGATGGGTGTAAAAGCCGTCTCTTTCGCACGAAAGTTTTGTGATGATGTTGAATTTTCACCGATGGACGCAACAAGGACAGAAAAAGATTTTCTCGTAGAGGTCACCCGCGAAATGATTCAAGCGGGTGCAACCACAGTGAATATTCCGGATACTGTTGGGTACACCATTCCCGAAGAATTTGCAAAGCTTATTGGTTATTTGAAGAAAAACGTTGATAATATTAATAAAGCAATTATCAGTGTGCATTGCCACAACGATTTAGGTTTAGCCGTTTCTAATTCTTTAGCGGCCGTGCAAGCAGGTGCAAGGCAGGTGGAATGCACCATTAATGGCATTGGCGAACGAGCCGGTAATGCAGCGATGGAAGAAATCGTCATGGCTGTTCGAACACGTAAAGATTTCTTTAGCGGTATTGAGACAAATATTGAAACGCGCCATATTCAACCCTGCAGCAAACTAGTCAGCAGTCTAACGGGCTTTTTTGTACAGCGTAACAAAGCCATCGTTGGCAAAAATGCTTTTGCTCATGAATCCGGTATTCATCAGCATGGATTCCTCAAACGCAAAGATACTTTTGAGATCATGGACCCCAAAGATGTAGGCGGTGAGGAATCAGAGCTAGTGATGGGAAAACATTCAGGTCGCAACGCCTTACTCCATAAAATCCAAGAGCTAGGATACAACTTAAGTCAAGAGGAGTTGGATAAGGTATTCGAGGAATTTAAAATCCTTGCAGATGAGAAGAAAGAGATTTTTGAAGACGATCTCCATACTCTTATTCAAAAACAAAAGTTTTCTGAAGAGCAACAAATTACATACAAATTGGGAAATATTAAATGTCAGTTTGAAAGTGGTAGTGATCCGCAAGCAACTGTCACACTGATAAGTCGCGATGGCAAACAACATAATTCATCTTCAGAGGGAGATGGACCAGTCGATGCAATTTACAATGCGATCGATAAAATTACAGGGCTATCCTGTAAACTGTTGGACTACCAAGTGATGTCTAAAACAAAAGGGCAGGATGCCCAAGGTGAAGTTACCGTCCGTGTTCAGAATGAAAAACGTGAGGTACTCGGAAAGGGCGCAGGTGTAAATACTATTGAAGCCAGTGGCTTTGCTTATGTCAATGCGATTAATAAATTACTACTGAAATTAAAATCTGGCCCCGTAGAAGGTAAAGATGTACCCGGCCCCTAATTTAGGTTAATGGCTAATAAAACCCCTCTCGGATACCCGGGAGGGGTTTTTGCTTTAAAGAATGTTTAGGGAGTAAAACCCATTACAAACCGCGATACATTATTTAGAAAACTCAAAATAACAGAACCCTTCGAGTTTAACGATTCGGTGGCTATGGTTTTTGATGATATGCTGGAACGCAGCATTCCCATGTACCAGGAATGCCAAAATCTAGCAGCGCATTGGTGTACAAAATATACAAAACCCTCCACCTCTGTTTATGACCTTGGTTGTTCAACCGGAACCTTTCTTTTAAAATTAGCCTAGGCCTTGCCGCCTTTAACAAATATAAAGCTAATAGGTCTCGATAATTCTAAAGCTATGTTAAAAAAAGCTAAGGAAACATTGAAAAACTCTCCTTTGCTTTGTGAGATGATTCAAGCAGATTTAAATGAAAGTTTATCACTCGACAATGCTTCCGTAATTGTCATGAACTATACTTTGCAATTCATTCGACCTTCCAATCGAAGCACCCTTTTAAAAAATATTTATAACGCCTTAGTGCCGGGAGGCTCTTTGATCGTCATTGAAAAAGTTAATAGTAAAATCCCGGGTCTTAATAAAACATTCATAGATTTCCATCACCAATTTAAAAAAGAAAAGGGGTATTCCAAGCTAGAAATTTCTCAAAAACGCGAAGCTCTGGAGAATGTACTCATTCCTTGGACCGTAGAACAAAATAATCACCTTATCCAATCTGCGGGCTTTTCAACTACAGACCTGTTTTTTAAATGGAATAACTTCGCCGGCTTTATTGCTTTAAAATAGAAACTATTGTATTGTTATGCACTGTTTATAAAGCCAAAAAGTTCCGGGTTTTACAGCAATTCAGAAGGAGAGGTTTTATGCCAAACTACGACCATACTTGCGGAAAATGCAAAAAGGATTTCGTGGTAGAGATGAAAATGTCTGAAGTGGATAAGAAAAAGGTTTCCTGCCCTGAATGCGGATCAAAAAAGGTTGCTCGTAATGTCACCAATAACTCCTTTTGGAGTGAAAGTATCGACCGATACAACTATTCAAAAACGCAAAATAATTAACTGAGATATGCTTACTGAAGTTCAACCCGCCACACAGAAATTCCCAGGTCGCTATGGGGAACTGGTTAAATTTCCATTACAACGGATTCATATCGAATTAACTAATGTCTGCAATTTTGACTGCACCTTCTGTCCAAAGCAGGAGATGACTCGTCATTATGAATATATGGATTTCGAAAGAGTTTGCGGCATTATCGATGAAATTGCAGAATACAAGATGGCAGAAAAAATAACGTTTCACGTCATGGGCGAACCGTTCATGCATCCACGCTTTTTCGATATTCTTGAGCATGCTGCTGAACGAGGTGTTAAAACAGGAATCACAACAAATGGTACCTACCTTGACGAAGAGATGGGTATCAAGCTCGAAAAGGTTACAGCGTCACAAGTAAATATCTCCTTACAGACACCGGATGAAGAGTCTTTTAAAACTCGAAAATCCCGACGCATGAAATTCGATGAGTACCATAATCGCATTCTTGAGTTTATTGGGACCTGCCTCAAGCAAGCGAAACCGCCAAAGATTAAAGTTCACTTTTTGAATACTTCCATCAAAACCGAAGTTCCAGGTGAAGACTGGAGCGTTGGCACCATGAGCGTGATCAACAACACCAAAGACTTAAGAAATACTTTTCGTTACTGGGCCAACGAAGTCCATAAAATTTGCCCTCCCATGAGCGATGAAGAAAAAGTCAAAGTCGACAAAAAAATTGATAAACTTTCTTCATTCAAATGGAATGTAGTAGAGGTTGCACCCAACATTTTTTTCGAGACCTATATCCTCAACACATGGGGCAATGCTTTTGCTGAAGGTGGAAATGTTGTCCCTTCTAAAACGGGTTATTGCAGTGCCTTGAGCGATCATTTTGCTATCCTATGCAGTGGTGATTTGATTTACTGCTGTGTAGATTATGATGGCAAAACAGCTGCCGGAAATGTATTCGAAAATTCCATCACCGAAATTCTAAACACACAACCAGTCATTGAAGCGGTAGAAGGTTTCCAAAACCTCAAAGTCGTACACCCGCATTGTCAAAAATGTTTGGGTGGCAGCACATGGTTCAAATCCGTTCTAAATCGGGTTGGGTCTATCGTTATCTGGAAATACCTGAAAAATTTCTTCTATAAACAATCGTAACTCAAGTCGGGATGTAGCGCAGCCTGGTAGCGCACTTGCTTCGGGAGTAAGGGGTCGGAGGTTCAAATCCTCTCATCCCGACCAATAAACACAATGGCATTAGTGGCTTAAAAACTCAATCTTGGAATTATGAGCGCAAAAAAGTTAGTAGTACTGGGTGGAGGCCCGGGGGAGGTTATGCCGCAGCATTTTTGGCAGCCGACAAAGGTATGGATGTCACTCTTGTTGATATCGGTAATAAGCCTGGCGGTGTTTGCTTGCACCGAGGATGCATCCCGTCAAAAGCACTATTACACATTGCGCATCTTATCAATGAAACAAAAGAAGCAAAAGCCTGGGGAATACATTTTGAAGATCCAAAAATTGATCTTGAGTCTGTCAGGAAATGGAAAAACCAGATCATTGATAAAATGGCAAGTGGACTCACGCAACTTAGCAAGCAACGTAATATAAAGTTTATATCAGGAAAAGGAGTCTTCAAGGATTCAAACACCCTAAAAGTAGAAGGAAAAGAATTTCCCTTTGACCATTGCATCATCGCCACCGGATCAAGCCCAACCCAACCCTTTGAAAAAATCCCCAACGCATTCAACTCAACGAAAGCATTAAACCTAGATAATATCCCGGTAAATTTATTGGTTATCGGTGGCGGCTATATAGGCCTTGAATTAGGTAGTGTTTATGCAGCATTGGGAAGTCAGGTTACCGTCGTAGAAATAACGGATCAGCTTTTAAATGGAGTGGACCGTGATCTAGTGAGACTTTTACAGAACAAAATAAAGAAACAATTTGAAGCAATTCTTTTAGGAACGCAAGTCGTAGCTTTGGAAAATAATAGCTCTGGAGTTTCAGTAACACTAAAAAATAAAATAGGAACAGAGCAAAGGATTTTTGATCAAGTACTTATTTCCGTAGGCCGAAATCCAAACACTAATGGATTGGGACTCGAAAGCACAAATGTAAAAAGAAATGCTAAGGGTTGTAAAATTACCGATTCACAACAAAAAACAAATGATTCTTGCATATCAGCAATTGGTGATGTGACAGGAGGTCCAATGCTAGCTCACAAAGCCTCCCATGAAGCTAAAGTAGCTGTCGAAGTTATAGAAGGAAAAAACACTAATTTTGAAAATCGGGTAATCCCCGCAATTGTCTTTACCGAACCCGAAATTGCATGGGCAGGTTTGACAGAAACACAGGCCAAAATTGATGGGGAAAAAATTTCAGTGGCTAAATTTCCATGGGGAGCTTCGGGTAGAGCACAAGCCTTGGGCCGCAGCGGAGGGCTGACCAAACTAATCATTGATCCAAAAACTGAAAAAATAACCGGAGTTGGCTTGGCTGGAAAAGGAGCTGGCGAATTAATCTCTGAGGGTGTTTTGGCAATTGAAATGGGAATTAAGGCAAAAGACCTTGCACTTACGATCCATCCACACCCAACACTATCCGAAACTTTGATGGAAGCCGCTGAAGTTTTTTACGGAACAGCCACTCACATCTACAAGAAAAAAAGAACTTAGTTTAATATTTTTAATCGAATACCTCCTTCCAATAAAATAACAAACAAATTTTTGACAAAGGTTTCATTATTTTTGACGAATTTAAGACAAAAATTCACCCCAAATTTTTATCTTAATAAAATTAAAAGCCTTATTTCACAATCATTTATAAAGCTTACATACGGTATATAAAGTTTGGCATAAAACTTGCCGTTATATAAGGTTAAGCAAAGGAGTTAATTATTAAGTCTTTTTAAATGGAAGGTCAAAACTACCATGGACAAGGTAAAAGTTGCTTATCCACTATTTGATAAGTTGATCAATGCAAAAGCTAAATCTAAACCAGAGTCGTTTGTTTTAAAAAGTATTGCAGCATCATTTGCGGGAGCATCAATCCCTGCAGCTATTTTTTATTTCTTGATGTAACATGGGAAAGCAAATTCAATTAAAATCCAATCATGATATATAAGAATTATTAGTAATAAGGCCAATAGGGAGAATATGGCCAATAAGGCCTATATTGATTTGGAGTGAACCAGGGATCCCAATAAGGTGGATAAAAATAAGGATTTCTTTCAAAATCTTCACGAAGTACTAACTCCTCAGCCGCAATAACAGGATACTTATAAGGACGTTCTCCCACTTTTCCCGTTGTGGTTCCCTTAATTTTTCCAACCCCTGTTATACTTCTTCCCTTAGAATAAATCTCTGGCTCCAGAAAACTATTTTTATAAAATATAAAGCGCCCTTCGGACTGGTCACCGTCTTCCGGATAGCCAGAGGAGTCAATTTTTTTTTGTACTACTTCTATTTCCGTTCCGACGTTAAGAACACGGGTTTCTACAATCGTTCCGCCTAATATAATTTTCTTACCTATAAACTTTTCAGGATTTTCAATAATTTGATCAAAGGTGAGATTGGAATCCAAGTTTTTACGCAACTCCGGGGATATAGGATGAGCGCAACCCAATGTTCCTACAAAGAAAAATAATATGATAGTTTGATAAAATCGTTTCATACTAAATCATTGCCATAAAATTAAGACTCTGAGTTTAACAACTAGAAAAAAAAATAAAAGTCCTGAAGTTCATTTAATCCCTTTTCCACATAATATTCAAAGTCTTTTTTAAACTAAAGTCCGTTTCTAAAAAAACCTGCTTTCGCCTTAAGTTAATTAGCCGAATCGCTATAAAACAGTTAAAATAACTCGGCACATACATTAACCCCGTAATTGCTCGCTAACATTTTATTATGGCCCAACCTACTAATCGTGACTACTACAAGATCCTAGGTGTCACTACTAAAACCCCAAAAAAAGAGCTTAAACAGAAATATAGAGAACTGGCTAAAAAGTTTCACCCGGATTCTAATAAAGGAAGTAAGGAAGCTGAGGATAAGTTTAAAATTATTTCCGAAGCCTATGAAATTTTGAGCAATGCCAAAAAACGAAAGGAGTACGACCGCCAGAGAAGTTATAAAAAATCAGCATCTAGTAGACCGTCAGGAAGACCAAACTGGGCCCAGGAGCCACCAGGAGGGTTTGGCCGTCGTCCAAGTGGAAATGAACAAACTTATCAGGAGCCTTTTGCGGCAGAGCCAGAACCTATTGATCCGGACATGCCCACGAGCGGATTTGACTTACAGTTTATAATAGATGTGCCTTTGCCTATCGTCGCTTTAGGAGGAACAATCCCCTATACTTATGAAAAATATGTCAAATGTCAGGATTGTGATGGCACAGGAGTACAAGAAGATAACGAATGTCCTAACTGCCAGGGAAAACAGCTTGTAGTACGTTCTGTTATCCTTAATGTTAAAATTCCACCCGGTGTTGCAGACCAATACACACTTGCAATAATTAAGGAGGGCGGCGAAGGAAGAAATGGTGGTCCCCCTGGTGAATTATTTCTGAAAATCAACACCCAGACCCACCCAAAATTTAAGAGAATTAAAAATGATATTATTAGTGAAGTTGTTATTCCTAGAAAACTTGCCGATCAAGGTGGCTTTTTTAAAGTCGAAACTTTAAATGGAAAACAAACAATTGAGATTGAAGAAGGAACTTTAATAGGAGAAGAAATACGCATTCGAGGAGAAGGTGCTGCAATAAACTGGGGAAAGAAGAGAGGTGACCTAATTATAAAATTCAACATTCAGGAAGACGATTCATGACCTTTTTCCTCCTAGTGCTTTTACTTGCAGCCGTCATCATTTATATCTTCTGGATTCTTCTAAAACCTGGAGAAGAGCATACTCCAAAAAAAGGGCTCCAAAAAAATATCGATCAAAAAAATAAACCTGCAAAAAAAAATAAGACCACAGAAGTAAAACCAGAAGACCAAACATCAAATATCGACCCGATCCGCAAAAAAATTGCAGAACAAATGAAAAAAGATCCGGAAATCATTAGTCGCGCGCTTAGTTACTGGTTAAATCAAAAAGAATAACGTATTCCCTAGTAGCACTAAGATTAATTTTATAAGCAAAAGGTCTACCCACCTTGGAATTAAAATATATCTTGCTAGGAAAACAAAGTAAGGAATAATTTTAAAGAAGTTGCTTTTACCCTTTACGAGCTTTTACTTCAGCCGCATGGGCTCTTGCACGTTTCAACATGGCTGCTTTCTCTTCTGAAGAGAAATCTTTACGAGGCTTTGGCCCTGGAACAAAGTTTCCCGACGATTTCTTAACTGGAGCGGATTTGGCTTCTGCTGCTTCTGCTTCCACCGCTGGAGCTTCTTCAGATTTCGCTTCAGAGGGGGTCGGAGCCGAAGCTTTTGCCACCGCTTCCCCCTCTTTTCTCACTAGACGCATTGAAGACCAAACATCATTGGTCGGATAGGGAGTATCCAAACCAATTTTTAGATCCATTCGGATTATTTTTTCGTCGGAGCATTCAGTTATCCACGTATTGGACGCTCCACCTGGCTCAAAGATAGGATCAATAGGATAAAACGTGCCATTTTTATCCATTAATTGCTTAACCCCGGTTTTATCAAAGAGAGTTAAAGCTTCGGCTTTTGTAGGAATTCTCCAATTATCAAAACCTCCGAATTGAGTTTTATTTTCATTAACCCAATCTACGTACTGCTGATGATCCTGCCAAGTATAAAATAGTTTTTTATCTAACCAAGCATCCGTTTTTTTCCAAGTCAAACCAGAATTTGGATCTGTGATGGTACCATCATTATTATCAACAAGTGGATCGCCAACAGGCCCAGCTTTTTTTGCAGCCTCTGCTTTTTTTGCAGCCGCTAATTTAGCTTTCTCTGCAGGAGAGAGCTTTTTTTCTTCTGTGGGTGGGGAATTTTCTGCCATCTTTAGCTTCTTTTATTTTTAGACGATTCAACACCTTCCAAAATATCACTCAAATCTTTTTTTGAACTTGAAAGAGTTTTTAATATTTCTCCCAGTTTTGAGGCCGTAAATACATCTAAACGTGATTGGTAATCGGTTCGATAATCCGCAGCATTTTTACGGATCCATTCCACAACAATCTGCTCCTTCTTTTCCCCATTTTTGTTGGCGCATTTTTTGTCCAGCAGATTAGTCTGGGATAACCGTATGATTTAACAAATCAAATCT
>ENA-UPTF01002595-UPTF01002595.1-marine-metagenome-genome-assembly--contig:-NODE-2595-length-10361-cov-2.244068_pt1 | contig 10361 bp, 7 predicted proteins | sample MGYA00238166_ERZ767019 | MGnify/ENA primary metagenome ERZ767019 (study PRJEB28930, sample SAMN06266391) | marine metagenome | isolation source: Sea water from 250 m depth | place: Atlantic Ocean | study... | reverse complement strand
GAAGGCGGCGATGTGTCGAGCTATCCGATTTCACCAGAAGATATTGGCTTGAACAGGAGTCCTGTCAGTGCCCTGAGGGTGTCCAGCAAAGAACAAAGCGCGGAGACGGTCAGGATGGTGTTGGAAGGGGCGATTGGCCCTGCACGTGATATCGTTCTGATTAATGCCGCCGCCGCGCTGGTGGTACTGCCAGTTGCGATGCAGACCGCGGACACGCTCCAGGTCAGCGGACAGACGTTTGCGATTGCAGTGATGCTAGGGGCATCGTCGTCGTTTGTCGCGCCGTTTGAGCCGGCCTGCATCCTCGTGTCCGGCCCGGGTAAATACCGGTTCACCGACTATATCAAGGCCGGCCTTGGCCTGACGCTGCTGGTGGGCTTTCTGGTCTGGTTGATGGTTCCCATTGTGTGGGGGCTCTGAACCGGTTCAACGACGGCCTAGGTACTCCGCCAGCTTGGCTAGGGCGCGGGCGCGGTGGCTGATGGCGTTTTTCACCAAGGAGCCAAGCTCGGCAAAGCTGAGGTCGTGGCCATCGGGAATGAAGAGCGGATCGTAGCCAAAACCAGCTTGACCGCTCTCAGCTTGGGCAATTCTGCCTCGACAAATGCCATCAAATGTCCTGACTTCGCTGGCTTGGTCAAGCGCGGCCAATGCCAGCACACATTGGAATTGCGCGCCTCGATCGTCGTTGGTCACGTCGGCCAATGCGCGCAGCAGCTTGGCGTTGTTGGCCTCGTCAGTTGAGTTGCCATTGTCCCCGGCAAATCGCGCGGAGCGAACGCCCGGTGAGCCGCCGAGCGCATCGACCGCCAAGCCGGAATCATCCGCGAGAACGAAATCCGGCAGTTCTTGGTCAAGCGCTTGGAGGCTCAGCCAGGCGGCGATCTCAACGGCTTTTTTAACGGCGTTTGCAGTGAAGGTGTCCCCGTTCTCTTCGACTTTCGGCGCTCCGTTGTGCCTGGCCAAGTTCTGCACGTCGAAGTCTTCCCCCAGAATCGTGGCGATTTCTGCCATCTTGTGGGTGTTGTGGCTGGCGATGAGCAGGCTTGGCATGCCGGTCAGGTGACAGGTTCGAGTTTTGCGAAGCTTTCCTCGATGAAGGTGGTGTTTTGAATACGAGCCAGCCGCGCATAAAGGCCTTGTTGCCCGACGAGCTCGTTGTGCGTGCCACGTTCGATGACCCGGCCATTTTTTAACACGAGAATCTGATCGGCGTCGCGAATGGTGCTGAGCCGGTGCGCGATAACGAAGGTTGTGCGGCCGATCATGAGCCGCTCGAGCGCCTGCTGAATGAGGCGCTCGGTGGCGGTATCCACGCTAGCGGTAGCCTCGTCGAGGATCAGGATCGGCGAATTCTTAAGCAGGGCGCGGGCGATGCTAATGCGCTGTTTCTCGCCAACGCTGAGCCGGACGCCGCGCTCGCCGACCTGGGTGTCGAATCTGTCGGCTAATTCGCTGATGAACTCGAAACAGTTGGCAGCCTGAGCGGCCTCGGTGACTTCCTCGGCGCTGGCGTCGAGGTTGCCGTACGCGATGTTCTCGCCGACGGTGCCGTTGAATAGGAACGGTTCCTGGCTAACGACGGAGATGTTTTCGCGCAGCGACTCGAGCGAGGTGAGGGCGATGTCCTGCCCGTCGATAGTGATAGCGCCGTGGGTGACCTCGTAAAACGCCGGCAGCAGGTTGACGAGAGTCGATTTGCCGGCGCCGGTGGGGCCGACCAGCGCGGTCATCTGCCCCGGCCTAGCCAGGAGTGAGATGTCGTGAAGCGCCGGCTTTTCCTGGGTGTACTGGAAGTGAACACCGCGGTACTCAACCTCGCCGCGCACCGGTTCAGGGAGCGCTTTAAGCACTGTGGCATCCCGGCGCTCCTCGCTGGCGTCGAGAATATCAAACACCCGCTCGCCACCGGCCCGGGCGGCCTGGAGCATTTGGTTTAGCCCGTGCAGTTTGCCGATCGGTTCGTAAAACAGCGCGAGATAAAAGAGGAACGCGACCAGCTCGCCGATGGTCATCGGGCCGTTCATCACCTGGCCGCCGCCTATCCACAGCACAAGACCGGTACCGGTCGCGGCAACGAAACTCATTGTCGGGTTGTAGAACGCCCAGGCGCGCATGATGGTGAGCGTGCCCTGCCGCATCGCCTCGGAGCGGTCGGCAAACCTGCTGTCCTCGTGTTGCTCGCGGCCGAACGCCTTGATCTCCCGAACGCCCTGCAGGTTGTCCATCAGTAGGGCATTCATGGCACTCGAGGCCTGGCGCTGCTTTCGGTAGCGCTTGTGTGCAGTGAGTGTGTACAACATCGCGCCAAGCGCGAGCAAAGGGATTGGGATCATCGCCACCCCAGCCAGCACTGGGTTGGTGGCGAACAAAATTGCCAGCACGCCGAAGATGCTGACGGTGGCGACCGTGCCTTGCTCGGTACCATCGATGAGCAGCCGCTCGACTGCGTTGACGTCCTCGATCACGCGCGTCATCAGATCGCCCGAGGCGCGCTTGTCATAGTAGCCCACTGGCAGCCGCTGTAACCGCGAATACACGTCGCGCCGCATGTCGAACACTACGTTCTGCTCGAAGTGATTGTTCACCTGGATGCGGACGCTGTTGAAAAAGTCGCGCAGGAAAAACGCCCCCAGTAATAACAGGATCACCGGCGTCAACTTGTCCGTTTGACCGTCACTGATGATATCGTCGATGATGAATTGCGTGAGCCTAGGAAAAGCCAAGGCGCAGAGCAGCGATAGGACGGCGCAACCGACCGTGGCCAGCGCAAGCCATTTGTAAGGCCAAAGATAGACACTCACGCGCCGGATGATCTCCGTGGTGGAGCGTTTTTTTGCTATGAACGTTGGATCGTTCTCCGTGAGGTGTCTGTGCCCGTGGGACATGAGTCGTCCGCTTGTCCTGTCAAAAGCGGCAGGGGTTCATGCGGTCTGAAGGGAAAAGTTTCAAGTTTTGAGTTGCCGGTTCCCGTTAAAAGCAAACCTGTAACACACTTTTTTGTTTTCAGCGCAATGGAAATCCCATCCAATCGCCGTATGCAGCGTAGACAGTTTATTCGGGCTTCCACCGGCGCGGCTTTGGCGATGCCATTCATCTCCAAAGGGGCCAAGCCGAGAATCAAGATTGGACAACTTGGAAGCGGCCACTCGCACGCTTCCGGCAAGTTGGCAGCGATCCGCAAGCTCTCCGATGACTTCGAGTTGGTCGGCGTGGCGCAGCCACGTGAGGCCTCCGGGTCGCCGATTCCCGACAGCGGCTCCTACCGTGGTGTAAAGCAACTCTCGGAAGAGCAACTGCTGGCGACACCCGGTTTGGAGGCGGTGGCTATTGAAACCGAGGTGCCGCACCTGGTTGCAGCAGCCAAGCGTGCGGTAGAGGCAGGATGCCATATTCATCACGACAAGCCGGGGGGCGTGACGTTGAGTGATTTTCGTGAGTTGCTTGGTTTGGCCAAGAACAGGGGGCTGACGGTGCAGATGGGCTACATGCTGCGATACAACCCGGCGTTCCAATTCATGTATCGGGCGGTACGTGAAGGTTGGCTTGGGGAAATCATGGAGGTTGATGGGATGATGGGCAAGATGGCCTCGGCTTCGCTGCGCCGCGAGCTCGGCCGGTACCCCGGTGGCGGGATGTTTGAGTTGGCCTGTCACATGGTGGACTCAATCGTGCATGTGATGGGCAAACCGGCCAAGGTGCACGCATTTGTGCGACGTACCCAGGGCGATGGCGTGGGTGATAATCAACTGGCGGTGCTTGAGTATAAAAATGCCACGGCGACAATTCGTTGCAACCATCGCGACCCGCACGGATTTCCGCGCCGCCGATTTCAGATTGCTGGCGACAAGGGTGCGATCGAGATTCGGCCGATCGAGCCGGGCAAGCTCACGCTTAGCCTGGCCGAATCGCATGGCGGTTTTGACAGGGGGACACACGTCGTGAAGCTGCCGATAAGCAGTGGCCGCTACGACGGTGAGTTTGCGGACTTGGCCAGGGTCGTTCGCGGCGATGCCAAGTTAGCCTGGTCGTACGAGCACGATTTGGCCGTGCAGGAGACGGTGCTTCGCGCCTCGGGAATGGATGTGAAGTGAGACTACATGCCGCCATCATTCCTGTGCTGTTGACGGTTTTGCTGGTCGGGTGTCGTTCGCGGCCGGGCGGGGTTGACTACAACCAGTGGAAGGAGGCGCTCAAGACCCGCCGGGCCACCGCCGTGAGGCATGTCACGGCGATCCCCGGCTTTGAGGTGGATCTGCTCCGCACGGCGACTAGTGAGGAGGGGTCGTGGGTCAGCCTAGAGTTTGACGGCGAGGGCCGCCTGCTAATTGGCCGTGAGGGGCCGGGTATCCTCCGGTTGACGTTGCCCAAGTGGCGGTTCGGCCGCACCCATGTTGAGGTTGTCAACGACGAGTTGAACGAGTGCCGTGGGCTGCTCTGGGCGTACGGCAGCCTGTACGCCAACGCCAACAACTCGAAGGGCTTTTATCGACTGCGCGATACGACTGGTGATGACCAGTTTAACGAGGTGACGCTGTTGCGCAAAACCGGTGGTGGAGTCGGCCACGGTCGCAACTCCATCGCGCTTGGTCCGAACGGTTTCATCTACCTCACTCACGGCAATGATGTTCTCTTGCCGGAGGATTTTAAGCCGGGTCCAGAATCCACTTATCGCAACTACGCGAGCGATCAGCTGCTGCCGTGCGAGTGGAATCGTGTCCTATTCAATAAGGGAGTTAAGCCGCCGGCGGGACACATCATCCGCACGGATCGGGATGGCAAACGTTGGGAGCTGGTTGCCGGCGGCTTTCGCAATCCGTATGGCCTGGCCTTTCATTCGGACGGCGAACTGTTTGTCTATGATGCTGATATGGAGTGGGACGAAGGCTCGCCGTGGTATCGGCCGACGCGCGTCAACCACGTCATCTCCGGCGGCGACTACGGTTGGCGGCAGGGTACCGACAAATGGCCGGCCTACTTTCCCGACAGCCTCCCGAGCAACGCTGACATCGGCCTTGGCTCACCGACAGCAATCGCGTTCGGCACTGAAAGCAACTTCCCTGAACCGTACCGCCGGGCGTTGTTCATTCTCGACTGGGCGTACGGCAAAATCTTTGCCATTCATCTGACTCCGGAAGGGGTTAGCTACCGTGGTCAAGCGGATGAGTTCGTCACCGGTCGCCCGCTCAACGTCACCGGAATGGACTTTGGTCCGGACGGCGCGATGTATTTCGTGACCGGCGGTCGCCACACGAAGTCTGGCCTGTACCGCGTACGCTACGTCGGTACGACGGAGCCGTCGTCGCTTGGTCAAGTGCTTGACCAGGCAGGACTCGATGAAGCCAAACGCGCGCGCGCGCTACGTCGAAAGCTCGAGCAGTATCACAGCCAACGTTCAATTGAGGGTGTTGGCTTGGCTTGGGAGCACCTCGGCAGAGACGACCCGTGGATGCGTCATGCAGCCCGTGTTGCGCTCGAAAATCAACCACTCGATTTGTGGCAACTTCCCGCACTTACTGAGTCGGACACGAAGAAGGCACTCGTCGCGCTCATGGCCTTGGCACGTGTGGGGGATGCCAAGGTGCAGTCGCAACTTTTCGTGCGGCTCAACGATTTGCCGTGGGATAACCTGCCGGCGCAGTGGCAGTTGGTCGCGTTGCGGTCGTATCAGCTTGGCTTCACTCGAATGGGCGAGGGCCAGCCAGGTGACAGGGAAGCGATCATTAAAAAAATCGTCGCTGCTTCGGAGGAATCACCGGAGCTTCGTATGGAGGTTTCGCGTCTGCTGATTTACCTGGAGGCACCCGGCATTATCCCTGGGCTGTTGAACTATGTTGTCGATTCAAAGTCGCCAGAGGAGCGCATGTTTTACCTGTTCCACATGCGGCACATCGTCGGTGGATGGACCCAGGCCCATCGTCGAGCCTACTTCGCCTGGTTGAAAAAGATGACCGATGCCGAGGGTGTTCAACAGGTTGAACTCTCCCTTAAGCACATTGTGGCCGAAGCACTGGCCACGGTGCCGCCGGGTGAGCGGGAGCCGTTTGTGGCGCTGTTTGAGCGGGAAGCGAAACCGGTCGCACCGGAGCCGGAGCGCTTGGCCGAGCGAACGGTGGTGCACAACTGGACGATGGCGGATTTCGCTGATCTCGGGGTTGACTCAGCCAAGCGGAATCTGATCAACGGCCGGCGGGTGCTCAAGACGGCGGCCTGTCTCGCGTGCCACCATTTTGACGGCGAGGGGTTATTTGTCGGGCCGGACTTGACGGCGATCGGGGCGCGGTTCGATGCCAGGGCGATGCTGGAATCGATCCTTGAGCCCTCGAGGGTGATCGACGACAAGTATCGCAACGTGGCGATCTCGACCAAGCAGGGCGATTTGATCGAGGGCCGCTTGGTGGCGGAGAAAGGCAAGTCACTCTTGGTCGCTCCCAACCCATATCAGCCATCGCACACCCGCGAAATTATGTTGAGCGCCATCGCTACCAGGAAGGACTCGGGCTTCTCACCCATGCCGGTTGGTTTGCTCAACAGTTTTAGTCGCGGGGATGTTCTGGATTTGTTGGCTGTTCTTCAGGCTGTTCCAGCCAAGTGAAACCGCTTTTGATGCGTCGGCCGTTCATGCTACGTTGCGCCGAGTGATATTACGAATGCCGCACGGCCAAGGAGGTCGCCTGTTGTCCGTCGCCGCTCTTTTAGCGTGTGTACTACTGGCTGTGGGTTGCGGCACGATCGCCAGAAAAACGGCCAGTGGCGTGACTTCGCTTGCAACCGGCACGATAAAAATTGCCGGCAAAGCCACCGGTAAGATTGCCGTGGCCACGATCAAGGCCAGCGGCCAGGCGGCTGCATCGGTGGGAAAAGCTTCCGGCCAGGCGCTGCTCGATTTGACCAAGGCCGGCGCGGTGACATTCGTGGATGCCACCACGGGCTTGGTTTCCTCCATTCCGTTCGTTGATGGCATGAGCCTGAATTCGGCGTTGACAACGTCGAAGCTAGATTCGCGCCTAAAGGTTTTTGAAATCATCCGGCCTTCTCAGGTACTCAAGATAGGCTGGCAGCAGTTGATCAAACTGGGCGGAGCGAAGCTCAGGTCAGGCGATGTCATTCGTGTGATCCAGTTGACGGCCAAATAGGGTTTTGAAGGGGCTGATCGATATCATCAACCGGGAGACCGAGCGGGTCTTCATTATCGGGGTGCAACTCAAGGGCGAGGATGCATGGTGCATCGATGGGTCTCTCGACGAGCTGGAGGAACTTGTTGGCACAGCGGGGGGAGAGGTTGCCGGGCGCGGCACGCAGCGGCTCGACAAGGTCAACGCCGCGACGTTCATCGGTCCCGGCAAGGCGCGCGAATTTGCCGAGCGATGCACCGTGGCTAAGGTGGATACGGTGGTGTTCGACGAGGAGCTCAGCTCAGCGCAGGGCCGTAACCTTGAAAAGATTTTTGAGTGCAAGATTCTCGACCGTACCGCGCTGATACTCGATATCTTTTCCCAGCGTGCCCGGACGCGCGAGGGCAAGCTCCAGGTGGAGCTGGCGCAGTTGAACCATCTGCTACCGAGGTTGACGCGGTTCTGGACTCATTTGTCGCGGCAAAAGGGCGGCATCGGCATGCGCGGTGGCGAGGGCGAAAGTCAGCTCGAGGTCGATCGCCGCAAGGTACGAGAGCGTATCGACAGGATTCAGCGCGATCTTGAGTTGGTTATGCGCCATCGTAGCGTCCAGCGAACTGGCCGCAAGCGCAATCAGTGGCCACTTGGTTCGCTGGTCGGTTACACCAACGCTGGCAAATCCACGCTCTTTAATGCCATCACTGGCGCCTCGACGCTCACAGAGGATAAACTGTTCGCGACCCTTGACCCAATGACGCGACGGCTGCGCCTGCCGACAAACCAGAACGTGCTGCTTTCCGACACGGTGGGGTTCATCCGTAAACTGCCGCACGATCTGGTCGATGCGTTCAAGGCGACACTCGAGGAAGTCATCGAGGCGGATTTGTTGCTGCACGTCGTGGATATCAGTTCGCCCCAGGCGCAGGAACAAATCGAGGCGGTAAACGTCGTTCTCGATGAACTAGACGTGGCCGAGAAGCCGACGCTGATGGTCTTCAACAAGATCGACCGTGTGACTGCGCCCGGCTTGGCCAAGCGCTTCACTGATCAATACCCGAACTCCATCGTCGTGTCGGCCAGGAGCGGCGAGGGTTTTGACGCGTTCATGTCGGAACTGGGCAAACAGCTGCGTCCTGTGCGCGAAATGCTCGAGTTGAGCATCCCGCATTCGCAGCCGGAAGTGATAGCCCAACTGCACGAGGTGGGGCAGGTGTTGGAACGTGATTACGACTCAGCCGAGGCGTTATTCAAGGCGCTCATTCCGCCGAGCCACAGAGCTCAATTCGAGCCGTTCATCATCCGCGAGGACGACTTAGCCAAGGCGTGAGCATCAGTATGTTGGGATGTTCGGATCGATCTCCTCGGACCAGGCGGTGATGCCGCCTTTGACGCTTTTGAGGTACTTGAAACCATGCTCACGCAGGAAGCCAAGCGCCTTAAGAGAGCGTACTCCAGCCTTGCAGTGCAGATAGATTGTCTGGTTTGGATCCAGTTCGGTGAAGCGCTGCTCAATCTGGCTGAGCGGCATGAGTGTCGTGCCCTCGACCTTCGCGATCTCGAACTCGTCCTGCTCGCGCACATCGACTACGATAATGCCAAGGTCAGTGTTGTCTAGCGCACGTTTCATTTCCTGCACATCAACCTCGTCCTGGTTTTCCTCCGGTTCCTCCGGTTGATCTGGAATACCGCAGAATTGGTTGTAGTCGATCAGCTCCTTGATACTCGGGTCGTCCCCGCACATCGGGCACTTCGGGTCACGGCGCAGCTTGACCTCTCGGAACTCCATCTCCAGAGCGTTAAAAATCAGTAGGCGGCCTACCAGCGAGGAGCCTTCGTCCAAAGCGAGCTTGATGATCTCCGTGGCCTGGATGCATCCGACGATACCGGGCAGTACGCCCAGTACACCGCCCTCGGCACAGCTTGGAACCATGCCCGGCGGCGGCGGCTCGGGGTAGAGGCAGCGATAGCATGGGCCGCCGAGGTTCGGCGCAAACACGCTCGCCTGGCCGTCGAACCGGAAGATTGAGCCGTACACGTTCGGCTTACCCTGCAGCACGCAGGCGTCGTTAGTGAGGTAACGCGTAGGGAAGTTGTCGGTGCCGTCCACCACGATGTCGTAGTCGGCGACAAGGTCCATCGCGTTCTCGCTGGTGAACGCGGCCTCGTGCTTGTCCACGATTACGTTCGGGTTGATGCTGTTGATCGTCTCCGTGGCGGACTCGACCTTTGAGCGGTCGACATCCTCCGTGCCGTGGGCGATCTGCCGCTGCAGGTTTGAGAAGTCCACCACGTCAAAGTCCACCAGGCCGATTCGGCCTATGCCGGCGGCGGCGAGGTACATGCTGATCGGCGAACCCAGTCCGCCGGTACCGATGCACAGCACGCTGGCGCTCTTGAGCTTCTTTTGGCCGGCCATGCCGACCTCTGGTAAGATGAGGTGGCGGGAGTAGCGGCGGATTTCGTCGTTACTTAATTCCATTTTCAGGGCAGGGCAGCGTACAGCAAGGCCAAGCGCAAGGCCAAGCGCGACTCTATTTTCCCCGCAGACCTTCACGCAATCGGCCAAACGTTTCAGCTTGGCCAAGCGCGATTTCGGCGCCCGGCCTGACGCCAGCACGATGACCGGCGACTCCCCGCGCTGGAAGACGACCGCCTGCGGATCGACCGAGCCAGAACCGCTCACGACGACGCGCAGGTTTTGCTTGGCCAAGCCGGCGCGTTGCCGCCGCCGCTCATACACCGCGCCGCCGGCGTCGAGCGTCATCGGCGCGGAATCGACGGTGCGCGCGCCACAGATCACCGCATCGGCCGTGGCCCGGAGCGCGAGCAGGTTTGCGTGGTCGCGCCGGCTGCCAAAGGCTAAGAACCGCCGATGCGGCGGTGCGATCTTGCCATCAGCCGACATCGCCATGTTGATCAGCACAAATGGACGGTTTGATTTCATTCAGTGCAGGAACATCGCGTCGCCGTAGCTGAAGAAACGGTAACGCTCGGTGACTGCTTCGGCATAGGCGCGCAGGACTAGTTCACGTCCGCCGTTGCCGCCCGGTTGCGCGAACGCGCTCACGAGCATCAGCAGCGTGGACTTGGGCAAATGAAAGTTTGTCAGCAACGCATCTACAACCTGGAACTCGTGCGGTGGGTAGATGAAAATATCCGTCCGGCCAAGCTGCGGTTTGATCGGCGCGCCGCGGGTGGAGACCGACTCAAGCACGCGCATGCTCGTTGTGCCGACGGCGACAACCC
>ENA-UPTF01002594-UPTF01002594.1-marine-metagenome-genome-assembly--contig:-NODE-2594-length-10364-cov-3.105667_pt1 | contig 10364 bp, 10 predicted proteins | sample MGYA00238166_ERZ767019 | MGnify/ENA primary metagenome ERZ767019 (study PRJEB28930, sample SAMN06266391) | marine metagenome | isolation source: Sea water from 250 m depth | place: Atlantic Ocean... | reverse complement strand
CCTAATTAGTGTTGGTGTCTTGGGTTTGATAGATGCGGTGGAAAAATATGATGCATATCGAGGAGCTAAATTTAAAACATATGCTGAATTCCGAGTGCGCGGGGCAATTCTTGATGAGCTGAGGGCCATGGATTGGGTTCCTAGATCGGTGCGTCGAAAAGCTTCTGCTCTAGATGGAGTGGTGCAGAAACTTCAGAACCAATTGGGACGTCCCCCTGAAGACGATGAAGTTGCCGGTGAAATGGGTGTCAGCATGGATGAGCTTTTCAATATGATGAATGAAACGAAAAGCATGCCTATTCTCAGCTTAGAAGATTTAGGGATAGCTAATGAGTCGGGGGAGAAACAAAATTTGCTGGATTGTATTGCTGGTAAGGGTGATACTGATCCACAAACTTCGCTCCGCCTGAGAGAGCTGAAAGAAATTATTGCTAATGCAATTGATACGCTTCCTGAAAAAGAGAGATTGATGATATCTCTTTATTATTACGAAGAAATGAACATGAAATTGATAGGGGAAGTGCTTGGTATTACGGAATCTCGAGTTTCTCAAATTCACTCTAAAGCCGTTTATAGGTTACGCTCTAAACTTAAAGCTATTATAACTGAAGAAATGTAGGATTCCGTAAAGATAATCTCGATTGCAGCTATTTTGAATGCTTATTTATTTCCTAAAAGTTTCCAATTCTGGGCTTAAAAACATGAAAATTTTAGTTATTGAGTTTGCCGCTTCAGCAATATCGTGGTTTGCCAGATTCATTCCTGAAATTTTTTGATTGATGATGGCAGAATTATATTTTTTAAGTAAAACATTTTTCTTTTCGCCTGATAATTTTATGATATTGGCTAGACCCCCAGCATCAATCCAAAATCCGCCGCACTTTGAACATTGATTTACCTCGGTGTCATATTGTTTGCTGAAAAAATGGCGATATAAAAGTGTTGTTTTGCATTGGGGACAAGGATGTTCTACATCACGATACATTTTTACTCCTGCCGCCTTTTCTATAAGCAGGAGTTCGGATCCTGTTCCTGACTTGAGGCGGTCTAATTTTTTTATTTGCGTATTTTTAACCCAGAGTCCTCCACAAGAACCTTTGCAAACATCGATCTTAATACCTGTAGCATTAATTTCTGTTAGATTATTGTCACAGGCTGGGCATTTCATGATTCAATAAACATGCGCATTTTTTTCTTCGGGTGGTCGTGTTTTCCAGCGTCGATGTCCGCACATCCATGGGTTTGGATTGTTACGGATCACAGTTTCTATAAAGGTTTCCATTTCCTGAGTCCAGTCTAGAATATCTTGATCTTTGTTCCCTGATTTTTCAAAAATGAGTTCAGGGCCATATTTAATACTATAAGTTCCTGTTGAAGTAGGATAGGAAAATAAAGGTATGACGGGGGTTCCTAAGCGGTAACTCAGGCGTGCCAATGCTCTAGGAGTAGATGCTTTCAGTCCAAAAAAATTTACGAATATGCTACCCCTAGCCGTATTCTGATCCATCATTACGGCTACACTATGGTTATTTTTTAGTTCCCGTACAATTTTTAAAAGGGAATCATCCCGGTAAAATATTTGGTTTCCGGTTGCCGTTCTCATTTTGGTTGCGAAGTTATCTAGGTAAGGATTATCAAGTTTTCGTACAATAGAAGATAATGGGCAAATGCCCAATAAACCGTGGTACAACCCCATAACTTCCCAGTTGCCGTAATGTGCCGTAAGAAACAATACCCCCTTATTTTTCTCCAGACATTTTTTTAATATATCCAATCCCTCTGGTTCTTTTGGTATTAATTGACGAACCCTTTCTTCAGTATTAATTGTGACCCAAATTGATTGCATAGCCGAAACAGCAAGGAGTTTAAATGAATCTTTTATACGCTTCATTTTCTGGCTTGAAGTTTGGCTGTCCGAAAAAATGATATTTAGGTTGGTGAGTGCCGTTTTTTTTCTTTTTCCTGAAAAACGAAATACCATAGCCCCGATTCCTTTACCAAGGCCGACTACCTGCCTTTGAGAAAGAGGTCTCACAAGGTAAATGAGAATGCAGACTAAAATGTACTCTAGAAAATGCCGAATTGATTTCAAGGGTCCTCGTTTTGCCTATTGTTCGGCAATGGCATGGGCGATTGCGTGGGTACGATCGTGAGATATTGAGATATGGATAGTTTTGAGTTTGAGTTTTTGGAACAACTTTTCTCCTTTGCCTATCATTTTTAAAACAGGTTTACCAGTTTCTTCATTTATTACCTCCATGTCTTTAAAACCCAAAAGTCCGGTAATTCCCGTGCCCAGGCATTTAGAGACGGCTTCTTTTACAGCAAAACGAGCTGCAAAATGTTTTGCTGGATTCCCCTTGGTTTGGCAATAACTTATTTCACTAGATGTAAAGATTCTTTGTTCAAATTTTGGAGAATATTTTTCTATGGAATTCTTAATTCTCTCTATTTCAATGATGTCCAGTCCGGTGCCAAAGATCATAGAAGCTCCTGAGTTTCCAGGGTTTCGTTTAAAGACTCTTGAATGCTTGTAAAACTGATTGCGCCTGCTCGAATCAGTCGGACAGGGTTTTTTGTAGTATCGACCAGTGTAGAGGGTTCTCCTCCTTTACAAATTCCTGCATCCAGAATGAGATCTACTTTATTTCCAAGACAGTCCTTCACATGTTCAGCAGAGGTTGTAGGATCTTCACCACTGAAATTTGCACTGGGGGCTGTTAAAGGATGATTCAAAGCGGATAAAAGCTTTCGAGTTATGGAGTTCCCGGGTAGTCTTATCCCTATTAGGTCGTCTGTAATATACTCTGGGATAGAGGACTTTGGCTTAAAAAGCATTGTCAATGGGCCTGGCCAAAAAGTATCTATGAGTTTAGTGCTGGCTTCTGAGGGTTCTTCCACAAGTTTGTCTAATTTTACAACCGAGTCAATGAGGAGAAGTAGCGGCTTATTTCGATCACGGTTTTTTATCTCATAAATTTTATTAACAGCATCTTTGTTATAAGGATCCGCACCCAAACCATAAAATGTGTCAGTGGGAAATGCTATTACCCCTCCACCCTTTAAAACCTTTTGGGTTTTCTTGATTATGTTATCCCATAAATCGGGATCGGAAGTATCAACCTTTAAAATTTGAGGCATGGGGAGTTTTCAATTTTTGGCTTTTTTGTTCGACAGCCTTGGCTTGCTGTTTTCGGTATTTGACAAGTTGGCTGGCGAGCTTTTCATCTGCTAATGCAAGAATTTGGACAGCAAGAAGACCTGCATTTTTTGCTCCCCACTTTCCGATACTTACCGTAGCCACAGGGATTCCTCCGGGCATTTGAGCTGTCGACAAAAGGGAATCAAGCCCATTTAATGGTGTGGAGTTAATTGGTACACCAATTACCGGCAAGGTACTTTCCGCTGCTACCACCCCAGCAAGATGAGCTGCTCCACCGGCCCCGGCAATAAATATACGAAGACCTCTTCGTTTCGCACCCTGAACATATTTTCGAGTCCGTTCCGGAGTGCGATGAGCTGAAGTTACCAGCACTTCATGGGCAACTTTAAAATTTTCTAGAATCTTGCTAGCTTCCTCCATGACGGAAAAATCCGAGTCACTTCCCATTATGATTCCCACTAAAGGCTTATCCAAAACGTCTATCTCCTGATAAAGATTAATTGAAATGGCAGAAGGAACTTTATATCAATTTTTACGAATTTGATCAAGGTGAAGGTAAAACTAGACCTCTTAAATCAAAATACCTTTTATTTATAATGATTTATCTCTTAGCCCCATGTTTGATTTCGGGAATTAACATCAGGGTGGCAAAAAACATCATTACGAAAGATACAATACCAATATTTCGGGCTCCAATGAGATTTACGGTCCAATAACCCAGAATAGGCCCAATGGTTCCGCGAATACCTGTGAGGCTGACGTGAACGGACATATAGGCCCCTGCTTTTCCAGGAGGGGCGTATTTAGTAACCCAGAGGTTCCAGGCGATACTGCCACCGGCAAAAGCAGCTCCAATCAAGGCAGAGCCCATTCCAATTACCCAAGGGTTTGAAGTTACAAAAAATAGAAGAACACCGAAACCGAAAAACAAGTTAAGAATCATCCGCAATACGACAAAATTCATTTTGTCGAAAAGAGATGCCCAAAAAGGAATCAGAATCATTCGTATTGTTTCCGGAATAATGGTTATTATCATAGCTACATAAATGGCAGAGCCTTCAATTCCCCATTCTGGCGCGGTTACATAATCCACTCTAAGAGGCAAAGTCCAAAGATTGGCAAATCCCATAATGAACCAAGTCAATAAAACATAACCAAAGGATTTATCTTCAATAATATATTTCATATTGCCAAATGGATTGGTATGGGGGCTATTGACAATGGGCTCAGAAGGCATGGAAAAAATTGCTACGGCTTTTGCAAAAGCACACAGTCCTAGGAACGTAAATATCCAATGATAATTATTGATATTTAATTCAAGAAACCAGGAGCCAATAAAACCTGAAAGGGCAGCTATCCCCACTGAAAGCAAAAGGGGTTTAGAAAAAAAAGTAGCACGTTTGCCTGGGGGATAATTGTCGCTGTAGATTTCAGTTATAAAGGGAAGAAGTGCACTTCGGCAAATATAACCTGCAATCACCAGACAGGCAAAAAGAGTTAGGGATTGTGCCCAAGCGGCAATTAAAAGGCAGCAACCTGTAATAAATGAAGGGACAGCACCCCAAGTAGACTTCTTCCAATTGGTCAGTGATGCATAGTGTAATAGCAGCATAGAGAGGAACATTCCCATAAAAGGGGCGGCGGCGATCAAAGCTTTTATGGTTTCTCCAGCATTGAAAAAACGAATGGCTATGAACAAGCAAAATGTTTGGGCACCAGAGGAAAGAACCCCTTCAAAACCCCCTCGCCACAAATCGCAGTGATAAGTTTTTAGGGTTTTCTCTTCTAAGGTTTCGCCACCAGGTTCCCTCAATTCAATTGACCTCGGCATTTGGCGATATACACTTTATTGAAGTCGGCATAGGGTTGAAGAGTCAAAGCAGTATTAAAACTTTCAATAGCTTTTTGGTAATGGGCAAGTTCATAGTGACAAAGCCCGAGACCATTCCAAGCTCCAAAATGGTTTGGGTTCATTTCTAAGGTGATTTGACATTCTCTAATGGATTGAACATATTTTCTTTGCATATAGAGAACAGTCGCAAGTTTATTATGGGCCTCTGCAAATTTGGGGTAATCCATCACCAAGTTTTCAAATTCCTGTTGCGCTAATTCATATTGGCCTTTATCCATGTGCTTTGTTCCTGTAAGAATCCGAGATTCTGCCTTTTCGCCGGCTTGACTTAGCCAAAGATCCCATAATGCTTTGGTTGCGGTTTGTCGCAATTGAGCATTTTCACTCAATAAATCCTGTAATAATTCTTTTTCTTCCATTATTAAATAAATCCATTTCCATAACTATTGGCCGGTATATTGTAGCAGGTAAATAATTATTTTGGATTTGGGGCTAGAGGTCGTTTTATTTTTCTCGAACCTGACCAGATGTAGGCGTAAAATTAGAAGTCATTAAATCGACCTTTCAAAGGAAAGCTATGGGTTTTAGTAAGTCAAAATCAGGTCAGGCGGAAATTATTGTTATAGGCGATGAAGTCATAAGTGGTTTCATAGTTGATACTAATTCCAAATACCTAGGGCAGCGAATTTCTGAATTAGGAATGAGAGTTTTATGTATTACAAAAATAGGGGATGATTTTTCAGAAATTAAAGAAAGTGTCGAAAAGGCCCTACAGCGTTCTGATTGGGTTATTCTTACAGGTGGTTTGGGAGTTACTCACGACGATATTACGAAATCCGTGGTAATGAAAGTGTTTGGTTCCAATTTACGACGAGATGCAAAAGTAGAAGCAATGTTGCAGGAGAATTTTAGTAAAAGAAGTGGGAATATCCCAGAAAGTGTGCAATCGCAATGCGAAGTTCCGGATAATTGCCATGTTTTGTATAATGAAGTTGGTACTGCTCCTGGTTTGCGATTTGAAAAAAATAGACATGTTTTATTTTGTCTTCCAGGCGTGCCGCATGAAATGGAACATTTATTTGAGCAATATATCGCCCCTGAGCTCATTAAAAATTCAACTAAAGCTTTTTCACAACGCATTCTCAGAACTACGGGAATCTCAGAAGCTGATTTGTGGGCGAGAGTGGGATCGCTGACTCGGTTACAGAATAAAGCAAATATAGCTTCCCTGCCTTCTCATCTAGGAGTGCGAATTCGACTTTCTTGTCTGGAAGAAACTAAAGATAAAGGTGAAACTCTTCTTGATGAAGTTGAACAATCTTTGATGAAAACTATTGGACCATATGTTTATGGAAGAAATAATGAAACACTTGAAGCTAAGGTAGGTCAGTTGCTGAAAGATAAATCTATGACTTTAGCTACAGCGGAGTCGTGCACCGGTGGGCTGATTGGGCATCGTCTGACTCAGATATCAGGAAGTTCTAAATATTTTAAGGAAGGATTTATTGTTTATAGTAATGAGGCTAAAGTTTCCCGATTGGGTGTTGATCAAAAAATTTTGGATGCTCATGGAGCGGTCAGTGAGCCAATAGCTCGTTTGATGGCAGAAGGGGTTTGCCGAGCTGCCGGAGCAGATATAGGAGTTTCTGTAACGGGGATTGCCGGTCCCACAGGAGGTAGCGAAGAAAAACCAGTAGGTTTAACTTTTATAGCAGTCAGTGATGCATTTGGAACCTGGAGTGGAAAATATATATATACGCATGACCGCATAAAAAATAAGGAACGTGTAGCGCAAACTGCTTTGAATCTTGTTCGCATGAGATTATTGGGTTTGTTGGAGGAAAAAAAATAAAATGCAAGAAAGAAGTTGTCCGTATTGCAAAAAGGATATTCTACTACAAGCGGAAGTTTGCCCTCATTGTAATAGAGCCATTCCTCCTTTGCCAAATTATCCCAGTGCTAGCCCAAAATGGTTTATGGTCTTGTGGGGGTTTTTCGTTATTCTCATTGTGGCGCTACTTGTTTCCATGTTTGGTGCCCGCTAACGTAATGAAAAGTAAAGTTGAAAAAGAAAAGTTGCGTGTGGAATTTTTGTCTTTCAGGGGAATCATCAGGGCGGGTTACTTTTCTGCAATATGGTAGTATTAAAAGTAAAGGGTGTTTTAAGTTCAAAATTTGAATTTGTAAACCTCCGATATTATAAGCGATTCAATTTATTTGACTATGGATGATATAGAAGGACTAGTTCCATCATCAGAAGGGGAGAGCCTTCCTGTTGCACCGGTGCGACCAGAGGAATCATTGGAATGGGTGATCGAAACCTATCGCAAACACCAATTGAACAAGGTGACTTCGTGGTTAAACGATAACCTGGGAAAAGGTAGAAGAAACAAAACTCTGATACCTCGAATATTACTGGATGTTAATCCCATTGACCACAGGCAAAGCTTGCTTGAAGTTGTTTTTCCTGCTCCCCGGCACATCAATGAAAAATTACTCGATGTGAATAGTTTGAAGTTTATGCTGGATGCTGACTCTGGAGTGGGTAAAACCACTTTTCTTATGCATTATCTTGAAGAACTTTTAGATGCTCCTGCTCATCCAATTTATTCGCTTCCTATTTATTTCCATTTGGGGAATGTTGTTGAAGGTGGAGGGTTTCAGCAATTCCAAGAGACTGTCAATCAGGAAATTATTGATGTGATACTTCTGGAAAAAGAGGAAAACCCAGAGTTGGTTATAGATGAAGATATGCTTCGTGGGACCATAAACTCAATTTTTAATTGCAGTAAATTTATGTTTTTATTGGATGGCTTTGACCAACTCCATCAACAGGATAGGTTTAGGTTTTTTGTAGACTCTTTTTTAGAGGACAATGCATTTCGCAGTAACTTTGTTTTGCTTGCAAGCCGAAAATTTGAGTTTGGATCATTGGCTACGGATGCCGTAGTCAAGCGAGGTGAGGGAGCCGCATTTCAAATGACCTTTCAGCCCCTTACGCCGGAAGAAAGTAGCCTGTATCTGGGTGACGCTGCAAAAAATAATGTGATTAAAGAACTTGCTGCTTATACTCCCGAACTTTTGCTTACACCCATTTTACTGAAAATAATTCGCAGTCTTTGGGAAAATGAACAATTAGAAGGGTGTAATAACAGAGCTGAAATATATGAGCAATGGTTCAAATATTTAATGATGGAGTCAAACTCGGAAGTGGATGACCAGGGATTAGAGAAATGTCTCGACCAATTAGCCGAAATTTCATTTCAGCAAATGCTAAGTGGCAAAATTCAACGCTACCAAAAGGAAGAACCGGGTTACGACAAGTCCGACATCGAAAAGGATAAATTTGACTTGTTGATGCAAGGAGATGATATCGCCCCTCGGTGGAAAGGAATAGTCCAGCAAACACCTCGCAGATGGGAGTTTTGTCACCCTTCATATCAGGAATATTTTTCGGCACGACATATTTCGAAAATGTCCGAATGGAAAAATATAGTGAGGCAAAATTGTGGAAACGAAAAATGGCACGAAGCTTTTAAGATATTAGCGGGTGTTGTAGAAGGGAAGGAACTTTTCGATATTTTGATCGAAGAGGGGGCTGTTATGTTGGCTGGAAACTCACTAGCAGAGGTAAAAGAACTTCCGAAAGGGCAAAACTTGCTTATTCGCCAGTTGTTAAAATATCAATGCCATGAATCTTTCCCGCAATTTAAACCGTGCCGCCTAATTCGCGTTGGAGATGTGTGGAAATCTAATGATGAGGATTACTTGCAAGCCTTATTGACTAGATTATTAATACGTAAACATCGTGATAGCAGGATATTATTCAGCGTTTTTGAACTTGTTCTGTATAAAAATGGATTAGATATTCACGAGCTGCTGGATAGTTTTGATTTAGAACCTATAAGAAAGCTCGAAAGGTTTAAGGAGTTTTTTAATGAGTCGAAGGATGGAAGTCAGGTGGCTCTTTCCAAGATCAAAAAGTATGGAGAAATGGTAACGGTGCCCAAAGGCAAGTTTGTATATCAGGAAGAAAATGATGAAGATGACAAAATTAATTTAGAAGAATTTTCTATCATGAAATTCCCTGTTACTAATGCATTGTACATGCAATTTGATCCGCAACATAAAACTCGTTATCCATTATATTCATGGGAAGAAGATCAGCCGGTAATTGGAATCAACTATTATGAGGCAGTTATTTTTTCCCTTTGGCTGGGTTTCCGGCTGCCTACTGAAAAAGAATGGGAAAAAGCTGCAAGAGGAACAGATGGGAGGATATACCCTTGGGGAGAAGCCATGGGTTATGAACAAGGTTTTGCCAATACCTGTGATTTTATGGAATGTAAAACCAATTCGGTTACTGAAATGGAACCGGGAATGTCACCTTATGGGTGTTTTGATATGGCGGGAAATGTATGGGAATGGTGCATGCAATGGAATGCCTCAAAATATTCAACCCAGCGGATTGTTAGAGGAGGTTCATGGATGAATTATTTAGTGCATGCAAAGTGTTTTTTTCGTAATTCATTTGATCCTGCCGAAAGGTATCTGGCTGTGGGCTTGCGTTGTGTTTCGGGCCAGCGTTTTACAGAAATCGAAGATGAAGATATGGATGATGATTGAGTAGAGTGAGCTTAAAATCAGATCATAGTAATATCAAGCAGATTGCATAAAGGGATTTTAATCCAATAGTTTACCTGATAAAATAAATCCCATATAACTCCTAATTCACAATTAATTATTAACAGGCAATTTCGATAAGTTGTAGAACTGAAATTTTCTGTCAGTGACGAAATACTGCCAAAACATGGTAGATATTCTTCGTTGTAAAATAGAAGCCTTCACGATTTTTTCCTTGTATTGAAAATATGAATAACCTACATATGCTTAGGGCTTTGAAATTGGCCAAAAGAGGAAAGACTACTCCCAATCCTATGGTAGGAGCCGTTTTAGTGAAAAAAGGGAGGGTTATCGCAGAGGGGTTTCATTCATATGCGGGTGGCCCCCATGCCGAAGTGGTGGCCTTAAGGAAAGCGGGTAAGAAAGCAAAAGGTGCAGATCTTTATGTTAACTTAGAGCCTTGCTGCCACGAGGGTCTAACACCGCCTTGTACAGATGCCATAATTAAATCTGGAGTAACCAGGGTTTTTGCCGGGATGAAAGATCCGAATAAAAAGGTTTATGGCAAAGGAATTCGTACTTTAAAAGCTGCAGGAATAAAAGTTTCGATTGGTTTAATGAGAAAAGATTGTGAAAAACTAAACGAGGTGTTTGTAAAGGTTATGAAAACGGGACTTCCTTTCGTTACCATGAAAACGGCTATGTCCCTTGATGGAAAAATTGCTA
>ENA-UPTF01002593-UPTF01002593.1-marine-metagenome-genome-assembly--contig:-NODE-2593-length-10366-cov-3.001749_pt1 | contig 10366 bp, 10 predicted proteins | sample MGYA00238166_ERZ767019 | MGnify/ENA primary metagenome ERZ767019 (study PRJEB28930, sample SAMN06266391) | marine metagenome | isolation source: Sea water from 250 m depth | place: Atlantic Ocean... | reverse complement strand
TGAGTTTTCCTCTGTGCATCCAATGAGTAGCAATAAGGAAAAAGTGTATACACAAGGTTTAACAGAGTTTAATTTCATAAGCCTGTTCCCGCAGTGAAAGTTGCAATGCACCTCATACTTCTGGTCAAGCAATAAAGCCTAATAGCTTACAGGGTTTTCACTTACTTTAAAGGTCGTAGCATTAAAACTACGATCTGTATGGCTTTGTAAAGTTCTATCAACGTATGGTCCGGCGATTGGTGATATCATTTCAGTTGTAGTTTCTCGATAAAGTTAGGCATTACAATAAGTTAAGAGGTACACCATTTCTTCCAGATTCTTACAAAGTATTGTTTTCAGCTCCATTATCTGTTTACCGAGTCACCTGTTTGCACAGTCAGGCAGCGAGCCGGTTACTGATGATTCAACAGTAACTTATCCCTCCAGCTATTTTAGCCAGTTTGCACCGGTTTCGGTAAGGGACATGCTGGATAGGATTCCTGGTATCGATTTGGCCCTTGGAAATCAAAATGATGCCCGGGTAGAACGTTTCCTTGGGGGTACTCGTGGATTAGGGGGTAGTTCGCAAATATTGATTGATGGTAAGCGCTTAGCCGGAAAAGAGAATGAAGCTCGGAATCAACTGAGCCGAATCGCTGCCGCCGAAGTTCAGTATATTGAGATAGTGCGAGGAACATCCAGCGAGCTCGACGTACGAAATTCAGGCCAACTGATTAACATCGTATTACGCGAGGCGCAAACACGTTCAAGTTTATCCGCTGAGGTTGGCGTAAGAAGGTTTCAGGACAGCTCAATTAAGCCGGAAGGCACTTTCTCGATGACAGGGCAGCGTGGTGCCTTGAGCTACCAGATCAGTGCCAATACAAGTCCAGGATACAGGATTGAGGATACGTTTGAACTAAGCCTAAATCCAGATTTGAGCTTCAATGAGACGGTGGAATTGGAGCGAATCATTGAGAGGACTAATTACAATTTTAATTCAAATTTGACCTATGAGCCTTCTTCAGAAAATAGGTTTGCGTTAAACCTACTTTATAGCGAACAAGATCCACCAACTAAGCTTTTGAGAACATTCACAGACTTCAGCTCTGGATTAGGAAGTATTTCTTTTGAGAGAGAGGACAATCCTTCAAAGGCGAACAACTGGGAAATCGGGGGTGATTACGAACATATTTTTGGGAATGGTGCTAAATATAAATTCCTTTTTATCGTAAATGACAGAAAACAAGATATCCCAATAATGGGTATATTAAGAAAAATTGAAAATTTATATAATGGCACCTTGAATAAAATTCCACCCTATGAAGCATTAAAGCAACAATACAATTTAACTGACGATCAAATTGCATACATCGGTGATGATTTAATTGATATTCCAGTAATGGAATTAGCAGGTGTACCCATTGCCACAGACAACGCTGTACCAGCCACAAAAGAAGTAGCTGTTTATGTTACTCAGAATGGTGGTGGCTATGGTGCTTTCCGCGAAGCAGTAGAATGGTTACTCAACGAACAGGGTCGATTAACCGAAGTCATCGATTTGTTGCGAAAAAAGGTTCAGAATCAAAAGTGAAATCAATTTTCTTTTTGGTGATGGTGTTTGCCACTTTCGGCTGCGAAACCCCAGATTTGAAACGAACTGGTGAATCTCGTATTGGCCGTCCTGATGCGGAAAGCTGGGATGCCATCATTACCCTTACCAATGAAGGGGCCAAGCGAGCCGTTATTCGATCGGGACATTTAGAAAAATATAATGAACGACAATATATCCTTTTAGATCAAAATGTGGATGCTGACTTTTTTAATGAGGAGGAAATTTATACTACTAATCTTATATCCAATATTGCGGAAGTGGACGAAGAGGAAGATTTTCTGGTAGCCATCGGTGATGTGGTGGTTGTCTCAGATAGCGGTGTTACCCTATTTACAGATACTTTATCATGGGATAATATCAGAGAAAAAGTGTTTACTGATGATTCCGTTATTTTCATTACAGAAAACCAGGATACACTCTACGGAATTGGGTTTGAGTCTGATGTGGAATTAAATAATTGGAAAATTCTGAAACCAACTGGTGTATTTCATGAGGACGAAAATGAAAAATAATCATCAGCAACTCAGTGCCAAGGGGCTTCATAAACGGTATGGCAAGCGCTGGGTGGTCCGAGATGTAGATTTAAACGTCAATAAGGGAGAAATTGTCGGATTGCTAGGACCGAATGGCGCTGGGAAAACAACTACCTTTTATATGATTACGGGTATGATTAAACCGACAAAAGGCCAAATTTATCTTGATGATAATGAAATTACTGATCGTGCAATGTATCAACGTAGCCGCTCTGGGATCGGTTATCTATCCCAGGAACCTTCTATTTTTGGAAAACTTAGTGTTGAGGATAATCTTCACCTTGTGCTGGAGATGTCAAATTTATCTAAAGAGGAGCAAGCTGAAAAAGTGGAACAACTCTTGGATGATTTGTCCATTCAGCATATTCGTAAGAATAAGGGAAGTAATTTATCCGGTGGTGAACGTCGTCGCGTAGAAATTACGCGGAGTTTGGCCATTGACCCGGATTTTATATTATTGGATGAACCCTTTGCTGGTGTTGATCCTATCGCCGTTGAAGATATTCAGTCTATTGTTCACTCTTTGAAAGAGCGGAATATTGGTGTATTAATTACGGATCACAATGTACGTGAAACACTTTCAATCACTGATCGGTCTTATTTATTATTCGATGGAAAAATCTTAAAATCAGGTACATCTGAATTTTTGGCGAATGATGAAGAAACACGTCGTCTTTATTTAGGAGAAAAATTCCGACTTTAATGCCAGGACTAAAGCAAAAACAATCTTTACGCCAAATATTAACTCCCCAGCAGGTGATCCAAGCCAGTATTCTCCAACTTAATGTATTCAATTTGGAACAAAAAATATTAGATGAACTGGAAAGTAATCCTATTTTAGACCAGGCCGAGACACAGGATGATGAAGAAGTTAATAATTTGGAAGATGAAGAGGTGGATTTTGAGGAAGATCCCGATGAGTACGAACCCGCTAGCATCTATGATAATACTGGTAAAAAAAATCGTGAATTACCAGTTCGGGAGCAGTTGGACTTTGCAGAAGGGTTGGTAAGGCAGTTGGATAACTTCAACCTATTAGACTGGGAACGTGCAATTGCTGAAGATATACTCTGGAATCTGGATGAAAATGGTTATCTGGCAGTTGATCCGATATTAATTGCAGATCGGTATGACCGGGAAGAGGAAGAGGTTAAGCGTGTTCAGTATAAATTACAAGAACTGGACCCACCCGGCATCGCTGCTAAGGATTTGCAGGATTGTCTTTTAATTCAGTTGAAAGGCAAAGAAGAGACTTTGGCATATCAGATCGTGTCTGAATATTTTGATGATTTTGCCAATCACCGTTATGATAGGCTACAGAAATATCTGGATATATCAAAAAATTCTCTTGGCGAAATTATTGAAGAAATCAGCAATTTAAATCCTCGTCCTGGGGATGGTAAAATTGGAATTGGTACTGAAACGGTCGTTCCAGATTTATTGGCTGTTAAGCAGGATGCAGAATGGGTAGTAATTGTTAATGATTCTTGGATTCCGGAACTGAATTTAAGCAATGAATATGTGACAATGTTAAATCAGAAAGATTTATCGAGAGAGACACAAAAATACCTTAAGGAAAAATACGACTCTGCTTCCTGGTTTATCCATGCAATTGAACAAAGGCGTCACACGCTTACTGCAGTAATGGAAGCTATCATTAAGCGGCAAAAGGAATTTTTTAAAGGGAAAATTGAATTGTTAGTACCTATGAAACTCCAAGATATCGCTGATGATATTGATATGGATATTTCTACTATCAGTCGCTCTACGCGAGGGAAATATGTGGATACACCTTATGGAATTTTTGAATTAAAATCATTTTTTACCGAAGGATATAAATTGGAAAGCGGTGAAGAAGTCAGCACTAAAGCGATTAAAGATTTACTAAAAAAACTGATTGATGATGAAGATAAAAGTTCTCCATTGACTGATACAGATTTAGCCAATCAGCTAAAAGATGAAGGTTTTCCTGTGGCCCGGAGGACAGTGGCAAAGTACAGAGAACAATTACATTTTTCTGTCGCACGATTGCGACGCAAATTAACTTATTAATAAGAGGAAAATATGCAATACAAACGTATCATTGTTGGAGATTCTGAGATAAAAGTTCCAGCATTATCACTGGGAGCATTACCTATAGCAGGAATTGCTTTATTACTTTGGCTTCTGTCGGGGGTTTATGTGGTTGGTCCAGATGAGGTCGGTGTTGTTCAAACATTCGGTAAGTATTCAAGAGCAGCCCAATCGGGGTTGAATTACCATTTTCCATTTCCGATTGAAAAAGTGCAAACACCCAAAGTAACGGAAGTAAAACGCATCGAGATTGGATTTCGTACTGTTGGTAAAAACCAATATCAAACGGTTGAACGGGAAAGCCTGATGCTAACTGGGGATGAAAATATTGTTGATGCGGAAATGATTGTCCAGTACCGCATTAAGGATCCAGTGGCTTATTTATTCAATTTTATTAAACCGGAAATAACAGTTAGAGAAGCATCAGAAGCATCCCTAAGAACGGTAGTAGGCCGACATAATATTGATGAAGCGCTCACTTCAGGTAAATTTATGATCCAGGAAGAAACCAAGACCTTGGTACAAAGTATTCTAGATAAATATGAATCAGGGATTTTAGTAGTTGCAGTGCAGTTGCAAGATGTCAGTCCACCCAAAGAAGTAATTGCATCATTTAAGGATGTAGCATCAGCAAAAGAGGATAAAAACCGGATGATAAACCAGGCAGAAGGATATCGAAATGATATCATTCCTAAAGCGCGCGGTGAAGCTCAAGCCGAAATTCGTGAAGCAGAAGGTTATAAGAAAGCCCGCATTGCCCGGTCTGAAGGGGATGTCGCCAAATTTAGTGCAGTACTGAAAGAATACCGCAAAGCCAAAGGCGTTACTGAAACACGCATGTATTTGGAAACAGTAGAGGAAATTTTACCCAATCGTGAAAAAATAATAGTGCCAGATTCAGAAAATGGGAATTTAATCAATCTATTGAATCTGAGAGCAAAGGGGGATAAATAATCATGAAAAAGATACTATTTGCATTGGTGGTATTTCTTGCCCTGTTAGGGCTGACTACAGTTTTTATAGTGGATGAAACGGAACAGGTGGTTATTCTTGCATTTGGAAAACCGGTTCGTACTATCACTGAACCAGGTATAAATATGAAAGTGCCTTTTCCCCTCCAGGAAAAAATCAAGTTTGATGACCGTCTTTTGGAATATGACTCTCCACCGGAAGAAATATTGAGTAAGGATAAAAAGACACTCATTGTTGATAACTATGTCCGTTGGAGGATCGTAGATCCGCTCCAATTTTTGAAAACAGTTCAAGCTATTCCTACTGCATTAAGTCGCATGGATGATATTGTATATTCTGAACTACGCCGGGAATTGGGTACTCACGATATGGTTGAAATCATTACTGAAAATAGAGAGAAACTCATGGAAATTGTGACTTTCAATAGTAATAAAGCAACCTTGGATTATGGTATTGAGGTGTTGGATGTTCGTATTCGGCGAGTAGATCTTCCGGCAGAGAATGAAGAATCGATATATGCTCGGATGGAGGCTGAAAGGAATCGACAGGCCAATAAATTCCGATCGGAAGGCGAAGAGGAAGCCCAAAAAATTCGTGCTTCAACTGATAGAGATAAAACCATCATTTTAGCAGATGCATATAAAGAGGCGGAACGGATTCGAGGTGAAGGAGATGCAAAGGCAGTGGAAGTTTATGCCAATGCCTATTCTGCCGATCCAAAATTTTATGAGTTTGTTCGCACGCTAGATACTTATAAGAAAATTGTCGATGATAAAACCACTTTAGTTCTGCCAGCAGATTCTCGTTTATTTAAACTGTTATTGGAAAAATAAATGGATGTCAATATTAAATCAACCACCATTTTAGGTGTACGTAAAAAAGGAAAGGTAGCCCTTGGTGGTGATGGTCAGGTTACTTTTGGAGATATGGCATTTAAACAAAAAGCTGTCAAGGTAAGGAAATTCAAATCAGATAAAAATGTTATCCTTGGAGGCTTTGCTGGTGCTGCGGCTGATGCACTCACATTATTTGAAAAGTTTGAATCCAAACTGGATGAATATGAAGGTGATCTCAAGCGTGCTGTAGTTGAATTGGCTAAGGAATGGCGGACGGATAAATATCTCCGCAATCTAGAAGCGCTGCTGGCACTCATGGACAAACGGCATTCATTTATTGTTTCTGGTGATGGTAATGTCATTGAACCAGACGGGCCAATCATTGCCATTGGTTCTGGCGGTGGATTTGCACAGGCAGCGGCTACAGCATTTATTAACAGCACTACTTATCCAGCCAAAAAAATTGTGGAAAAATCACTTCAAATCGCTGCTGATTTATGTATTTATACCAATGATTCGATTACCGTTTTAGAAGTATAATGAGTCAATTTACTCCCAAAAACACCGTAAAAGAATTAGACCGGTTTATTGTTGGTCAATCCAGTGCTAAAAGAGCAGTGGCTATCGCATTGCGAAACCGTTGGCGGCGACAGCAGATTGAAGGAACAATGCGGAATGAAATTGTTCCTAACAATATTATACTTATCGGCCCGACTGGTGTCGGTAAAACAGAAATCTCTCGAAGATTAGCTAAATTAGCCAAAGCACCATTTGTTAAAGTAGAGGCCAGCAAATTCACGGAGGTTGGTTATGTAGGACGTGACGTTGAATCCATTATTCGGGATTTAACTGATGTGGCTATGAGTATAGTCAAACGAGAAAAACAGGAAGAAGTCAAGACTCTGGCTGAATCATTGGCTGAAGAAAGAATCCTAGATTCTCTTTTTCCCAGTAACGGATCTCATAAACCCACTAAAGCAGAGAAAGAACGTCACAGGAAGACTAGGGATCGGCTCAGACAAAAATTATTAAATGGGGATTTTGAAGATCGTAAAATTGAAATTGAAGTAATTGAAGAGACAACACCCATGATGCAGATTTTTGGGCCGCTTGGTGGCAACGATGACATTGGAATGAATTTAAAAGAAATGCTTTCGAATGTGATGCCTGGGCATAAAAAGCGACGCAAAATGCCGATCCCAGAAGCTCGGCATATCCTCATTGAAATGGAGGCAAATAGCCTTATGGATCAGGAGGAGCTTATGCGGATGACAAAACAAAAGGTTGAGAATAACGGCATTGTCTTTTTGGATGAAATTGACAAAATCGTGGATAAGAATAGTGGAGTATCTGGTCCCGATGTTAGCAGAGAAGGTGTTCAGCGAGATTTATTGCCAATTGTTGAAGGTAGCAGGGTGCCGACGAAATACGGTATGATTAAAACTGATCATATCCTTTTTATTTCAGCGGGGGCATTTCATGTTTCTTCGCCATCAGATATGATTCCTGAGCTTCAGGGTAGATTCCCAATCCGGGTAGAAATGAATAAATTGACTGTAAACGATTTTGTTAAAATTCTGAAGCATCCTGAATCATCTTTGATCAAGCAATATATGGCTTTGCTGGGTGCAGAAAATGTTACCTTAAAATTTAATACGGATGCAATTAGGGCGATTGCAAAGATCGCTGCTGAAGTAAATCAAAAAATGGAAAATATCGGGGCTAGAAGATTGCACACAGTAATGACAACATTATTGGATGGATATATGTTTGAAGAATACAGTGGTAGAAAGAAATCAATTACAATTACCAAAAAAATGGTTGATGATAAGTTAAAAAACATTGTTGAAGATCAAGATTTGAGTAAATACATATTATAAAAATGTGGATTAAGTAATTAGAAAGTACAGTTGAAAAAAGATTTTTTACATATTACCGATTTTAATACTGAAGAAGTTTGGGAGACTCTTGAGTTAGCAAAGGAGATTAAGCTCAAACTGAAAAACGGGGAAGAATATAAACCATTCAAGGATCAATCATTGGCAATGATTTTTGCTAAACCATCGGCTCGTACACGAGTATCATTTGAAACAGGATTTTTCCGCCTTGGTGGACATGCACTTTATCTTTCTCCCAGCGATATTGAGATTGGAAAGCGGGAAACAATAAAAGATATTGCCCGCGTATTCAGCGGGTATAATGATATGATTATGGCGAGACTTTTTGAGCACGAGCATATTCTTGAACTTGCTGAATATGCTTCAATTCCGGTGGTAAATGGCCTCACGGATTATAACCATCCTTGCCAGATCATGGCTGATATTTTGACTGTTTATGAGCATCGTGGAAATCTAAATAATATAAAAATTGTTTATGTGGGCGATGGAAATAATATTGTTCATTCCTGGTTGCATCTAGCAGCTCGTATCCCGATGTACTTTACATGTGTTTGTCCTGAAGGATTTGAGCCGGATCAAAAGACAATTAAGTTGGTTGAAGATACCGGTATTTCTACGGTGGAAATCAGCAATGATCCAAAATTAGATATTTCCGGTGCCGATGTGATATATACTGATGTTTGGGCATCAATGGGGGAAAAGGAAGAAACAAAAATGCGCGAAAAACTTTTTGCGGAATTTCAAGTGAACTCAGCTATGATGGAATCCACCGGTAAAAATTCTTTATTTATGCACTGTCTCCCTGCTGAAAGAGGTAGGGAAGTAACTGATGCTGTAATGGAGTCGCCTAATTCCATCGTATTTGACCAAGCTGAGAATCGGTTGCATGCGCAAAATGCCATTATGGTAAAAATTGCCGGGAAGACGTAATTTAATTCAATACTTATGACAAACGCTGAGCTTAAAATAATCGCTAGTCAAATCCTACGCGAAGAAGGGCAGGAATTGATCAATGCTGCTGACCGGATTCAAGATAATGTTGTTCAGGCTTTCGAGATCATAAAAGATCATCAGGGTAAAGTAGTGATTTGCGGTATGGGTAAGTCAGGACTTGTTGCACAGAAAATTGCGGCCACATTGTGCAGTATCGGTACAAAGGCTGTATTTCTCCATGCTGCGGAAGCAGTTCATGGTGACTTAGGTATTTATGCTCCAGGAGACCCAACGATTCTTATCTCAAAAAGCGGTGCCACAGAAGAATTAATGAGATTAATTCCCATTTTGAAAGAATTTGAATCACCTTTGATTGGAATAATAGGTAATATGAAATCTCCCTTAGTTGATCAAATGGATGTTGTGCTGGATGCTTCTGTAAAAAAAGAGGCGGACCCATTGGGAATAGTTCCTACCTCTAGTACAACACTGACAATGGCCATCGGTGATGCCCTAGCTGCAGTGTTGATGGGTAATCGTGGTTTTAATCATGAAGATTTTGCCAAATTACATCCCGCCGGTGATTTAGGACGCCGCCTTCGATTAACTGTGGCTCATATTATGCAACCAATTGAAAATGTTGCAGTGGTGATGATAAATGATCCTGTAAGGAAAGTGGTCATTGAAATGACAGAGAAACCGCAAGGCGCAGCGTTGGTAATGGATGATGATGGCATACTTTTAGGTATTGTCACTGAAGGTGATCTGCGCCGCTGTTTAGTAGACAGTGGTGATATTGATCAATTAAAAGTCACTGAGGTGATGACTTCAAATCCAATTTACATTTCTAAAGATGCTTTGCTAAAAGATGCTATAACTTTAATGGAAGATCGGAAATCCCAAATATCTGTATTACCGATTGTCAACGGCGATGGAAAGTCCTGTGCGGGTTTACTGCGCCTTCACGATATCTATCAGACGCACTTATTTTAAATATTATTTATATGATTCCCATCTGACTTCATAGGTTCGATAGGAAACTTTGTCTCCTTCAGACAGGGGAATTACCAATTTAAATTCACTTACAGATCCGGGTTCGAGAGCGGTATTTGCTCGAATACCGCTAAAATATTTTTGTTTTTTCCCAGTAACAAAAACAGAATCTTTTTGAATGAGCATTGTTGTGGAGGACCAAAGGTTAGCAATCACCCGTACAAAGTCAGCCCGTTTTGCTCCAATATTTTTAATTTTTCCGGTTATTTCTTCCCGATCTGGGAAGGCGTTTACAAAAGGTTCACCCGTTAGCTCAACCTTGGCATTTGGAGGTAAATCATCTGTAATATTTACGATGCGATCGCGTTCAATAGCCAACTGTCCAATAGTTGTTTGAACGATAATTCCTAAATCATCTTCTTCAAGAATTTCACCGTTTACAATAGTCCCATTTTGTAGTTCAATACGATGTCGCAATTGTGGGATTTTAATTAAGTTGAGTAATTCCTCATCAATTGTTGGTATTGGGCCCCT
>ENA-UPTF01002591-UPTF01002591.1-marine-metagenome-genome-assembly--contig:-NODE-2591-length-10373-cov-10.576729_pt1 | contig 10373 bp, 10 predicted proteins | sample MGYA00238166_ERZ767019 | MGnify/ENA primary metagenome ERZ767019 (study PRJEB28930, sample SAMN06266391) | marine metagenome | isolation source: Sea water from 250 m depth | place: Atlantic Ocean... | reverse complement strand
GAAATGCTACCTATCAATCCTTGACGCTCACCTAACATTGCATAAGCAATATGTCCACCATCCAACTGACCAATCGGTAACAAATTGAGCATGGTCACTAATAGTCCAATCCAACCAGCGAATGCTATGGGGTGTAGTAGAACATCCTGTCCATCAGCCAGATTTGGAAAAACCATTATAGTGAGAAATTTCATAAGCAGAGAATCACCTAGAATGATACCTGCTTCTCCCCCATCAATTGCGATGACCTCTGATAAAATGAGACCAATTATTAAAGCCGGTACAGCAATAACAAAACCGGCTATGGGGCCAGCAGCACCAATTTGCAATAATGCATCTTTCTTATAGATGGGGGATTTTATTTTAATAAACGCACCGAAAGTTCCAATAATAAATAGAAACGGCGGTGCCGGTAAAAAGTAAGGCAGTGTAGCATCTACTTTATGCTTTTGGGCATAATAATAATGACCAAATTCATGGCAGCCTAAAATCAGCAACAAAGTCAGTGAAAAAGGAATACCTATTAGAATTTCTGCTGGATTTGTTAATGGTTGTCCACCTTGCATTACAGCGCCAGCCATTAATGTCGTTATTACTGTCAAAATGAATAAGATCTGATGGGTTTTGGAAATTTTTGGTATTCGTAAAATCACATTATCATAGTTGGACACATGAATACGAATATCATCACCCAATTCACTAAAATGACAGTTAATTGGTTCTTTAATAAGGATTCGTTTTATATCAGCAATACTTGTTTCACCTAATAAAGATCCAGCCGTGATCCATTCTTTACCGGTTGATCCGATCTGGCGCGGGATGAAATAACCATCAAGTTTGTTCAATAATTTACGGAATTCAGTTTCTGTCATGTGCGGTAAGAAATAATTGTTTTAATAATACGGTTACGTAAAATATTTGGTTCCCAATGATTAGTTTTCCTTTTGTTTTTCTCTTACGCTGGCGAAGTTTACATATGAATATACTGTTATTCTGCTTATTCCTTTCTGTCCTTTATAGCGATGAGCCAAAAGATCTTTTGGCGGTCGATATTAGACAACGTATAATGAATGATAAACAGACCCGCATCGTCATTCAAATAAATAATAATTCACAACGAAATATCAGCGAACTTGATGGTTTTCTCTTACGCATCAATAGTAAAGGTGATATATTATCTGAAAAGCGGATCACTTTTTTAGAACCTGCGGATGGTGCCTTGCAACCGAAAAATTCAGTGTCTAAAGATAAAGTTTTTCCACTAAATCGGCTGCAACCTGACCGCTTTGAATTTTATATAGCTAAAGTACGATTTCCAAATGACTACCGTGTTTATACATACCATCCATCTATTGGTTTCTACCGGGTCGATTAAAAATTAAACCCCATTGAAATAGATAACCAATTGGGTGGTAAATTCGTCCCTACAGTAGAACTTGCAGATACATATCGAGTAATCAGATCTAGCCTCTTCTTCCTTAGTGTAATCAATAACCCGCTGCTGAAAGAAGTGTTGCCTAATGTGGACCCCATTCCAATTTCTAACATCATTCGGTTTATTAGTGGAATTGTTGAATCCCCTAATCCTAATTGGACATATGCGGCAGTCTGTCTGCCATTCAAATCGGTTGAGAATTTTATTCCACCTATTTCCAAGCGAACGCGAGTTTCGAAGTTTTCTGTCGCAAAATGCAACGGTGTTTTTATTACAAGATTATAACCTGAGCCAGATGACACAGCGCTGTCACTTACACTCCACCGATTAGTCCCACCTGTTATACCAAATTTCCAACCTTGGAGAAATGCCATATACCAAGCTGTTCCTTTATCACCTTTATCTTCCGAGTCAACATACTTAGGCTTTAACACCACACGCTTGCGTTCATAATCTGGCCCACGACCATATTTTTCGCTTATATCAAACGGCTTTGATAAATGTTTATCGAGTTTTGCCGCAAGAATTTCAACTGACATTGAATCAATATCCGCTTTCATACTATTAGCCCAAAATCGCGTTTCTTCAATATATCGGTATACAACTGGTTCATTAATTCCACCAACACGCATGTTAGCAATTATAATCGCTGAAATAACTGGAATAGTATTGTGTTTTGGGTCAGCATAAAAGTTATCCAGTGCTTTAATCAATTCTTTGTGCAGCAAAAGGTCCAGCGGATCATCGTAAGCACCTTCTGCCAAAACTGGCTCTACTTCCCAGGCTTTTAAATAAAAATAGAATCTTCCATCTAATAGTCCATTAATATGGGCCGCTTTTACACGGTAAATCGATTCAGATTCTTGGTTCATCTGGATCGCAATGCGGTTCCAATCGCTGCCATCCCAAAAGATGCGGTTTTGCCTCTGACCACATAGCATTACAAAAGCAAATCCCACTACAATTAACAGGCGGGAAACCATGGCTTACATTAGTGTTTTTTTTCGAGGATCATTCGGTTAATCCAATCTTTGGAATGACGTATGTAATCATCAATCTTATTCATTGGAATTCGTTCACCAAACATATTAGAGATAATTATTGCTGAAGGTAGAGGGATATAACCATTGATTGGGTCAGCATAAAAGTTATCAAGAACTTTTACTAATTCTCTGGGGGTAAGATAATCAACTGTTTCGGCATACAAGCTATCGGCAAACGCCTGCTCCATTGTCCATGCTTTCAGGTAATAAAATAACCTGCTATCTAATACGCCATTAATATAGGCTATCTTCATCATGTAAGTCAGTTCTGGATCATAATCTGCAAATTTCTCTAGCCGGCGCCAATCACTACCATTCCAAAAAAGACGATCCATATCCTGTGCCGGTAAGCACATAATAGATATTAATAAAATAAAAGTAAGCGGCTTCATATCATATTTCTTAGTTTATTTTTGTGATATTTAACTACCACTATTAAAGCATATCATTTGAAATTCTCGTTCCTATTGTTCTTCTACCTCTATTTAAAAAAATAAATGGTATAAAAGCTACCAAGAAATGTGCTAAGGCAACAAATTCAGCTGCAAGAATATACCATGGCCATGGTCCCAAATAATCCAATAAACTCGGCACATGTTCTCCTAGTTCATTAACAGGTTTTCCGCAAATCCAGAAATAATTCGCATCAAGCAAAAGGTTGACTATTATTGCAAAGATTAAGAATATATTCATGGCCAGCATTGATTTCCAGACACTTGCGATTGTTGGTCGCATATCATATACAACGGTGGCATAAATCAAAGCTAAAATCATGCCATGATGAGCAAACCAAAACCGCCAGTATTGAAAATGGGGAAATCCGGCGGCAATATCAGGGGTAATGATAGCCTGGAACATACCAGAGAGACCCCAGAAATACAGTATTTCATAGAAAAAATAGCTTCGTCTAACCATTACCAATGGGATCAGTAAATTGGCCAATCGGCAGAGGTGGATTGGTAGATGTAATTTTACATCAAATGTACCAGCGATTAATTCCAAGATTACCCATATCAAGTAACTACTCATCACAAAATAACCAATCACACTTCCCACTAAATGCTGTTGTCGTTCGGATAATTTCTTTCGGGCGTAAATGGGTAGAAAAATAACTAGGAATAACGCTACTATAATCGCCCAAATATGACTTAATCCAAATAATACAAAGGGATCGTACGTTTTTAGATATTGTGAGACAGATTCACGCATAAATTATTATGCAGACATTATTATTTTAGTCATTCACCAAATTTGTAATGTTTCCTGATTGGTTTGGTAACCTTCCAGACACAGGATAATCCTTTCGGAAAAATAACAAAATCCCCCGATTTAATTTCCACTGATTCCGAACCAGCAGTCACATACACTTCCCCTTCTAAAATCAGACAAGATTCTTCCACATCATATTTCCACGGAAATTCTGAGACTTCACTTGTCCAAATGGGCCAGTTTATAATACCCATATTCTCTATTTCATCATTGGAAAGTTGTTTAATTATAATATTATTCATAAACCTAATGTTCCTTGTATTTATTAATATTGGATAACAGGCATATCTTCAGGGTTCGCAGTACCAGCATAATCTTCTTTCCACCATTTCAGTTCTTCCTCCACCCAGATACCATATTCCTCTTCATTATATATCATTAAACCATCTTCAGAATATGATCGCCAATAACCTGTAGGAAAGCCATCGGTATATTCACCTTCCAATGCATAATTACCATTTGGAAAATACCAAATCCATATTCCAGATTGTTTACCATTGACAAAAGATCCTTTTATTCTCTGGCCACCATTTTCATACCATTCGTTAATATCACCCACCCAGGCGCCGTTATCGAATGTGTAATGATATTCCTTTTGACCGTTATTGTACCAGGCTATTTGTTGGCCTCTTTGCAATCCGAGGTACCAGAATAATTTTAAACGATGACTTCCATCTGCATACCAACCGAGCTCCCATTGGTGCTTTTTTCCTCTGGTATAAAATACTTCTTTTTTTTTCCTACCATTCTCGTGCCAAATCGTCAACCGACCATTTAATTTATCATTTTTATAATTCGTCTCAGACAATTTCTTACCTGATTCATAATATTGTGTCCAGAGACCTTCCTTTTTATCCTCTAAATAACTACCTGATTCATTCAAATTTCCAGATTCAAAGTAAGACCGACCATGTCCATGCTTTAAATGGTTTGAAAAAATAATTTCTGATTTTTTTTCACCGGTTGGATACCACCATACCCATGTACCATGCTGTAAGCCAGATTCGATTAGTCCTTCAAATTGTACCTGTCCATTAGAATATTCACTATATACCATTCCCTGGAATGGTATTTTTGTTTTTGGTAAATACCTCCGACCTTTAGTATCAAGATCTTCTCGAATCACTAGACTGTCAATATTTACACGAACCTCAGCTATTGCAAATGTCACCATTGAAAATATAATTATAGAAAATTTCACTTTATAGAATCAAACAATATTAATTCTAAGAAGGTTGTTGTAACGATAAGTGATGTAAGCCATCAACTAACTAAATAAATAAATTGGATAGCTTTACTGCAGTTGGGCACCTTGATTATCAAAAATAGAATAGAGCTTTCCATCCCAAAATTTGAACTCGCGTTCATCAATAAGCAATTCGTCTTGATTCGTCAATATACTGTAACGAACTCGCTGCAAATGGAAATTACCCCTGATATACGGATCATACCATTTTATATACTTTATAGAACCAGAATTTGAAATATTTTCTTTCAACCATGGATCAATAACGCTATACATGGGCAAGGATTCTAACGGTTCATTTACCGCTGGGATCAATTCCTGCTTTACCGTTTGATCATCCCGAAAATTATCTACCCAGGAATTTGTATTCATCTTTTCATTTATTTCACCAGCGGCAGCCTTGGCTATATCTATGGACGCATATTTTCCTGCCCGCACACGATACCACAATGTACCGCTATTATCTACATAACCTTGTTGGATATAGGCATCTATACCGGCATTTTTTGCATTTCGTACCAATTCATTCGCGGCTGCAAGATTTTTACCAGATGTAATTTGTACAGTGTACAACCTATCTGATGATGATACAGTGGCTGCTTTTTCATTACCAGATCCAACACCTTGAAAAACATTACGCTGATCTGCAGTCAATACACCCGAATCCTGGGTATTTTCGTCATCTTCATAATATTCTTCGTAATCAAAAGCTTCATAATCTTCGGCATAATCCTCATTATCAACATCCTTGACTGCATCAGATTGACTGCGATTAGCAAGTTTTACCATTTCATCTACAGAAGCATTAGAATCAACTGTCACAAAAAACATATTAATCCAACCCACAGTATCTTCGTAAGGTACCTGAAACCAAGTCGTATTGAACAAACCTTTCTTTACATCCTTTATTTTTAATACCTCCAATTCGGTGCCAATCGGTATAAAAGTTATGGGAGTTTTTGTTTTAGGATTATCAACAAGTCTGGCAGAATTATCCTTTACAATGACCTTTTTTATCCCTGGTGAATTATCAGAGCAACTGATCAAGATTAGCAACAGAATTAAACAATAAAAAGACTTGCTGTGCATAGTAAAAATTACCACCGCTCATATTGAAATGTGGTCTTTTCTATAGGTATTTCATGGATCTTGCCAAATATAAATTTCACATAAAATTTAACGGATTTAAGTAACCGTTCATCCTTCCCATATTGGAATATTTCCTTCTTCACTATATTACCTTGATCATTCTTCATTTCTATTCCAATTATATTATTTTTCCGATTATATTGGTAAAATTTTTCGGCGATGCCTTCGTAATTATTGACCAACTTCCCATTTTTATCGATTAGTATCCATTCTTTGAGATTATCTTTTCGATCATATTTATATTGATCTTTTAAGGTAAGCTTTTTGTAATAGTCATAAAATTTTTCTTCTAACAGTTTACCATCAAAATTATACGTATAAATAAAATCACTGCTGCGTTTGCCGTCAGGATAATAAGAAGTCTCTTTTGCTAATTGATTCTGGGAGTTATAACGAAAGGTCCGACTGACATATTCGTTTTTGTCCTCTACAAGATATGAAACCTTTTCTAAAAGATGATCATTTCGATCATATTTATATTTGTCTTCCCAAGCGAGTGAACCATCCGGATCATATGAAGCTTCTTGGGTTATTTTGTTATGCTCATTATATGTAAATATGTTTTTCCATGCTAATAGTCCATCTGGACCATAACTAGATAATTCGATCAGAAAACCATCATTGTTATAATGGTAAATATCTTTACGCTGCAAATTGCCTTCTCCACCATATTGTATGATTGAGGTCACTTTACCTAGTTTATCAAAGTTGGTTTTTATTTGGTATTGCAGTATCTCAAGATATTCTCCGAAGCGATTATGAAACTCATATTTTGATTCAACTATTAATTTGACTTCAATTTCTGTACTAGTATCATTGCCCTGTGCATAAATATTAGGCAGTATTAATAAGATCAATATTTTAATCAATGGGTTTATATAGGATCGCAAATGGTATTACTCTTTCAAACCGCTAAAAGTAGTAACCAAATTTTAGGAAAAAGACTAGCAATTATCCATCACATTCAAAGCAATTAAACCTTTGCAAAACTTAATTCCATAAATGACCTCATTATGGTGTATTAATCATTAAAGTAATTAAAGGATTAAATTTTTTCTGGAACTTGGTCCAAAATATATTCTGCCATGGCCGTTATTGTTAGACTTGGGTTTACACCCAGATTTGCTGGAATGACTGAACCATCTGCCACATAAAGATTTTTATAGTGAAAGATCTGGCCTTTATAATCGATCACCCCATTTTCTGGACTATCGGCCATTACACACCCTCCCATAATATGGGCTGTTGTTGACGTATTTAATAATATTTCTGTAATGCTGCCAGCTGGAACACCATCTACCTTCTCAGCAAGGCGTCTGGTATATTCATTTGCTACGGGAATATATGCCGGTACTTTCTGGTCTGTATCACAATTAGAGTTCATCGACCTTTTACCAAGGCGCCACCAGCGGCGTTTGTAATCAAAACGCATATAATTACTTATCGTCTGCATAACAAGCACGTAGGTAGATCTTTCAGACACCCCCAAAGGGTTCATGCTACGCAAAAAAACGAGTGGATGGCGAACAATATTCCACAACCATAAGATTGGTCGAGGAACATAATCATGCTTATCCACTAATAATGTTGCTAAAAGAGACATAGCGCCTTGTCCCTTACCATAACGGCAAGTTTCAATATGGGTATTGTTATCAGGATGAATACCCGAAGTAATAGCAATACCCTTAGAATAATCGACATCTTTTCCTTTTGCTATGACTCCCTGTATAGCTTCACTATTTGTGCGGATAAAATTTCCTAATTGGTGTGAAATATTTGGTAAAGAACCTTTCGATTTGCAACGGTGCAGTAATTTCACTGTTCCCATAACACCGCCGGAAAAGACTACCCCACCGGCATGGTATATCTTTTTTCTTTTTACTATACCCGTAACTTTCCTAGTAACCAGTATATAATTCTCTGAGCCATTGGGTTGTACATCCACCACCTTTGTTTCCGGTATTATATCCACACCAAGGTTTTCTGCTAGGAACAGGTAGTTCATATCCAGTGTATTTTTTGCACCGTGCCTGCAACCGACCATACAACCACCACACAAAATACAACCAGTCCGATCCGGACCCTGGCCATCAAAATAAGGGTCGGAAACCGTCACTCCTGGTTCACCAAAATAAACACCGACATCATTGACGTGAAATGTATCTCCAACACCAGCATCCTCAGCACATTCTTTCAGCAATTTATCGGCATGTGTAATTACCTCGCTCTTGGTGACACCAAGCATTATTTTAGCTTTTTCATAAAATGGTGAAAGTTTTTCTTTCCAATCCCGTCCGCCCCATGCTGGATTGTCAAATGCCTCATCGGGCGGTATTAGGAGATTATTGGCATAAACTAAACTACCGCCTCCTACACCCGTACCATGCAGAATAAAAACATCTTTTAATAATGTAAGAGCCTGAATTCCATAAAAACCGATTTTAGGTATCCAGAAATATTTTCGAAAATTCCAGTTGGTTTTCGGAAATTCTTTTGATCGATAACGTTTTCCTTGTTCAATCACAGCTACTTTGTAACCTTTTTCAGCAAGACGAAGAGCAGCTACAGATCCACCAAATCCTGAACCAATTACAATATAATCGTAATCCTTCATAAAAATAAACTAGACTTTAATAACGATCTTGCCCATGCTCTTTCTTGATTCCATCAATTCATGGGCTTTAGGTATTTCGTCAAAAGAAAAAGTCTGTCCAACCACTGGGCGTATATTATATTTGATGACAAATTCAGATAATCCTTGAATAATGCGTTCTATAATAGCCTCATCTTTCATGAGGTAACCCAAATGAAATGCCATCATGCTATATACACGTTTGGACATATCCATAAGGTTTGCTTTTGGTACACCCTTCCAGGTTTTATACCACGAAATTGGATTCCACTTCTTTAGATCCATACTGGCATAACCCATTACAATGATCCGGCCCAAAGGCTTAAGTACTCGGACACTCTTTTTAAATACATCTCCGCCAACCATTTCCTGAATAACGTCTACACCTTGACCATCCGTTAATTTCATTACTGACGCTTCAAAGTCATCCTCCAAATAGTTGATAGCATGATCAATTCCCAAATCCTGGACCAATCTAGCCTTTTCCGGATTACTTACAGTTCCATAAACGGTACAGCCCAAGGCTTTGGCCATCTGGATCGCAGCAGTTCCAACACCACCAGCAGCAGCCTGAATCAATACAGATTCACCTTCTAAAAGTTTTGCCATTTCGAATAAACCAACCCAGGCTGTGGAAAAATTGACAAAAAAAGCTGCATTTTCTTCAGGCGTAAATTGTTCAATCGCCGGGGCTGTAGTTTGCCAGTGGCCGACAAATTTTTCTGCATAGCAGCCGTACTGTGTACCAATGATAACCTTGTCGCCTACCGCTCTAGCTGACACACCGTCACCGATGGCCTCAATGCTGCCATAAGCTTCCATACCCAAGGTATAGGGCATTTTTGGTGCCCAGCCGTAGAAACCTTTCCGGGCCATAATTTCCGCATAGTTCAAACCAATGCATTCAATATTAACTCTGACTTGTTCATTTTTCAATTCAGGTACAAGAACATCCGTTGGTTGCAAAACTGCTGGTTTACCATGTCTACGCAATACATAAGCCTTCATATTATTCATTCCTTTTAAAATTCAGTATTCCGAGCCAAATCTCACTTTGGCTTCTTCAAGTATTTCAATGGTAGCTGTTGCCCCGACCCTGGTACAGCCAAAATCGCGAACCAGCAAAAGGTCATCAAGGTTTTTTACTCCGCCAGCGGCCTTAATTTGTACACTCGGATCGCTATGTTCACGCATTAACATTAGGTGCGGTACGGTGGATCCTTCATAGCTATACATGCCATTATCTTGCTTAACGAAACCATAACCGGTGCTGGTTTTGATAAAAGAAATATTCAAATCGGAGCAGATCCTACTAAGATTTATTATATGGTGCTCTTCTAGGAAATCATTTTCAAATATTACCTTTAAAATAGCGTTTTTAGCAATAATGGCTTCATTTACAGCTTTGAGTTCGGCAGTTATGTAGTCCCAATTGCCACCAAGCACCTTACCAGTATTGGCGACGATATCAATTTCACTAGCTCCTTCATCACATGCCAATTCTGCTTCAGCGATAATAATAGAAGTATGACTGTTACCATGAGGAAAACCCGCAACAGCACAAATATCACAGTCTGCTTCAGCCAGTAACTCTGCAGC
>ENA-UPTF01002590-UPTF01002590.1-marine-metagenome-genome-assembly--contig:-NODE-2590-length-10375-cov-2.792096_pt1 | contig 10375 bp, 14 predicted proteins | sample MGYA00238166_ERZ767019 | MGnify/ENA primary metagenome ERZ767019 (study PRJEB28930, sample SAMN06266391) | marine metagenome | isolation source: Sea water from 250 m depth | place: Atlantic Ocean... | reverse complement strand
CAAAAAAATCTTAATAAAGAAATAATTAATGTTGGACCAGATGAAGAGTTTGTAACTATTAATAAGGTTGCTGAAATTTGTTCCAATTTAACAGGTGTTAACTTAAAACCAATTTTTAAAAAGGATAGACCCAGAGAAGTAAAACATGCTTTATGCTCATCTGATAAGGCAAGAAAATTCTTAAACTATAAAACCACAACTAGTTTGGAAGAAGGTATTAGAAAGACATATGATTATATAAAAAAACGGGGTACCAGGCCGTTTGATTATAACATTGAATTAGAAATTACTAACGAACTAACACCTGAGACTTGGAAAAATAAAGAAATATAAAATTTAGTGTCCAGGAAATTCTATTAAACTTTCAGTAAAATAAGATTTATCTTTTAGTTTTTGAATTCCACCAAGATCAAATAAATTAATAATAAAAATAAAACCTGCAACTTCACCTTTAGAAATTTTAACCAATTTAGCACCAGCCTCAGCTGTTCCACCTGTTGCTATCAAATCATCTATAATTAAAATTTTATCACCCTTGTTTATAGAGTCTTTATGAACTTCTATGGTAGCTTTTCCATATTCCAACTCAAAATCTACGGAATGTCTTTCAGCCGGTAATTTATTTTTCTTCCTCATCATAATTAATGGCTTTTTCAACTTGTAAGAGACAACAGAGGCAAAAACGAATCCCCTAGATTCGATTGCAGAAATCTTGTTGAATTCTATTTTTTTTGAAATTTCAACTATTTTATCTATGGCAAAATTGAATGCTTCTGGGCTCTTTATTAAAGTCGTTATATCTCTAAATAAAATGCCTTTTTTTGGGTAATCAGGAATAGATCTTATATATTTTTTTAAATCCATATTTCACTTCATTATCTAACAAAAAAAGATTAATAATTAAATAATGAAAAAAAGAAAGCTTGGGATAATTGGAGGAAGTGGTCTTTACAAAATGGAAGGTTTTGAAAGCACTAAGTGGAAAAAAATTAAAACCTCCTGGGGAAATCCCTCAGACGATGTTATGACAGCGAAATTTAATGATGTTGATATATGTTTCATACCAAGACATTCTAGGGGCCATAAAATTAGTCCAACTAATATAAATTTTAGAGCTAATATTGATGCGATGAAACAACAAGGAGTTACGGATATTATATCTGTTTCTGCGGTTGGTTCTTTAAAAGAAAACTTAAGTCCAGGTACTTTTGTAATAGTTGATCAATTTATTGATAGAACTTTTTCTAGAGTAAAAACATTTTTTGATGAAGAAATAGTAGCACATGTGTCGATGGCCAAACCCACCAGCAAAGGTTTGGGAGAATGCTGTAAATCTGCATTAAAAAAATTAAATATCAATTATCAAATGGGTGGGACTTATGTTGTAATGGAAGGCCCACAATTTTCAACACTAGCAGAGTCAAATTTATACAGATCATGGAAAGCAGATGTGATTGGCATGACCAATATGCCAGAAGCAAAATTAGCAAGAGAGGCAGAAATAAGATATTGTACAGTTGCAATGGTTACAGATTATGACTGTTGGCATTCCGAACATGATGAAGTTGATGTTGCAATGGTAATTAAAACTTTGCAAAAAAATGCTGCTAATGCCCAAAACATGGTTAAAGAAGTTATTAAAACTTTTAAAGATTTTTCAGTTGATAAAGATCCTGCAAACAATTGTTTAGACACAGCCATTATTACAGATCCAAAGCTTAGAACAAAAAAAACTATAAAAAAATTACAGTATATTGCTGGAAGAGTTTTAAAAAAATAATGCATATTAATGGAAAAGCTTTTAGAACAATTTGGTTTGAAAACAACATCGTAAAAATAATTGATCAAACAAAGCTTCCACATCAATTCATAATTAAAGATTTAAAAACTGTCAAAGATTCAATTAATGCAATTAAAACTATGGAGGTTAGAGGCGCGCCATTAATAGGGGCCACAGCAGCCTATGGTTTGGTCCTATCTATAATTGAAAAAAATGATCAGTCATTTCTTAAAAAAGCCAGTGAAGATTTAATCAAATCAAGACCTACTGCCATTAATTTGAAATGGGCAGTAGATAGAATGATGAAAAAATTATCGGGCGTGAATAGTAATGAAATTTTAAAAATAGCAATTAATGAAGCAAAAGCTATTTGTGAAGAAGATGTAGATTTTTGTAAAAAAATTGGTTTAAACGGGCTAAAGATAATTGAGGAAATTTATAATAAAAAAAAAGATACAGTAAATATTTTAACTCACTGTAATGCTGGATGGCTTGCAACGATTGATTGGGGAACAGCTACTTCTCCTATTTATCATGCTCATCAAAAAGGGATAAAAGTTCATGTTTGGGTAGATGAAACTAGACCCAGAAATCAAGGAGCCAATCTAACATCATACGAGCTAAATGAAGAAGGAATATCAAATACAATCATTGCCGATAATACAGGAGGTATTTTGATGCAAAGAGGGGAGGTAGATATGTGTATTACCGGAACTGACAGAACTCTTTCAACCGGAGATGTTGCAAATAAAATTGGAACGTATCTCAAGGCTTTAGCTGCCCACGATAATAAAGTTCCTTTTTATGTAGCTTTACCAAGTTCAACAATTGATTGGAATTTAAAAAATTTTAAAGACATTCCAATAGAAGAGAGAAATTCAGAGGAATTATCACATGTAGAGGGGTTAGACAAAAACAACAAAATAACAAAAGTTTTGATTTATCCAAAAAAAAGCAAAGCGATGAATTTGGCATTTGATGTTACTCCCGCCAAATATGTGACAGGATTAATAACAGAAAAAGGAGTTTGTGAAGCATCGCAGAAAGGATTAAAAAGTTTATTTAAATGAAACAAAATTCATACACTTCTGTCCAAAAGTCCAATAACGGCATATCCCGTGTTAGATTAAACGATCCTGACACTTATAATTCTATGTCTTTCAATATGCTCAATTCACTAATTGCTGCACTTAAAGATCTAGACAAAGATGAAAAAACAAGAGTAATTATTATAGAAGGATCAGGGAAAGGTTTTAGTGCCGGTCATAATTTAAAAGAAGTTCGCTCTTTAAAAGGAAAACCTAATTACAAAAAACTATTTGATCTATGCTCTAAATTAATGATGCTCATTATAAACATCAACAAACCTGTTATTGCAAAAGTTCATGGAGCTGCCTTTGCAGCTGGATGTCAATTAGTTGCAACTTGCGATTTAGCTTTAAGCACAAATGATTCAAAGTTTTGTACACCTGGTGTTAATATAGGACTTTTCTGCAGTACACCCATGGTTGCTTTAAGTAGAAATGTCAGCAGAAAAAAAGCAATGAAAATGCTTATAACCGGTGATCCGATCAGCGCTCAATATGCAAAGGAAATTGGTCTTATCAACGATCATTTTGATAGTTCAAAATTAGAAGAAGAAGTTTCGAAGTTAGCTGAAAATATTATTTCTAAATCTACTAAAGTTGTTAAAATAGGAAAGAGAGCTTTTTACAAACAATTAGCGATGCCGCTAGACAAAGCTTATCAATGTACAAGCAAAGCCATGTGTGAAAACATGATGACCTTAGATGCTCGAGAAGGCATCTCTGCTTTTTTGGAAAAAAGAACTCCTCATTGGAAAAATAAGTAATGATAATTAAGAATTTACAATATGGCTCATCCAACAGCAGACGATAAATTAATTAAACAAACTCTTACTTCTGCAAAAACAATTGCAATGGTTGGCGTTAGCTCAGCTAAAAAGGGAGAAGTTTCTACCAAAATTAGGAGGAGACCTTCAATCATTGTTATGAAATATCTTCAAGAATTTGGCTACCGAACGATACCAGTAAATCCTTTTTCTGAAGGGAAAAAAATACATGGAGAAACCATAGTTGCCAAATTAGAAGATATTACCATTCCGATAGACATAGTTAATGTTTTTCGTCCCTCTAAAGAGGCCCCTGTAATAGCTAAACAAACAATCAAGGTTGGAGCTAAAGTTCTTTGGTTACAATTTGGTATTCAAAATCTGGAAGCTCAAGAAATTGCTCACTCAGCAAATATTACTTGTATTGCAAACAGATGTATAAAACAGGAGTACCAAAGATTGTTTTTAAAAACGAATCCTGTTTTTCCAGTTCTGTTGTCTAATTAGACTAAAAATAACAATGGAAAAAGCATATACCGTTGAAGAAATTCAAACTATTGAAAAAAAAGAATTTAAAAGACTAAAAAGTTCTTACACATTAATGAATAAGGCCGGAACTAACTGTGCAAAAAAAATATCTAAATTAGACTTAAAAAAAAAATTTATCGTTTTATGTGGACCAGGAAATAATGGAGGTGACGGCTTAGTCATTTCACAAGTTTTGAAAAGACTAAATCAAAATGTAATTTTGTATTGCCTTAAATCCAAATCTTATAAGGGGGATGCAAAAATAGCTTATAAACAAAATCGATTAATTAAAAATAACTATAATAATTTAAATATTTTTCAAAAATCTGTGATAATTGATTGTCTATTTGGAATTGGGCTTAATAGAAGAATTAAAGGAATGTATAAAAAAATAATTAAAAAAGTTAACCAATCAAAACAAAAAGTAATTTCTATAGACATTCCGTCAGGAATTAATGGAAATAATGGAAGAATAATGGGTGAGGCCATTCAGGCTAATTTCACTTACACATTACATGCAAAAAAAATTGGACATACAATTAATCCTGGAAAAAAATATTCAGGTAAAATAAGTGTAATTGATATCGGAATTCAAAATGCAACAGCCCGTTAAAAATACTCAAGATGCTTTAGTGTTAATATTGATTACATTGCTCTTTAAGAAGATTTTACAACTTATACCCGATTATTCTGTTCCCAGATACACAAGTTATCCTTTTAAACCAGAAAAAAATAAATATAGTTTTGGAATATGAACTCTAACAAGAAAGTTAAAAAACATTTAGTTTTTGATATTGTTGTTGTTGGAGCGGGTCCTACGGGAATGGCATTTGCTTGTGGATTTGCTGGAACCAACATTAGAGTGGCAATTGTTGATAAATTATCAAGAGAAGTTATTGCCAATCCAAAAATAGATGGTCGCGAAATCGCTTTAACCCATCATTCAGTAAAAATTTTAAAAAAATTGGATGTATGGCAGCACATTTCTAGCCAATTAATATCAGAAATTAAAGAAGCAAGAGTTCTGGATGGTAATTCTAAATATTTTTTAAATTTCAATCATCAGGAAATACGAAAAGAAAACCTGGGCTACTTGATTCCAAATCATGTAATCAGAGAAAATCTTTATAAAAGATTAAGAAAACTCTCTAATATAACTTTAATAAATAAATCCGAATGTGTATCTGTAGATGTTAACAAACAATGCGCTTCAATTATGTTGTCCAACGGAAAAAAAATAAAAGCCTCTCTGATCGTAGCTGCCGATAGTCGTTTTTCAAAAGTGCGTTCGAAAATGGGTATTTCTGTTTTTAGTCGTAATTTTAATAAAGATATGATTGTTTGTCGAATGGAGCACGAAAAACCTCATCAAAATATTGCATATGAATTTTTTCGTTATAATCAAACACAGGCTTCACTACCATACATTAAAAATCAATCTTCAATTGTAACAACCGCGACTAAAGATTTTTCTTCCAATTTAATGAAAATGAATGATAAAAAATTCAATCAAGAAATGCAAAACAGTTTTAATAACTTTTTTGGTAAAATGAAATTAATAGGGAAACGTTATTCTTATCCCATGATTACAACCTATACAAAAAAATTTATATCTCATCGATTTGCTGTAGTTGGAGATGCTGCTGTAGGCATGCATCCTGTGACAGCACATGGATTTAATTTAGGTCTAAAAGGGTTAGAAATTTTAATTAATGAAATAAAAACTGCTATAAAAAATAAAACTGATATTGGTTTGACTACCGTTCTTCAAAATTATCAATTTAAGTTGCACCGTGTTGCCGCTCCAATATATCTGGCTACAAATGGTATAGTTAATTTATACACGTCTACTATTTTTCCAGCCAAACTCACAAGACAATTTATATTGAGATTAGTTAATATCGTAAAACCAGTTAAACGGGCGTTTCTAAGCGTACTAGAATGAGAAATATCAATTGATACAGTTAATAAACAATTTTATATCTCGATATTCTATAGTTAATAAATTATAACAAAGAAACCTTATAATGTTAAAAAATATAGAGAGGCATGTATGAAGATACCATATAAATGTGCGTTATTTAAATTAGTAGGTTCCCTCGTAGCGTCACCTATTATTATTTATGCGATACTGTTAATTGCTAGAGCCGCAGGAGCTGACTACGAAATGACGCATGGAGAAACATTTATTATATGGATATTAATGGCTATATTGATTGCACAGTGTTGCCGCGGTTGCCATTATGGTCACGATAGTAAAAAAGAGTAAGGAAAAGAAAAAACAAATTTACTTAATTTTTTTAGGAGGAAGCTGGTTTAGTATTATCTCCTTTTTATTTTGTAGCAGGAAGTTAGAAGTTGGTTTAAAAAGAATCTTCGAGAACTAAATGACAAACATTGAATCAAAGGCACTAAAGCTGGATTTTCCTAGCTACCTGAAGGCTTTGTTTGATCTGATGAAGCCTCGTGTAATGTCATTGGTAATTTTTACTTGCGCGGTGGGATTATTGATTGCGCCTATCAAGATTAATTTTTGGGATGCAGCTTTGTCTCTCGCAGCAGTTACCTTGGGATCTGGTGCCGCTGGCGCATTAAATATGTGGTACGAGGTTGATTTGGATTCGTTGATGAGCAGAACGTGTCTTAGGCCAATCCCAACAGGAAAAGTAACTAAAAGACAAGCACTTGTTTTTGGAGTTCTATCCTCATTAGTTTCGGTTGTTGCGCTTTACTTTTTTTCAAATTTGATAGCGGCTGTTATATTAGCAATTACAATTTTATTTTACGTTTTTATCTATACTATCTGGCTTAAGCGAAAAACTCCTCAAAACATTGTTATCGGGGGAGCTTCTGGCGCTTTGCCACCGGTAATAGGGTGGGCGATAGCAACCGGAGGAATCTCAATAGAGCCAGTTATTTTATTTTTAATTATTTTTATTTGGACGCCTTCTCATTTCTGGGCGTTGAGTTTATATAAATCTGATGATTATAGAAAAGCAAAAATTCCTATGCTTCCAGTAACTTCCGGGATTCAAACTACGAAAAAAAATATACTAGTTTATTCCATGTGTTTATTTCTTATCGTTCTAGCGCCATTTTATTTAAAATTTTCGGGTCTCGTTTATTTATTATTTTCACTTCCTTTAAGTGTTTATTATGTCTTAATTTGTTTTAAACTCTTTAAATCCAAAGACTCAAAATTAGAAAAAAAGATTGCGAAACAAATATTTTCTTTTTCAATCTTTTATCTTTTTTTAATTTTTGTTTTAATTTTGGTTGATAAAATTGTCTAAAAAAAATAATAAATTTGTATTAATTTTTTCATTTTTTTTAGTTATGTTTTTTATAGTTTTAACTTTTTTTCCCAAAAAAAATAATAATATTCAATTGATTAAAACGCAATTGATTACAAATGTTCATAAAGATTTACCATTGGAATTTAAATCCGATACGAAAAATGTTTCTATTATACCGGGAGAGGTAAAAACGATAAATTACGTGGTTAAAAATACAAGCAATGAAACTATATCTGGAATAGCAGTTTTTCAAGTTTATCCAAGTGAGCTTGAACCTTTTATAACCAAGCTTAATTGTTTTTGTCACGAAAAACAGACTTTCAAATCAGGACAAGAAAATAAATACTCTTTGGTGTTATTGGTTGATCCAAAGGTGATGAAAAATAAGAATACAAAAAATATAAAAGAAGCTATAATTCAATTTACTTTTTTTAAAAAATGATACTAGAAACATTAAATTCTCAAATAATGAGCTTATGTGCTGTATGTGTCTCTGATCGATCGGGAGCCCAAATAGCTTTAACAATAATTCTAATGTCATTTGTAGTTTTGGTTCTAGCCAACTGGTCTTGGAAAAAATATTTTAAAAAAAAACTAAAATAGTCTAACTGGTGGAATATATCAGCACAAGAAATAAGAATTTACAGTTTAGTTTTAAGGAAATTTTTTTACAAGGACTAGCTCCAGACGGGGGTTTATTTATTTCTAAAAATATCAAAAAATATTCCAACAACGAACTCAATAAGATGGCCAAATTGAACTATATAGATTTGGCTAAAGAGATTGTATCTAATTTTTGTGAAAAAGATTTAGATGGAAAACAGTTAGAAGATATAATCAAAAAATCCTATTCAAACTTTTCTGTAAAAAATGTTGTTAGTATCAAAAAGATTGGAAAATTTTCGCTTGTAGAACTTTTTCATGGACCAACTTTAGCCTTCAAAGACATTGCCATGCAGCCAATTGGAAATATTTATGATGAATTTAATAAATCAAATAATAAAAAAATTAATGTAATTGTTGCAACATCGGGAGATACTGGTTCAGCAGCCATTTCAGCTTTAAATGGAAAAACTAATCTTAACGTATTTGTACTACATCCAGACAAAAAAATTTCAAATATTCAAAGAAGGTTAATGACAACAGTTGAGTCAAAAAATGTTTTTAATATTGCTTTAAAAGGGGACTTTGATGACTGTCAAAAAATAGTAAAAGACATGTTTATAGATCAAGAATTCAGAAAAAAAATAAATATGTCTGGTGTTAACTCTATTAATTGGGCAAGAATAATTTTTCAAATCGTTTATTATTTCTTTGTTGGTTTAAAATTTTTAAATAAACCGATAAACTTTTCTGTTCCTACAGGGAATTTTGGTGACGTATATTCTGGATATGTTTCAAAAAAGATGGGACTTCCAATTAAAAAGCTTATAGTTGCAACTAATGAAAATGATATCTTAAATAGAGTTATAAATTCTGGACATTATAAGCCTACAAAAACCAAACCATCCATTTCTCCAAGTATGGATATACAGGTTGCCAGTAATTTTGAAAGACTGTTGTACGATGTGGTTGATCAAGACGATAATAAAGTCAAACTGCTAATGGATAAATTAAAAAACGAAGGAAGTTATTCATTAAATAAAGAAGAATTAAATAAAATAAAAAGTGATTTTTGTTCCTCAACCGTTTCAGACGAATTAACAAAACAAACTTTAAAGAATGTATATAAGCAATATCAACTGTTAATCGATCCACATACAGCAACTGCATTTAAAGCAGCAGAGCTTAATTCATCTGATGAAGAAATGTTAATTTTGAGCACAGCACATCCTTGTAAATTTTCTGAAACGGTTCATCAAGCAACTGGCATTGAACCAAAAATTCCAGAGAATATAAAAAATATTTTAAATAAAAAAGAAAGTTATATTACACTTGATAATAACCTTGGTGCTATAAAGAATTATATTTTAGAAAGGATAAAGGAAATTTAATTTTTTATTGCTTTTTGTGCAAATTCGTCAACCATATTATTAAATTTATCTTGAGCATGACCTTTTACCCAAATCCATTTTATAGAATGTTTAGAAGATAAATTTTTTAATTTTTTCCACAACTCTTTATTTTTTACAGGTTTTTTTGATGCAGTTTTCCATCCATTTTTTTCCCACTGCTTAATCCAGATTGTAATACCATCTCTCACATAAGTAGAGTCAGTAAAAATTGAAATTTCTGATTTTTTTTTAAATTTTTGAATTGCTTTAATCGTAGCTAAAAGTTCCATTTGGTTATTGGTTGTATTTTTTTCATTTCCATAAAACATTTCTTTTATTTCATTGTTAATGAGAATTATAGCGGCCCAACCACCAGGACCAGGATTTCCCGAACACGCTCCATCTGTATATATTCTATATTTCATTTTAAATAAGATAGTCCTCAAAATTTTTTGCATTCTTGTGGAATTCAAGTCGTTTTAAATATTCAATGGGATCTTTAATTTTTACGACCGCACCATCTACAATATTAATATAGTCAAACACTCTAGTCAGAAGAAATCTTAAAGCAGCACCTTGAGACAAAACTTTGATAGATTCCCTCTCTTCATCAGAGATTTTTCTAACTTCGTTATAGCCTTCAATAAATTTTTTTGCTTTAGTTACGTTAAAACTTAAGTTTTCCTTTACTCCATCAAAACACAAAGCATTAAAACATATCGCAATTTCAAAAGCATAAAAGTCATTACACGAAAAATAAAAATCAATAAAACCAGAGAATTTATTATTTTTAAAAAAAATATTATCATTGAAAAGATCTGCATGGATAATTCCAGCAGGTAGATTATTTGGCCAATTTTTTTCTACATCAATTAAATTTCCTTCTATCAATTTGGGAAGATCAGGATGAATTTTTTTACAACCT
>ENA-UPTF01002589-UPTF01002589.1-marine-metagenome-genome-assembly--contig:-NODE-2589-length-10377-cov-2.873981_pt1 | contig 10377 bp, 9 predicted proteins | sample MGYA00238166_ERZ767019 | MGnify/ENA primary metagenome ERZ767019 (study PRJEB28930, sample SAMN06266391) | marine metagenome | isolation source: Sea water from 250 m depth | place: Atlantic Ocean | study... | reverse complement strand
AGCTTGGGAAGCTGACGTCCTGCCAGTCTGGACTAACTCCGCCTAAGGAAACTAGGCTGTTTCTAACTAAAAATCATAATGGCATTACTAAATTTGGTATTTACCAATCCACACGTCACCGAATTCATCTTCAACTATATGATTCCAGTATCTGTTGGATTTATAGCATTAAGAATGTCTGGAATTCTTTCACTTACCGGCACAAAAGATTAGAAATACGATGAATACTTCTTCTGATTATTCTCAAAATCATTTACCATAACATTCAAACCTTCTTTAAACGAATATTTTGGCTTAAAACCAATTTTTTCTTGTGCTTTAGTAGAGCTTACACATCTTCTAGGCTGACCATTAGGTTTTGTTTTATCCCAAATTATTTTTCCATTAAAATTCATTATTTGACAAAGATGATCCACTACTTGTTTGATTGAAACTTCTTCAGAAGAACCAAGATTAAGTGGAGTTTCATCATCATACTTTTCAGATGCTAAAATTAATCCTTCAGCTGCATCATCAACAAATAAAAAGTCACGTGTAGGTGTTCCATCCCCCCACACAATAATAGAATCTGCATTCGAATTTTTTGCCTTTTGAATCTTTAATATAAGTGCAGGAATGACATGTGAACTAACTGGCGAATAATTATCATTTGGTCCAAATAGATTTGTCGGTATCACTACAATTGATTTAAAATTGTATTGTTGTCTATATGCTTGAGATTGTACTAGTAGCATTTTTTTTGCTAACCCATATGGCGCATTGGTTTCTTCCGGATAACCATCCCAAATTGCATTTTCATTGAACGGAATTGCTGCAAACTTAGGATAACTACACACCGTACCAAGCGCAATAAATTTCTCAACACCTGCATTTTTTGCTTCATGCATTAGCTGAATTCCCATAAGTAAATTATCATAAAATAGTTCTCCCGGCTTTTCACGATTTAATCCTATTCCGCCAACATTTCCAGCAAGATGAAATATAACGTCCACATTTTCTACAAATTTCTGGCAATTTGATAAATTTCTAAGATCATCCTCTTTGGAATCTGGAATAATGATATTTTTTACATTTCTGGAATGGAGTTTTTTAACTACAAATTTCCCAAGAAATCCATCTCCACCAGTAACTAGAATTCTTTTATCGGTTAAATTCATCGAGAACAGTATAAAATTCTGTTAATAAATAGTAATCTTGCGATTTGGGTGAATTGAAGTGATTATTCAAGAGTAGGATATATAGCAAAGAATTAAAATTGCATTTTAGATCATATTGAATTTCAAAGATCGTAGAATTTTGGTAACTGGTGGAGCAGGATTTATTGGCTCTGAGGTTACTTTACAACTAATTAAACTAGGCGCAAATGTTACAGTATTAGATAATTTTTCATCAGGAAAGAGAAAATATCTTCCTAAATCAAATAAATTGAAAATTGTTAAAGGAGATATTCGAAAAAAAGAACTTGTTAGGAGAATTATAAAAGATCATGAAGGAGTAATTCATCTAGCTGCATTACCTTTCATTCCTGACTCATTTTTTTATCCAGGTGAGTTTTTTGATGTTAATACAAATGGTACTGTTAATATGCTATGGAATGCAATTAAAACAAAAACTGTTGAAACCTTTGTGCATATTTCTACTAGTGAAGTATACGGCTCTGCACAATTTGTTCCTATGGATGAAAACCATCCCACAACTCCTCATTCAACATACGCTGTTAGTAAACTAGCTGGTGATAGAGCTGTATTTACACTCCATAAAGAAAATGGATTTCCAGCAGTAGTAATAAGACCATTTAATTCCTATGGTCCAAGATTTACAGAACCATATATTATCCCAGAAATTATTAATCAGATTATTAGAGGTACTAAAGAATTAACTCTAGGAAATATTCATAGTTCACGTGATTTTACTTTTGTAGAAGACACGGCAAACAGTATGATTAAAGCCTTACAAGAAAAAAAGGCTGTTGGAGAAATAATTAATGTTGGTTCTGGTAATGAGATACGGATAAAAGATTTAGCTTCTAAGATAACCAAACTATCTAAAAGAAAAATCAAAATAAGATATGATGAAAGTAGGGAACGTCCATATGATGTAAATAGATTAGTTTGTAATAATAAGAAGGCTAGAAAAATTTTAAAATGGAAACCAAAAATTTCTATGGATAAAGGTTTATCGTTTACATATAAATGGGCTAAAAAAAATCCGATCAAATTTAGTGCGCCGTTTAAGAGATGGTATTACAAAAATTAAATCGTGAAAAAATGTCAACCACAGTGATTATTCCAACAAAAAATGAAATTATTGGCGTAAAAAAAATTCTTCCTATGGTAGATAAAAAATGGGCAGAAGAATGGTTAGTTATAGATGGTGGTTCTACGGATGGAACAATTGAAGAAGTAAAGAGATTAGATTTTAAAATAATTCAGCAAAAAGGTAAAGGATTAGGTAATGCATACAGAGAAGGAGTTAAAATAGCATCTTCAGAAAATGTGTTATTTTTTAGTCCTGATGGAAATGCAATTGCAGAAGATATTCCAAAATTGATAAAAAAAAGAGATGAAGGGGATTATGATATAGTTCAAATTTCACGTTTTGGCAAGAATGGTAAGAGTGAAGACGACACTATAATTACTTCATTTGGAAATAGAATGTTTACATTTCTTGTGAACGTATTTTTTGGTGGAAAACTGACTGATGCCCTATTTGGATTTAAAATTGTTAAAAAAGAAATTTTTGACAAAATCAACCTAGATGGAGAATTTTTAACACTTGAACAACAAATGAGTATTAAGGCTAGCAAATTACATCTTAAGATTGCAGAAATAGATGGTGTAGAACCAAAAAGAATTGGAGGTAAAGCAAAAATGCAGCCTTTACCTACCGGGGCTAGGCTAAGTTCACAAATCATCAAAGAATTTATTTTTTGGAAATCTTAGAATTGATTACTAAAAAAAATTTCCAAAAATACCAAATCTAAATTAAAATAAAATATTTAAATTAATTATTTTTCAATTTACTTTCTACTATTTTTACAAATTCCTTTGCAAGAACATCCCAGTTAAATTTTTCAATAACAAGTTGACGTGCTTTCTTACCAATTTTTTGTGACAACTCTTTATCATTAATTAAAAGTGATAATTTTTCTATCCATTTCTCGTAATCTCCTTCAGCTATCAAAAATCCTGTTTCGTTATCATAGACCATTTCGGGAATACCTCCTACTTTTGTAGCCACGATTGGATTTTGCATAGCCATTGCTTCTCTACAAGACAACGGTGTAGTATCCATACCAGTTGGTAATGCATACACATCTATTTCAGTAAGAAATTCTCTGACTTTATCTGGATACTCTAACGACCCTAGATAATGAAAATTTGAGTGTTTTTCTAAAACTGGAAGAATTTTATCTTTGTATTGCCCATCTCCAGCCCAATAAAAATTAACATTTGGCATTCCTTGGATAACTTGATCTAGAACAAGCATTTCTTTTGATTTGTGCCACATGTTTGCATCTACTACAAGTCCCACACAAGGATGTTCTAATTTCATACCAGGTGCGGGATACCATCTGGATGTATCAAGTCCCTCCAAAAAATGATAACATTTTGCATTCGGAACATGCTTTTTAATTACATCTTCTAGATAATCACCGGTCATAAAAATTCCCTGACAATTAGCAAATACACGCTCAGCATTTTTCAGTCTTAGATTTAATACAGTTCGCATCTTTAGATCCTTGTAAATAGTTTTTTTTGCAGATTCTACCTCCATCCAAATATGACCTCTCAAATAAACGAATAATGGAATACCAGCCTTGATAGTTTCTAATGCGAAATGTGATTGCCAATCAACAAACACGGCATCTGGGTTATACTCATTTATCAAATCGTAAAATTTTTTCTTTGAAAACCATCCTTTTGGGCTTTTACTTGGAAAACCAGTAATGTAGTCAAACTCACGCACTAACTTACAGTCAACACCTATTTTTTCGAGAGCCTTACCAAACTCCTTCAAATGGAAGTATTTTCCAATTCTACCCTCAGCAGTACCGCCTCCAGCACCAGATGCAATAAGAATTTTCAATTTAATTCAGTATTTTTTAAGAATAATTTATAGCTTGAAAATTCAATTTATGAGTACCTTTTAAATTCAAATTTTAAAATGAGTAGTTATGGAAAAAATGCAATATATACTAATTTTATCAGTTTTTTTCATAGTATTTTTTGCTGGATTATCGGTAGGTGTATACAAGATTTTTCCCTACGAGCTTTTAGATTCATCCAAGGATATTTTATCTGGGCAAAAAACTTTAGAAACAAATCAGTTTGTTAATCAGGCAGACATAGATTCTTTAATTAAAATTGATAATCAATCAAATATTGATGAAAAGAGACATTTCTTAACGGAGTTTTTTTGGGGTATTGGGAGCCTCCAGCGTATAATCGATAAATCACCATTACCTCAAGTTGAATCTGATATATCTGATTCTAGGTACAATGATCTTCAGAATCTAAAGCGGATTGATAAATTAACTGTTGAAATGAAACATGGAATAAATTCAATTTCTTATCTTTTCATACCAGAAGTATCTAATGAAAAACTAATTTTATATCACCAAGGGCATGGTGGGGATTTTATTTTAGGTCAGAATACTATCCAATTCTTTCTTAATAGAAACTTTACAGTACTTGCTTCAAGTATGCCCTTAGTTGGAATGAATAATCAGCCTATCGTAGAAATAGACGGGTTAGGTAAGATGAAGTTAATTTCTCACCAACAATTGGATCTATTGAAAACAAATAATTTCAATCCCATGAGTTTATTTCTTGATCCAATTCAAATTAACCTAACTTTTCTACACAAAGAATATGCATTTCAACAATATTCAATGATTGGTATATCTGGTGGTGGATGGACTACTGTAATCTATTCTGCCATTGATGAAAGAATTTCAGATAGCTTTTCTGTAGCTGGCTCGATGCCATTTTATCTACGAGTAAATGATCGCGACATGGGTGACTATGAACAAACAAACGTTGACTTGTATCAAAATGTAAATTATTTAGAGTTTTATGTTTTATCTGGATATGGTGAAGGAAGAAAACATATTCAAATTTTTAATAAAAATGATCCATGTTGTTTCTCAGGAAATGGATATGAAACTTATGAATTTATTATAAAAGATAAAATATCACAGTTAGGAAATGGTGATTTCCATGTTTTAGTAGATGATACACATAACGAACATAAAATTTCAAACACTGCTTTAGAGTATATCATAAAAAACATCGATTAATTTTTTCATTACCTTTATGGTCAATATCTATCATTTTAGGAACATGTTAATCAATTTCAATTGGTGGTGAAATTGATATACTTGATTTTGGCGCAAAATTTGTGGTAGAGAAAAATCTAGGTTTTAGAGGATGGTTTTATTTTAGGATAGTTAAAAACATCTAAAGAGTAATTTTTCAGTAGTTCTTTTGTATTTTTGAGATTAGGTATAAAAGGACCTGGAATTGGTTCGTAACTAAAATCACTTAAATACAAAGCATCTTCATTTTTTAAAGTTGAAATTGCTAACATCATTCTTTTGATACTAAGCTTTTGTTGAATAGTTTTATCAAATCTACGTGGTAGGTAATAACGTATAGGAGTAAGATACTTCTTTTTTGATTTTAGTATATTCCATAAAAGACTATTAGATTTTTTTAATTTGGTTGTCGATGGCTTATAATCAATTTTTGTTTCTTTGTTTTTATAATATTCAAAAACATCTTTCCAAGTCCATTGAGGATTATTTACAACTGAGTAAAGACCTGGTTTAATATCTGATTTAGCACATCTTAATATTGCATCTTTGATAGTCACGGTATGCACAATATTAGATTTTTTTTCAGGACTAACTTGAACCAATACATTTTTCTTCGAAAATTTTTTTTTGATTTCCCTAGTTCTTGATTGGTTATCTCCAACTACAAGCCCAATACGAAGAGCAAATCCTCGTTTTTTTTGTTTCGCACATTCTGAAAATAATACATGTTCAAGATGTTTTTTTTCTTTGTCATAAGCACTTTGTAACCAGAAACGTGGTGTGTTAGGATCTATTTTATGGGAAAATGCTCTAATTGTACTAAAGTAAATTATGGTCGAATTATCATTTGAAAATTTGACTGCATTTTTTATTAACTGCTCATTAACGTGTTGGCTAGATTGTGTTTGACTACCTGAGAAAGGATCTGTTGCGTAAGAAGCGATTACTACCAAATCTATGTCAGAAAGACTTTCCATCGCATCGTTTTTCTGTGCAATGTCTGCAATATGACAATCAAATCCATGATATTTTAGAAAAACTGCACCCAATTTGTTTCGAATAATTGGTTTAAGTTTAACATCATCCATTAATAAGAAACAAAGTTCTGTTCCAACACTTCCATTTGCACCAACTAATCCAAGTTTCATATAGCACTACTTTTTTGAATTATATCTGCAATCATTTGTGTAGTTTTAAAAGATGTTTCAAATTCAGTATCAATAACATTTCCTTGTATTATTTGATCTAAAAATGATTTCCATTTCAAGTAATATGCTTGAGCAAATGTTGCACCAAATCTATTTTCTGTGTAAAGTGTGAATTGTTTTTCGGTATTACTGTTAGAAATCGTAAATACTGCATTTGGATCAAGATGATTAAAACTTAATTGAAAATGTTCAAAAAAGAATGTAGTTAAAGTTTCAACTGGTTTTAACATGGTCATATGGCAATCTATATTAAATGAATTATTATCAAAAACATCAAAAACTATTTGTGCATCTATAACAAAATCATCCTCCCAGATCACATTAGATTCGCGTACCGATATGTTATCAAAAAGGAAATCAAGTTGACTTAATGTATGACATCCTGTTTCCATTAGTAACCCCCCACCACTTAATTTTGGATTTGCTTGATAGGAATTTTTTTCTTTACCAGTTTTACCAATAATTCCACCTTCAGTGATTAAAACTTTTTTTATATGTCCAAAAATCCCTGATGATATTATATCTTTTATCTGCATAGTTGAATTATAATAAATTCTCATATAATTACATGATATTCGATTAGAGAGTTTCAAAAAATTCTTATGAGTTTCTGGATTTAGGGCAAATGGTTTCTCGGTAAATATCGCAGTTTTTCTTTTTGAAAATTCTTGAATGTAATTTTCCCTTACTCCAACTGGAATTGCAAGTACTACTATATCACAATCAGGTAAAGACGCGATATCAGTTATTTTAATAGATTTTGTGTTGTAAGTCTTAGCTAGTTCCTTAGGATCAAATGTGTCTGCAATAAATTTTATACTAACATTATCTATACATGAAAGTAGAGGCAAATGTACTACAGATGATATGCCTCCTGCACCAATAACACCTATCTCAATTTTTGTGTTTTTGGAATGCAATATTGTAACCATAGAATGATTGGAATATTAATATGTAAAATGAAAAAATCCCATATTTAGTTATTTTAGAACATGTTAATCAATTTCAATTGGTGGTGAAATTGATATACTTGAATTGGGCGAAAAATTTGTGGTAGAGAAAAATCTAGGTTTTAGGGGTTGGTATTATTTTAGGACAGGTTGGGCTACATATTTTGCCTTTATTGTGGCGGCTGTTAATGCTTTAACTGTAACATTTTTTCTTGCAATTGAAAATTATCCATTACTAAGTGTGATTTTTCCCACCTTTTTTCATTATATTGTGATTGTATCAGGTGTCGCAGTACCGGTACTTGTTCTTGTGGGATATATTCATTTCAAGAAATCAAAATCTTTTAGGGCAGAACAAGATATTTTTATAGAAACAAGCCCACATTTTAGAAGAATACTTCAAAACACTGAGATTCTTTTACCAGCGTACCTCAAACTTACCGAATTAATGGTAAAGTTATCAGAAAACAAAAAATTAACAGATGAAGAATTGGAGGAAGTTTCTAAATTGCAACAAAAGTTAAACGAGCATATAGACAAACGAGAAATTCCAATGGACTGATTTTTTTCCTTTTAAGTTCTAAATTAATTTAGTGTAGTATTTGCACTAATATCCTTTGTAATGAATAGCCTGTACCAAACCTCAAATGCTAACAATCCAAGGAATTTGTTTACGTATCTGGCATCCAGATCAGTTCTGTCTATGTATTTGTTAATCCAATCTTTGTTTATCCATCCATCCCTTACCATTCTTGAATCTAGAAGGAATTCCTTACACAAGTTGTGACCATGTGATTTCCAAAGATTAATTGTGTTTACATTAAATCCCAGTTTTTGTTTTGTTACTAATGAGTCATGTCCATTTTGCTTGAGTATTGCACGTAATGGTAATTTTCCAATATTAGCGCTTTCATTATATTTGTATTTTGTTGGTATGTGTGGCGCGGTTGAAAGTAATTTATCATTTAATATCGGAGCAAGCATTTCCATGCCAAAATTATTAACGATTCTAGAATTTACTGGATTAAAATTGTATAGAAGTTTTCCGTTATAATCCGCTAAATATACTTGTTCTAATCTCGATAATTTATTATCAAAATATGGTAATAGGATCTGATGAATTAAATCCCAAGAAAAATTAGATTTCTGATTAAAGATGTTTTCCTGATCAGGAACTCTATCTCTTTCATGACATTCTAAATACATCTTGGCTTTTTCTAATGGAGTTGAATTTTCAGATGTTAATGAGAGAAATTTATTGTATCGAAATGTATAACCACCAAAAAGTTCATCGCCTCCATCACCAGAAATCAGAATTTTAGATAGGGTTTGGGATTTCTTTACAACATAATACCAATGTAAATCCCAAAATGGTAGTTTTATCATGCTGATTGCTTTTGGTAATTCAGATAGATAATTTTCAAGATATACAACATTGTGGTTTGCATCAAATGTTTCTGCAATCTTTGATGCAGTTGTTGTTTCATCAACACTATCGGCAAATTTGATAGATACAGCTTCAATAGTAATATCTGGTTTTATTTTTCGAATTAACGATAAAACAAGTGTGGAATCAACCCCACCACTTAATGCAATACAAATTTTTTCCCCCTTGAGTGTTTTTAATTTTTGTTCAAGACTATCGCATATTGAATTTTCAATAAATAAAATATTGGGTGATTCATCAATTGATTCAAAATCTTTCCAAGTTTTTTTAGGTAAATTTGACTCAATTAATGGGTCATATCTTAAAGTTAGAATATTTACTAATGATGGTGACTCAAGTACAGGATTATAATTTTCCACGACCTAATCCTCTAAAAATCAATTTAGCCTGTTTTGCATCAGCAGGATCTATAATTCCTCTAGTGTCTATTAAGATTGGGCTTTTCATTTGATTAAAAATAGACGGTGTAATTTTTTTAAATTCATTGTGTGCTGTAATAATAATTGCAGCGTCTACTTGGGAAATTATAGAATCAAGGTTTTCTTCAACATCAATACCAAACACTTGGCCTGATGAAAAGTATGGATCATAAATATGAACATTTACTCCAAGATTTTGTAATTTTTCAATTATATGTTTAGCAGGTGTCAATTGAATGTCTTTGACATCTGGTTTGTAGGAAACTCCAAGAATCAGAATATCATTGTTTTGAATAGGTTTGTTATGTTCTTTGAACGCATCTAACGTAAGTTTGATAACATGATCAGGCATTTTTTCATTGATTTGTCTACCAGTTTTAATCATGTCCAGATTTACACCAGCATGTCTAGCTGCATTAAGAAGTTGGTATGAGTTAATAGGCAAACATGGACCACCAACCCCAGCTCCGGGATAATGTATTTGGAAATTATATTTCTTTTTTGCAGCTTCTAAAACTTTTAGCGTATCAATTCCTAATTTTTCAAACATCAAAGATAATTCACTGATAAATCCAATATTGATATCACGAAATACATTAGTAGTAAGCTTCACTGCATTTGCAGTTTTACAATCTGGCATTATTACTAATTCAACTGAAAATACAAAGTCATAGACCATCGTAATAATTTTTGTTGTCTGTTCATTAATGCTGCCCACTAGCCTTGGTAAATTTGTAAAATCATGTAAAATCTCACCTGGATTTGCATTTTCTGGACAAACACCAATTGTAAAATTTTTACCTGCATGTAACCTTCCTGCTTTCTCTAGAACATTGATTAAATTATTTTCAATAAAACCTGGTTCAATTGTACTTTCAACAATAATTAGAGAATTGGGTTGTAGAACATGACTCAATTGGTTACCCACAGATTCAAGTGCAGAATAATTTGGAATATTTTTCTCGTCCATAGGTGTAGGTAATGATAATAAAATTAGATTTGATTTTGGTATTGCCTCCTTAATGTCAGTTGT
>ENA-UPTF01002583-UPTF01002583.1-marine-metagenome-genome-assembly--contig:-NODE-2583-length-10391-cov-2.570875_pt1 | contig 10391 bp, 11 predicted proteins | sample MGYA00238166_ERZ767019 | MGnify/ENA primary metagenome ERZ767019 (study PRJEB28930, sample SAMN06266391) | marine metagenome | isolation source: Sea water from 250 m depth | place: Atlantic Ocean... | reverse complement strand
CAATGATAGTTGAGGCTGCATTTCTGGTTTTATCTTATCATTTACTGGTAAAAAAATCAATTTGATATATTATAAAAAATCAAGTATAACATATTTCAATAAAATGGCTTAAATATCAACTAGGAAATTTTGATTAGATGAAATATTGCAAAAAATGTGTATATCCTGATACAAAACCTGGTTTGATATTTGATAAAGAAGATGTATGTAATGCATGCAGGAATCATGAACGTAAAGATGAAGTTAATTGGGAGGAAAGAAGAGAGCAATTTTTGGGAATTATTGAGAAATTTAAAAGTAAAGATGGTTCAACGTATGACTGTGTAATACCAGTAAGTGGTGGAAAAGATTCACATTATCAAGCATATTTTATAAAAAAAGAATTTGGATTAAACCCATTATTAGTTAATTTTATTCCAAGAGACCTAGTACCACTTGGAAGAAAAAACATTGAAAATTTAAAGAGATTGGGCTTTGATTATATTGAATTTACACCAAATCCAATAGTCTATAGAAAATTAGCTAAGATAGGATTAACTGAATTAGGTGATGTGACATGGCCCGAACATCATGGACTGTTTACAGTACCTGTACAAATTGCGGTCGCATATAAAATTCCATTAATTATCTGGGGAGAGAATCCACAATTTGAATATGGAGGCAGTGGTATAGGGGATATTCTTAATCGTGAATGGTTGTTGAAACATGGAGGATATTTTTTGGATAAAATGCCTATTGAGAAAGTAACACAGTTTGGAATTAATTCACTAGACTTGAAACCTTATTTGTATCCATCAGATGAGGAGACCAATCAATTAGGAGTAACCGGAATTTTTCTAGGTAGTTTTTTTAAGTGGGATTTATTCAAGCAGTTAGAAATTGTTAAGAAGTTAGGTTTTTCTGTTTCTGACAAACCGAAAGAAGGAACATATCAAAATTGGGAAAATCTTGATGAAAAGTATACTGGAATGCATGATTATTTTAAATGGATAAAATATGGTTTTGGTAGAGCAACTGATCATGCATGTATAGACATTTGGTATGGTAAAATAACTAGGGAAGAAGGAAAAAAACTAGTACGTGAATATGAAGGAATAATTACTACATGGTATTTTGATGAATTTTTAGATGATTTTGAACTTACGAGAAAACAATTCTATGAAATTGTAGATAAATTTGCAAATCATGATTTGTTTAAGAAAGATGCAAACGGAAAACTGTATAGAGATAAGGATGGGAATCTTGAACTGCTTTATCATCCATAAAAAGTGTTTTTCAGTATAAATTCAAAGCAAGGTTTTTTAAAAAACCCATATAGAGAAATCTGTGTTTAAAAATAAGACTGTTCTAATTACTGGTGGAACTGGCTCGTTAGGCCAGGCTCTTACAAAAAGACTTTTAGAAACTGATGTTGGTACAATTAGAATTTTCAGTAGAAATGAAAGTAAACAAATTGAAATGGAGGACAATATCAAGGATGATAGATTAAGATTTTTTATAGGAGATATCAGAGATCTCCATAGACTATCTAAAGCAGTTGAAGGTGCTGATTTTGTTTTTCATACTGCAGCCTTAAAACATGTACCAAAGATTGAATATAATCCATTTGAGGCAATAAAAACAAATGTGGTTGGCTCTCAGAATGTGATTGACGCATCTTTAGATGCCAATGTCGATAAAGTTGTCTGTGTCGGTACTGATAAAGCTGTATCACCATTGAATACTTATGGTGCAACTAAACTTCTCGCAGAAAAATTATTTGTATCAGCAAATAATTATTTAGACAAAGAAAAATATAGAACAAAATTTTTCGCTGTACGTTACGGAAACGTTCTTGGTAGCAGTGGTTCTGTAATACCTCTATTTATTAAACAAATTAAATCAAAGCAAAAAATTACAATAACTAATCCCAATATGACACGCTTTAGTTTAACTATGTCAGAGGCATTAGATTTTATTCTACACGCGACAGATATAGGAAAAGGATCAGAAATATTCATTCCAAAACTAAGATCATATTCAATAACAGATGTAAAAAGTGTATTAGGAGAAATTCTTGAAAATACCGGAGAAGAGGAAATTGGTATTAGACCAGGTGAAAAACTTCATGAAGTTTTGATAAATACTGATGAAATGAAATATGTTTGGGAAATAAATGATACGTATATGATCATAAACCCTCTTTACCACAAATTTTTTGATGATGATGTTAAAATCAGATATCCAAATGCAAAAAAAATAGAATCTATGAAAATATATTCTTCAGAAAATGTAGAAAAAATATCTCCAATTGATCTTAAAAATATAATTCTTGATTCGAATTTGTTGTAAAGAATTAAAAATACGTTTTAAATGTGACTTGTATTGAAAAAAATCTCACGGTTTAAAGAGAAACAATACAATACAAAAAAAGATTATGAATACTTAGATGATTTAGAAAAATATTTTGAAAATAGTATTGGTAGTAATGTTGAAAAACTTCAAAACTTTACAAAATATGTTCCAAGACAAAATTTAACAACATTTCTTACTAGGTATGAAGTTTTCAAAAAAATTTTAGACGTTCCTGGCTCTATAATAGAATGTGGTGTCTTGTTTGGTGGTGGATTAATGGCTTTCGCACAGTTAAGTGCAATTTTTGAACATGTTAATTTTGAGAGACAAATAATAGGTTTCGACACTTTTTCTGGTTTTCCAAAGTTGTCTCCTATTGATAAAAAATATGCTGGTAAGCTAGCAACTAAGGGTGCTTATGGTATCAATTCATTCAATGATCTAATGGAGTGTGTAAAATTATATGATTCGAATCGTTTTCTTGGCCATTTTCCAAAAATTGAACTTGTAAAGGGTGATGCTACAAAAACAATTCCCAAATATGTAAAGAATAATCCAGGGTTGGTTGTAAGTTTGTTGTATCTTGATTTCTTACTATACAAACCCACTAAAATTGCACTTGAAAATTTTGTGCCCAGAATGCCTAAAGGTTCATTATTAATTTTCAATATGATCAATGACAAGCCTTGGCCGGGTCCAACGAAGGCATTATTGGATACACTTGGTATTACAAAATTAAAATTCAAAAGATTTCCATTTAATCCTTATGTTCATTATGCAGTTTTATGATTTAACATATTTTTAATTATACGGAAATTTTTTTGGATATTTCATAGGTATGTTGAATTAATTCAAACCCTGCATTTTTTAGAAAATTTTTCATCCAAGTATTCCTTGGATTAATATTTACCAAATATCTATTACGTGGGTTTTTCTTCATTATCATTTTTAGAACTTGCAGGTAAAGTGTGTTTTTTGGTTGCAATGTTGGTCTTAATGGTTCTTTAAAATGAATTCCAATTTCATCCTGTTTTGTAAGATATATTGAGCCAACCTTTTCTTTTTGATAATAAATGATATACCATTTTGTATATGGTTTGGACATTACAAATTTTATATGTTTAGCATAAGTAGGGTTTTTTTTATGTGATATGTTTTCATATAATTTCCTTTCTGACAGAAGTTCATAAAGAAACGAACAGTCAGATTTCTGCACTTCTTTTAAAACAATTACTTTTCTCATAAAAAAATTTTTAATAAATATGAATTAAGAGTTACCATTCAAAAGTGAAACCTTTATTCTGTCAAAATTCTTAATATTTGATGAAAACAGTAGTTGGGTTTCTTTCAAGGCCACATGGCTATGATGCGCTTTCTGCGATAGCCAAATCTCAAGACTATAAAATAATCAAATTATATACTCACAAACTTAATCCCAAATCTCAAGATCCCAAAAGATCAATACGTACAGATTATGAATTATTTGTAAAAAAATGCGTAGATAATTCAATTCCACTAGTACCAATTGATACAATAGAAGATGAAATTACTGATTTTCCAGATTGCGATTATATTTTAGAGATTTCTTGGAGATATAAAATTCCCAAGAGTGTTATTGACAAAGCTAGAATTGCGGCTTTTGGAATTCATAGGGGTAAATTACCTGATTTTGCAGGAGTTGAACCAATTAAGCAGGCTTTACTAAATGGTGAAAAAAAGATAGTTCTTTCTGCACATTATCTTGAAAAGGATATTGATACTGGCAATATTATATCGGTAATAGAATTTCCCGTGAATTATAATAATCATAAAGATCTAGACGTAAACATACAAACAATAAGAGATGAGATTACACCCTTATTTTCAAAACTAGTATTACAAACATTGAATATTCTTGAAAAATAAATAGATACAAATTTGAATAGATTCACTTGTTATAAAATATGAAAACAACAATTGTAGCTGAAATAGGATCAAACTGGGAGGGAAGTATAACTAAAGCAAAAAAGATTATTCATGAATGTAAGAAGGCTGGAGCAAATGCTGTTAAATTTCAGATGTGGAGAGCAGAAGATCTTTATACTAGATCTCATCCAAATTGGAAAAATATAAAAAAATCTGAACTCACGTTTGACAAAGTACGTAAAATTAAAGAATATTCTGATAAAGAGAGAATAGAATTCTTTTGTAGTGCTTTTTATCCAGAAGCTGTAGACTTCTTGGAATCATTAAATGTTAAAAAATATAAAATTGCATCAAGAACTTGTTTGTTTAAGGATCCATTTTCACGTGAAACATTAACAAAAAAATCATTGACAAAAAAACCAGTAATTATTAGTATGGGAATGGGAGGTAATAAAGAAAAAATCAAAAAAATATTTTCAAAAAATCAAATTACATTTTGTTATTGTATTTCCGAATATCCAACACATTTGAAAAGGATAAACTGGAAAAAAGCAATTAATTATGATGGATTTTCTGATCATACACTAGGTATAATTGCTCCAATTATTTTTTCTATATTAAAAAAACGAAATAATGCAAAAAAAATAATTATTGAGAAGCATGTGAAATTAAAGAATTCTAAAGGACCTGATGCTTCATCATCAATTGATACAGATGAATTAAAACAACTTACATACCATATTAGAAATATAGAAAATATGAAATTTTAGTATATTTTTTATCTATACGAATTTGTTGATTGATTCTATAATATAATCAAGTTGTGATTGTGTTAAATTTGGATGTATAGGTATTGTTACTATTTCTCTTGCGACCTTTTCAGTATTCAAAATCTTGTTGGTACTCTTATAAAATGACATTTTATGTATTGGTTTGTAATGAGTTCCCGTTTCTATTCCCCTATTTGATAGTTCTTTTCTAAATTGATTTCTGTTCTTTACACAGATCCAATAGAGATGGTAGGAACACCTTTTATCAAATGGGATTTTATGTTCTACATTAATTTGTTTGTCGTAAAACTTTGCAATATTTTTTCTAATACCGTTTAATTTATTTAGTTTTTTTAATTGTATCAAACCAATTACTGCGGAAAACTCATTCATATAATAATTCCATCCTAATTCTTTAACATCATACTCTGAATTTATTCTGTCAGTAATTCCACACCATCTACGAGCTAGTAGTGTTTTTCTAAATTGTTTATGCTTTTTATGATTAATTGATATAATACCTCCAGTGGGCATTGCTAAATTTTTCACAGGATGAAAACTAAAACATATGGCAGTTCCATGACTTCCAATTTTTTTATTATTATAAGTTGCGCCTGCTGCATGTGCTGCATCTTCTATAACTGTCAAGTTATGTTTTTCTGCGATATTCTGAATCTTTTTTAGATCACATGGTAGCCCAGCAAAATGAACGGGTAATATGGCAATAGTTTTTCGAGTTATTAATTTCTCAATTTCATTAGGATCCATGCATAGTGTTTGTGGCTCTATATCAGCGAAAACAGGGATTCCACCATTAATCACTATTGCATGTGCAGTAGATACAAAGCTAAGAGATGGTAAAATGACTTCTTTATTTTTTATATCTATTAATGATAATGCTAAATTTAACGCAGACGTTCCACTATTAACCGCAATACAATCATTAGATCTAATGTATTTTTTGAATTGATTTTCAAACTTTGATACATTTCCTACACCTGAACCAGATGCCCAAAATTTACTCTGTAAAACTTGAGAAATTTTTTGTTTTTCATCTTTTCCGATATCAGGATCAAACAGTTTAATCTTTTTTTTCATAATTGATTATCCCTATTCTTTAAAAATTCTTTATCGTACTTAATTGATTTATTGTATCCTTCTAATGGATCTAGATGATTATTTATTTCAAAAAGTTTAGGTTCATTTTCATAAAGTTCTATAATATTATCCATAAGAATAGGACGTTTAGAAATCTTAGATATTACCATTCTAAATAATTCTAAATCTTCTTTTCTGTCAATTGTCAATCTGACTAAAGGAACCTTAATTTTGTTTCTTAAATTGAACTGTTTAAAAATATTAGAATTTTTCTTCATATATGGTGAAACATGTTCTCGTTCAGAAGGTAAAATTGCATTTTTCCATGTTTTTTCTAATGTATCGAATGAAAAAATTTCTGCATCTATTCCGAAAGGATATGTACGAGCTAAATTAGTAGATGCATAATCACAACTAGTTTTATGATAATTTATGATTAAATCGTCTACAACTGTTGGATCAATAAGCGGATTATCTGATGTAACTCGTAGAATATTATCTGATGAAAAATTTTTAGCGCATTGATAATATCTGTCTAATACATCGTTTTCTTTACCTCTAAAAAACTCAATTTGATTTTTTTTCGCAAACTCAACTATCTGATCATCCTCTTCATTCGTAGTTGTAGCGATAATTATTTTCTCAATAAGTTTAGAATGCTTTAATTGATTAATTAGATAATCTAAAACAATATTTTCATTATCTGCTCTAAGCATAATCTTCCCAGGTAACCTAGATGAGCTAAACCTTGCTTGTATTATACAATCTATTTTGATATGATTCAATTCACCAACTCTTCTAAAAATCCAACTAGTTTACTAGAACCATTATTTTGATAAGCTAAATATTCAGTAGATGATTTCGTTCCATTTTTAATTAATTGATTTCTAATATGCTCATCGTATAATACAGATTTGAGATCATTCTCAAGTTTTTCTAGATCAGTTACAAGACATGAATTATTTTTTAAAGCAGTAGGAATTCCCCAGCCATTATCCTTCACGGAAAGTGAAATTACAGGTTTTTTCAAAAGGTGTGCGTCCAAAATAGGTGAAGTAAAATCTATTACAATCATAACATCACACGACTGTATCAATGGAGAAATATTTCCTTCTTTAATCACTTTAATTTCAGAACTAACTTTTCTTGCAATAAATGACGGATCCAATTCATCCGGTGATGGATGAGTTTTGATAATTAATTTTTTATCATATTTAGTCACAAGTTGACAGATTTTTTCTATAGTATTCATGTATTTGTCAATTATTCCTACAGTTAAATCAGAAGTATCTTCTTTAGTAGGTGCAGCCGTAGCAAGTAATACACAATCAGTTATGGAAAAATTTTGTTCATCAAATCTAACATTATCAAAAACAGGAGAACCAATCGCATGAATTTTTTCTGATTTTATGGATAATTCCTTACAATAATCTTCGTTTATTTTGCCCCAACAAAGATAATGATCAGATTTTATTGGAAGTGCGCCTTGGGCTACGTTCATATCATAACCCTCTTTGGTATCATAGTTCAAACCATGTTGCACTAAACAAACAGGAATGTCTTTTTGCTCAGCCAATTGAATAGCGATTCTTTCATGAGGACCAGCCTCTGATAAAATCAAAATTGATGAAAAAGTATATTTCTCCATCAATTTTTTTAGAAGTTCAATTTCTTCAATTGACTCAAGTGCCCTTTTTGTTAAATAATTCGTAAAAAACAGCTTAAATGATGACCAAAATGAAATTTCATTAAAGGAAAAAAAGGATTTAAAAAAATTTTCGCCTGATAATAAATCTAAAATTTTTACTTGTATTTGATCTTTTCCATTTGAAATTATTTTTTTTAAATTAACATCATTAAGTGAATTTTTAGTTTCAATTATACAATCAGATTGCTTTATTATATTATAACTTTGATTGTTCCAAAATGCAGGATTTCGTCTATTATAGACAACAAAATTTAGGTTGGATTTAGACATGTGATCAAAAAAAGTTCTATATCGAATAGTGTTGAATTCGACAACAAGAATATTTTTAGAATTTTTATCAACTGAATGATTTTTTGAAAGCATTAAGTTTGCAGGCTTCTCAGAAATATCTTTTAATTTTGTAAATATATTTTGTGAAACTCCAAATTCCATTGAATGTTTTTTGGTTCCTATTTTTATTTTTACTTTGGTAGAATCTAATGGAAATTGGTTAAAATTTTCCATGTTTGAATTTTTAAATTTCATGGTGTTTTTGACAAAATTTTTCATGATTTCATGACAACTCTGGGAACTAACAAAAGTAGAATTTTCAAACTGTTTAGAGATTTTGTACAATTCAAAAACTTTTTTGATATAATTTACAAGAATATTAATTAATTCACCTTGAATTAATGAACCGAGGTTTACACCGTTATAGCAAATATACTTTGAAATTATATTCGAATTAAACCAGTCTGACACTAAATATGCATTCTTTTGAATAGACCTCAAATCTTCCTTAGACAGATAATCATCTGAAATTTCATGTTCAATTTTTTTATCTTTTAATATCTTATGTGTATCATAATCAAAACTAATTATTTTTGATTTATTTTTACTGATAGTTTCATCCAAATCATCAAAATCTGATATAGAATCAAACAGAACCACTAAGTTAGAAGTATTATTCATGTTTTTCAAAACTCAATAATTTAATTTTCTTTCCACTTTTCCCAATTATAACCATCAAATAAGACGTCTTTCATTTCGTTATCATTTGGTTTCCATGCAATATCTGCTAAAATTAACACTTTTGTAATCTTATCAGTTGGATTTACAATTGCAACTGCAATGCCATTTGGTACTGTAACTAAAACTGGTTTCTCTGAATTCATTTTCACCTCATGAAATTTTTTATCATCGTCTTGAATAATCAAAACTACATTACCATCAATGCAGAAAAACGAAGTTGTTCTATTTTTATGAATATGCGGACCTTTAATTTCTCTTGGATTTATAGAATTTACATAAACCATCTTTGGGTGATTTTTGAGAAGATTGTCCCAATCCCTCCAAATTACTGTTAATTCACCGTTAATATGAGAATCTGCGATATCTTTGGTTTGGTGTTTTTCTAAGTCACATATGGAAAAATTTTTTTCTCCCATTTGAAAAACCCAATGATTTTAGCCAATAAAAGTTTGGATTCAAAGGTACGTAGTAAAATATACAATATTTTATTAGGTTTGGAAAAATCGTGATTATATGAAATTACTCGTTACTGGTGGGCTTGGTTTTATTGGAAGTAACTTTATTTTAAAACTATTAAGGGAATCAGATGACTTTGAAATAGTTAATGTGGATGCTGAACTTTATGGTGCAGATAAAAGAAATTTGTCTGAAATTCAAAATAATAAAAAATATGAATTTGTGAAGGGGAATATAACAAATAAGCGTCTTATGGAAGAAATCATTTCAAAATGTGATTTAGTTGTAAATTTTGCTGCGGAATCTTTTGTTGATCGTAGTATTAGTGATGCAAATCCATTCCTAGTATCCAACATTAGAGGTGCATTTACTCTTCTAGATATAATCACCAAGCAAAAAAAGCGAATGATACAAATTTCTACTGATGAAGTTTTTGGAAGTTTATCATCTGGTACTGCTGTTGAAACATCAAAATTTAATCCTTCTAGTCCATATGCTGCAACTAAAGCAGCAGCAGAACTTCTAGTAAACTCATATTGTATTACATATGATTCTGACGTAATAATTACCAGATGTACTAATAATTATGGTCCAAGGCAATTCCCTGAAAAATTAATTCCAAAAACAATTATTCTAGCGAATCAAGAACAAAAAATTCCAATTTATGGAAAAGGCCAAAACATTAGAGATTGGATTCACGTAGATGATCACTGTAATGGAATCATGTCATCACTTTTAGATGGTAAATCTGGGCAATCATATAATATTTCTGCAAATAATGAGATGGATAATGTGGCAATTGTAAAAAAAATATTAGATATTATGGGAAAGTCTGAAGATTTAATCGAGTATGTAGAAGATAGACCTGGTCATGATTTTAGATATAGTATGAGTTCAAACAAAATTTCTAAGGAATTAAGTTGGAAACCAAAAATTAGTTTTGAAGAAGGTATTAAAAAAACTGTGGAATGGTATCTAAATCATGAAGAAGTCTGGAAGGAGCTACCATCTAAAATATTAGATTCAACTCCTTGGAAAAATTAGATTTAATTCTATGTGGTGTGTATAATTAAAATGAAAGGTATTATTCTTCACGGTGGGCATGGAAC
>ENA-UPTF01002582-UPTF01002582.1-marine-metagenome-genome-assembly--contig:-NODE-2582-length-10393-cov-3.376987_pt1 | contig 10393 bp, 7 predicted proteins | sample MGYA00238166_ERZ767019 | MGnify/ENA primary metagenome ERZ767019 (study PRJEB28930, sample SAMN06266391) | marine metagenome | isolation source: Sea water from 250 m depth | place: Atlantic Ocean | study... | reverse complement strand
ACCAGCTCGGGATCGACGAGATCTGGGTCGGCGAGCACCACTTCTCCCGCCACGGCCTGGTCTCCGGCGTGTTCTCACTCCTTGGCAACATCGCCGCCCGTACCAAGAATGTGCGCATCGGCAGCGCAGTGGTGGTGCTGCCCTGGCGCAGCCCCATCCAAACCGCGGAGGAAGCCGCAACGATCGACATCCTTTCCGGCGGCCGGCTGACCCTCGGCGTTGGGGCGGGTTATCAGGCCCTCGAGTTCAACGGGATGGGGGCGGACATCACGCAAGCACGTGCCCGGTTCCGGGAGTACATCGATGTCATCTTGGGCTGCTGGCAGGACGAACCCTTGACCTACAAGGGGGAGTTCATCGATGTGACCGACCTCAATATACTCCCGAAACCAATCCAGGATCCCATCCCCATCCACGTGGCGGTGAGCACGAGGGTCTTTTGGTCCTCAGGATCCCTCACGTTCAGAAGGCGCGGGTGCTCGGCCAGGCCCGTCTTCACAGGATACAGCTCTCCTTCCTCTGCCGCAAGGGCCAGCGTCTCCCAGGCCTCCTGCTGCTCCTTGTACTTCGACTCAATCTCTCCCGCCTCTCCTTCTGCCCGCGTAACCCAGACCAACTCGTTCGAGAGGACATCGATCTCGCCCAGGACCTCCCCGCGCAGATGGACTTTCCGACTCCACAACTGGAGTTCTAGTTCATCTCGCGCCTTCTGCCCACCGCCCAACGCGCGCCCTTGCCTCTCGCGCACGCGCGTCGCTCTCGATGGCAGGTGGGCTTGTTCGACGTGTCGGGGAACGTCGCCGAGGACGACCTGGAGCCGGGCACGCAGGACGGCCAGTACATCCAGAAGCACTTGGGCCCGGTCATCGGCTCGGCCATCATCATCGTCATCTTCATCACACGCACAGTTGCCATAATCATCTGGTATGATGCCACATTCATCGCAACACTGTTCTTCGTATTCTTCACGCTTTTTCCTTACTGCTTCAGCACCCTCTAAAAATTTTAATCGTTCATTCATCTCATGTAACATTGCAAGAAGTTCCTTAGTAGATAATTTTTCAAGATTCATTCCGAGTCACACACCTCAATTTAATCGCCCCACCAAGTTCCGTTTGGATGTTCTTTCGCCCAGCCTAATAAAATATTTAATGCGTATCCTGCATTACCAGCCGTTGGTGCCCAGTAGTCATGCCTTCGATTTTCCTTACTATATGGATCAGCCAAGCCGTCACCGATTCCTGTATGAAAGCCACACCGATCACAATTGTCCACAGTTCTTTCATATTGGTTAGTTCCTAATAGTTCTACTGCGTTCTCTAATCGTCCAATAGTATCTTTGGCTTCCTTTCCATATAACCACCTAATTCCTTTCTCTTTATCAAGAGTTAATCTGTAAAGTGTTGAATAATTGTATGTAATGTTTAAATGACATTCCTTTGTTCCACCCATGACCTGTGTACCACCCTCTTGGATTCGCTGACCGCTTACACAAAGCACACCGTCCTCAGTTTCTAAGTATATATCATAACTCATAATTAACACCAGATTGGAATCAAAAATAAAAAAATTACTTTATGATAATCACTTCGTACTTACCACAAGCCTTTCCTGTATAACACCCTGCGGTCTTTTCATGGTTGTCATCTTTGCCAGCATTTGTACAATGATAACATTTTGGAACGTTTGGTGTTGTTCCGAATGGTAATGCAAATGAAATAACCTTATCACAATACTCGGCAATCTGAAGATTACGCTTTTTAAAATATTCCCAGCCAATTTTTTCAGGTTTAAACTCCTTGAACGCTACGCCCAATTGCTTGCAGGCATCTCTAACAATACTATCAACACCATTAGGCTCGCCACCAGACACAACAACTGTATCAGATGTTCCAGTGTAAATTGATGTATTCATATCAATGTATAACTTGATTTGATCGTATGCACTCTTGTCAGCCTTTGATGAGCCGACTATGCCAAGCTTAAACATTAGGGACAGGCTCCATATAATTTTCCATGACAAGGGTTCCACCAAATTCCTTTGGCAGATTAACATTTGGTAAACCAAGAGCATTGAGGAACAAACGCTTCATTGTAGGTACTGGGATGCGTGCCAGACCACAGCCAATTTTTGTAACGTTAAAAGTGTGCTCGGGGTGCTTACAGGCAAAACGAATAAAATCTTTGACGTATTCCTCAATGCGTTCTAACGGTAGCGTTTTGATTTGTTTATCTTTTGTAGGCAGTGCATAACTATTGCCCTGCAACCCAACTCCCTGACCGTATATCGCACCATGATTCTGGACTGCATATTTTGCAGCCCCAGCACCGTGACGACCAGCTAGATTGCTACCGAAAACGAATATAATCATTGCATTAAATTGACTAATAAAATAAATAATTTGGGGCACTTGGATTCGAACCAAGGTGCAACCGATGTATGTTATCGTTTTTCCTGCATCCAGAATCGCAAGATCACCAACCGTCCGTCCAGTACATTTTTCCAAGACTTCCGAATTGGATTTTACAACCCTCATCTGGTCATACACAGTTCCATTGCAGTGTCCAGCCGATACCCCAGTCGCCTTTCTGCTCTGTTACCAGAACAGTGCAGGGTCTTCAGAGCTACTATATGGTAGGCTGTAACGAGTCAACTTTCGTTTTCTTCGATAGGATTCACACCTACGCAGTACGAAAGCCTTGTCCCACATAGTAATTACTACTCTGCATTAAATTGGATATTAAAATAAAAACAGTATTAATGATAACGATTCCGAACTACCCATTGCCAAATGAGCGAGTAGTAACATAGAATCTCGCTAAATTGATTCAAAAAATAAAAAAGAGATTGTGGTTATTATGCAGATACTTCTACTGCTTTTTCCACTGGTGCACCTTGTGGGTGCTCTGCTTTCCATTTCTGGTACTCACGCTGGTTCTTCTCATAATAGAATTTACACAACTCCATTATAGTGCCTGCCATATGCTTTGGCAGAAATGGAACAGTATTCAAGATGCCTTGAATTTGTGGGATTGTAGCCATCCAAGAACTATCTACGTTCTTGGAAAGGTCTGCACTCAACACATTTCCAGACAGAGTTGAAACTGACATTCTACTAAATTGGATAAGAAAGAAAAAAAGAATTACAAAAATTGAGAACTAATATTGCTACACTACGGTGTATTTAATCAGCCCAATCTGCACAATACTAATTCTACACTAAATTGACTACAAAAATAAAAAATAGGGAGGTTAGAGGTCGTTTAGAAGTTGTTGTGCAGAACGGTCAATTCCTTCATCATCTACACTTGCTTGCGAACATGGGAAGTCGACAGATTCTTCATTTTCAGAAGTGCTGGCAATTGTGCCACACAATCTTATCAACTTCGAGATGGTTCGTTGTAGAAGTTCCTCGTCAAACATTGGCTTTTTCTTTCTTGCAGTTTCGTTGAATCCCCAACCCATGTCCTTAATGTCCTGTAAAGACAACTTTCTAAGATCGAACTTGGATAGATCGCCACAGTACTTCTTACCGTAGATCTTTATCCATTTCAGATCTTCTTCAGGATATGAGTGATTCAACTTACGCTCATCTTTTGCAGCCTTGTTCGCCATTGCGAGTTCTCGCATTTCCCAATACCATTCAGGAATTGGATTGAGAGATTGCCACTTTATCACATTGTTGTGAAAGTGTGGGATGTCACAGTTGAATTTGTCACCGTCATGTTTGCTTGGGCAAACATTGACCATTTGTTCAAACTGTTCAAGCTCATCTATCTCGTTGTTGTCAAATTCAAGATAGGTGGTTCCAGCAGTTGGAAACTTGAATCTACTCTCTTGTAGAGGATTTCCGAACTTTGGATTGTAATCCCATGCGTTACCAATTTCACCTACTTCAAATTCTTGAAACCATACCGCATCTGGATTAGGCTTTTGTTCAGTTCCAAACATTCCGAACTTTCTACCGTCAATCTTCTTGCCAAGATTGCTCTTATCCTTTCCTTTCTTGATGTCGATTCTCTCATCTTCTTTAGGAACTCTACTTATCAATGGATTTCTACACCACTTGCACTTCTTAAGTACAGGCAAGTAGGAATCAAATCCTACAATTTCGTGGTGTGGTTCGATTGCCCTAGCAATCGAGTTTTGACGTTTAATCCATGCTTTTTGCTCATCAAGGCTACCTGCTAGAGGATTTAATACTTGTTCAGGCAACATTTTGCCCTCTTCAAAGTATTGTATGACATTTCCGTTGTCATAACGATCTTCGTCCCATTGCAGTGGGAATCCATCTTCTGGGAACATTTCGAGTTCGTAATGTTTCTCGGAAAACAGACCTGTGAATCCATCTGTGCCACTGTTTGTAGTCTCATCATGAGCACTTCCTTCAGTGTTGTTGTCGGCAAATCTTTCCTTACCACCACATTTCCAACAGTCATGGGCATTACGCCTGTTTGGATTAAAGTACTGCATTTCTCCACATTTCGGATTAGGACAGTACATTTCCATGTGCAACGCTTCAAATGTTGTTGTTGGTGATGGTAGAGCTAATTGTTGTTTCACATTAGCTTGGTCAAGAAAAGAAAAAAGTGTAGAAGTTCTTTTCCTGTGAGGAAACACGCAACCTTTCTCAGCACTGTGTGGTACTTGGTAGCCACGCATGGCTTTCTGATAGAACAATTTGTGTTCTAAACCTTCAGTATTCATCCGTCGAATCGGATAAGAAATTGAAGAAACCCTGTCAAAAGTACAGTTTCTTCTTCTTTCTTCTTCTTTTATTATAGTAGTATTATTACTACTACAATTCAATGATTTTTTTCTCATCACTCTTTATGAAAAAAAATCATTAGGGTTTCTTCTTCTTTTAATTTTTCAGGACAGTTTCATACTCTTTTTTACAATTAAAATTGACTTTCTTCTTCTCAAAAGTGAGTGTTGTGCCTGTTCGCTGGAGCGAACAGGAGTGCTGGGAAATGACTGCTACATTTTGGAGAGCGTTTTGGAAGAAGAAATTGAGTGGCGTTTTTAACTTTTTTCCTATTCCGAATCTGGCATTGTCCAACCACGCTGTCGTTTCCATGGCTCCTTTTGTCCTTTATATCTGACCTTCTTACCTTTCTTGTCTTTTACTGTTCTACCCTGACTGTCCTTTGCCACTGGTCTTCGCATCGTGAAACCACTACGATCCTGCGGGTGTTGCGTCCAGAAATTAACATCCTGATCAATTGGTATGCCAAATGGTGTTGCATCAAGCTTCTTTTTACGTTCCTTCCTTTGTATATACTCAGGTTCTCCTGCTTGTCCTGCCGTTCCGAATACTCTATACTCAGTAGCAGCCCATGGCTCGCCTAATGGCTGTTCAGGAACATCCCACCAAATCTTTCTCTTTGGTCGCTTTACAGCCCTTGTTCTTCTTGGTCTTCGCCTATAATCTGGGAACATTGGGAATATCGGTGGGAATAAGAAAAATGGTGATCTTCTTATCGGTGTGAACACTGGCTCAAATGCAGATGTTGTCACTGGTGTTAAAGCAGGAGTAAGTTTAGGAGTTTCTCTAGGAACCGTATCTTGTATTTGCTTAAATGATTCACTAATTATAGGAGTAACGCCTGCATACTGACCCAAACCCAATCCACTATCAACTCTTAATGCTGGCATTGTCATATCAAACTGCTTTGATAAGGCATCCTGTATGTCCTTTGGTATTATACTAACATCAAGTCCTGCTGGCTCACCTTGAACTGTTACACCTTCACCAGTTGATATTGTCCCTGCACCTTCACCATCTTTTGGTACGCCCTCACCACCAAGTCCTTCCTGTTGCTGACCTGAAGCTTCTGGTATCCAAGTTTGTTCTGTCTTCTGACCTTCCCAAGCCCTAGTCCATGGTGGTGCACCGAAAGGATACCTTAATGTCTGATAATACATTGCAAAGTTTGGAGGAACATAGCCATATGCACTCAAGTAACTTTCGGAGAATTTTCTTGATAGATGTAACTGCTTCGCCTGTGGGCTCATCTCTTTCAAATCCTCTTCCTCAATCCTATCCTTCAAAAACGTTTTCAATCTACCAGTGTCTCTCGCATCACCTGATGCGTCAATAGCCTTTTCAAGATCATCCCAAAATGCACTATTCGCCCCCTCATACTTTGTGCCTTTGGACATCTGTTGCAAGAACAAAGTCTTTGCTTCCTTGGCTCCTTCTGACGTTCTATAAAATTTAATCAAAAAGTCTTCTAATTGTGTACTATGGAATAACCTCTGCGTGTTGACTTTGGTTTCCAGTTCTTTTCTTTGAAGAATATAATTATCAACATCAGGTTTTGTTTCTTTAACAGTTTGTTCTGCTTCTCGTTTTACCTCAAATGCCTTCTTGATACTATCTTTATAACTGTCATCCATTGTATCCCAACCGACTATCTTTCCACTTTTTACATCAGATTCCGTTGCTATCCTATTAACGGTATTACCTTTAGCATCTGTAACATAATCTGTTGACCTTAATTTACCAAGTGTAAAATTAGCCTTAGTCACATCAGACTGTGCAGTATTAAGCTTGGTTCTCCTCTGTGCAATTTGGTGATCCATATTATACAATTTGACAAAGTTATCGAAACTTCCACCTTCATCACCACCAAAGATACGCTGAGTTTCTGGATCAATTTTATGTCGTATTGAATACAGTGTCTGCCTTGCCTTCTCGGCAAAAATAAGAGAATCTTTAAACTGTTTCCTCTCCCTAATCTTTGCACTGATCTTCTGTCGGAAAGACATTGAAGAATTTACCTTTCCTCTAAGTACGTTTTGATACCTAATAAGATCCTGCGTCTCCCAAACCGATCCTTTCTGTCTTTGTATTTCATCAAGAATACGGTCTGCGTGATCAGATAGCTTGAATGTTGGCACATTCATTTCCAACGCAATTTTCTTCTGTAATTCATCAACGTGTTGGTACGTTATGTTTTTTGCACCAGCTTCATAAAGATCCATTGAAAGTTCTTCTCCTTCCTTGAATCCATACATTGCTTTTGGTCTGTCTTTAAGTATCTTATACCTCTGTTCTTTCGTTAAGCCTTTCTTAATATCCTTCCATGTTCGCAACCAAAAGTCACGCTTAGTTGTTGACGTTACCAACGCTTTTGCAATACTTGTAATCTCAGCATCAGAAGGATAATACCTAGCAGTCATATACTCCAAATCCATCTCGTATTTTGAAATTTCCCTTCCATTCTCATCTACCAAAACCTTCTTCTGTAGCACATGACCTTTTTCATCTCTCAATGGCATACCAGTATCCTTATCCTTTTGAACAACAAAATCGTACCTTCTCTTACCTGTTTTTCCAAAACCAGTTGGAGCAATATCACTAATAGGTTGCCTGAATACCCTTTCAAATAACTTGCCGATAAATGACGTTTGTTCTATCCTGCTAAACGCTGGTACATCACCAGTACTAACATAAAATACGTTAGCCATTGATTCCCTTCCTGACGTTGTGTAGGGAACTTTCGCCTTTCCTGATGTGTCACTCCAGTATGCAAGATTCTCAGGATACTTTGCTCCAAAGAATTGCTGTGGTGTTTCAATGCGTGTGGTCATAACAAATGTTACATCACCACGACCACTCTGCAATCCCCCTTTAATTGGCTCAACAATCTCTTCTACAAACTCACCACTGGGTAACTTTACCTGATGTTTTTCACTAAACAATGCAAGTTCCACTTCAAGATCAGCTTTCTTTGCCATTGCCGTATCTATCTTCGCCTGCGTTGTCGCAACTGCCTTGTCAGCCTGATCAAGAACGTGTTTTGCAGAAACCGCCTGTTCTACCTGTGCACGTTCATTGAACGTTCCATCTGGCACCCAATGTTGCACCTTCTGGATGTTTGTTTCCAAAGTATTGATTTCTTCTTTGTAAGATTTTGTTCTTTCCTTCAATTGTGCCAAGAAATTTTCTTTTGTCTCCAACTGTTTTTCCAAACTCCATCTGGTCTTCGCAAAAGGTTGTTTACCCCATAAGGATTTTGCAACAATAACTTGTTCCTTCAAACCAGTGATTTGGGTTTCTGTGTGCCTTGTTAAAATATCCTGTAACTTAACCTTGCCCCTAAACGAAGCTAATTGTGACAATGAAATAGCCATAAGAGCAGACTTGTCACCTTCACTTGGAAACAGCTTTGTAACTGCTTCCTCCCAATCATCCTTTCCAACAATTAAATTCTTAAGCTCTTCTGGTGTCTTCATTGGCATCCTTGACTTGCCAACATACTTTGTCTCACTAGCCAACTGATACGCTACTGCCAAAAAGCCATGCTTGTCTATGCCCTCAAGTGCTGGCATACCCTCGTAAGCCTTCATTGACGGTGACAGCTTTTCCGAAGCCTTAACGACTTTACCAAGCTGTGAAAATAACTGCACTGACTGCAGATCAAGCAAGTTCAAATATTCTTGCTCAATTGATCTTCTCGCTTCAGCCGAAACAGATGCGTCCACCTCCATCGCTGTCTTTCTTCCGAGTGGTGCTTGTTGTTGTGTTTTAGTAAGACTATCCCACTCATCCTCTGTTATAGTTTTCCAACTTGTCTCTTTAGAGCCTATTCCTGTTGTCTTATCATATTTTGCTGGTGTTTTTATTTCATATTTGAAAACAGTCTTTTTTGTTTTCAGTTTGTCAAGTATTCTTGTAGCCTGTTCAATAAACTGAAGTGGATCTGATTCTCCTCTTTTTTGTTGCATAATAAAATTTATTTGAGATTGTGCAGTGTTTCCTTCCGATCGAGCTTTGGTTTGGGCTTCTTCTAATTTACTTAACTTTGCCTGTTCATCTTTTATTTGCTTGCCAATATTATGATAGTCTTCAAACTTTGGATTTTTTACTTCCTTCTCAACCAAAGTATAAGGTCTATACTCTCCATCAATCACTTCGTTTTTTGTATAATCACGCTCTGTCTTTTTTTCAACTTTATAGATTAGGTTTCCATCCTTATCCATCCTAACCATACCAGCAGGATCAACCCCTTCTCCCTGCTTGCCCTGACGGACATAACTACCAATAAATTCTTGTGGTGCAACAGACTTGGTGCCTAGAGAATCTTGGTTTGCAACATTCCACTTACCTGTTGCTCGATCCACCTTTACATAAGCAACCCTATCCATCAAATCATCCTGTGCAACCTGTAACCTCTCTATCTCCTTTCTACTCACCGAAACATCATCAGTCAAACCAGTCAGTCGCTTATCACTTTGGTCTTTCATAATCCGTGCCCTATGCAGATCATCTGTATCTTTTGTACTTCTTCTAAAACGCTTGACCAAGAAATTGTGCATACCCCCAGACAATACATTTCTAAACTCAAAGTCAAAATTCGCCTGAGCCCTAGCCCACATTGTAGCTGTCGTAACATCAGAAGTAGCAATACTCTGCATATCCAAATTATCCGTCTGCTGTTTCATTAAAACATTAAGCTCATCTACAATATCATCATGTACACCCTGCACTCGCATAACTCCTTCAGGTCTTCCACCCACAATGTTCTGTCTTGTAAGATAACGCAGGAACCCCTCATATTCAGCATCAGTGAAAAACATTGGAGTCACTTCAGGTCTCTTTACCTGATACTTTACTTTGGGCTGTTCTCTCATAAAACTAACCTTTTTCACAGTGTTTCCAAAGGAATCCACTTCCTCTATCTCTTGGTAGCCTGACTTTTTCCAATTCTTCTTAGCCCAGTTTATTTCTTTTTCAGTCACTGTTCCATGCAGTTGTTTCTCATATTCTGTAATGACCTCCTTCTTCTGGGCTCTGCTCAAGTCGTCAAACTTTCTTATCTTACCCTCGCCCATTGCATCATCATATAGTCCAAACTTTTCCTGTGCAATCTCATCCTTACTATACTTGTATTCATATTCCACCCATTTTTTATCGGAAAACTCATATGACTTTCCTACTCTTTCCCCTGTTTTTGGATCCCAGAAACTTGTTGCTGGTTTGCCTTTACCCCACGTTTTTCCATACCATGATTCCCATTGGTTTCTATAACCATGAGCTTCCTTCAACAAGTCCTTATGGAGAGCGTTAAGACCGATAACATCTGGCTGTATCTTTTTATTAAGTATCTTTGCTGCATCAATCGGCTCGAAACCCACGAGTCGGGGATCATCGTGGTCGACGGGATTGAACTCAGTGAAGACATGGGCGACGTGATGGCGGTGAGACGGGAAGTTGGCATGGTGTTTCAACAGTTCAATCTGTTCCCCCACCTTACGGTAGCCGAGAATATAGGATTCGGCCTACACGGGCTGTCGTCACAAGCCAAGAGGCAGAGAGTCTCAGAAGTTGCAGGCGTGGTAGAGATCAAGGACCTAGTAGACCGGTATCCTCACGAGCTGTCC
>ENA-UPTF01002580-UPTF01002580.1-marine-metagenome-genome-assembly--contig:-NODE-2580-length-10399-cov-3.930634_pt1 | contig 10399 bp, 8 predicted proteins | sample MGYA00238166_ERZ767019 | MGnify/ENA primary metagenome ERZ767019 (study PRJEB28930, sample SAMN06266391) | marine metagenome | isolation source: Sea water from 250 m depth | place: Atlantic Ocean | study... | reverse complement strand
ATGTAAGTGAAAAAACCCACTGGATAGTAGAAAAACATGGAATTTTTCAATTGTATTACTACGCTCATCACCTCGGATATAATAAAAATGAAAGAGAAAGTTATAAGGGACATAAATATTATAAAGATACAATTAATTTTTGTGAAAATTGGGATCAAAAATCATTTGATCCTAATTTTAAATCATTAACCATTAAAGATTTTGAACCTTACGTTATGAAAATATTTAGTAGAGAGCCCTACACACAGTAAATTTTATTTAAAATAATTATACGCATTTTTGAAAATTTTATAACCATCGGCATATAATTTGCCTTTATTTAGTGATTTATTTTTTATTTTTCCTTTTTGATTAATCCAATCCGGTCTTTGTAAAAAGTACAGCGCTCTCTCAGGATGAGGCATCATTGCTAACACATTACCTTTTGGATTCGTGATTGCAGCAATATCATCTATTGAACCATTTGGATTATAAGGAAACTGTTTTTTAGCTAGAAAACCATAATTATTTACATATTTACATATAATCAATTTTTTTTTGTTTAATTTTCCTAAAATTTTTTTAGCTGCAATAAATTTTCCTTCTTGATGTGCTACGGGCAAAGATAAGTAATTGATTTTTTTTAGCCAAGGACTTCTCTGATTAACAACTTTTAATTTTACCCATCTACATTGATATGTCGCAATATCATTTTCTACCAAAGCAACTTCTCTTTTATAACCTTCTAAAGCTGGAACAATTCCGAGATTTACTAAAATTTGACATCCATTACAAATACCAATAACTAATTTATCTTGTTCAATAAAATTAACAATTTGTTCAAATAAATTATTTTTGATTTTATGAGCCATTGCATTACCAGAACCCGTATGATCGCCGTACGAAAATCCTCCTGGTAGAGCTAAAATTTGAAAATTTTTTAGTTTATTAACATTTTCAATAAGATCATTTACATGAACAATAGCAGCTTTTATTCCTGCAGTTTTAAATGCATTAAGTGTTTCGTCTTCACAATTAATTCCATATCCTGACAAAATCAAAGCTCTCATTTATTGAATAAATCCCTTTTGTATTTGTTATTTAGTGAATCAATACCTATTTCAAATTGATCTTTATTAGCTGTTGTAAAAATAATTTTTTTATTTTTTATGACTCTTCCTATAAGTGATAATTGATTTTTTTTAAAATAACTTTCAAACTTATTTTTTTTTGATGAGTTGACAGTAACCACAATCCTGCTTTGCGACTCTGAAAAAAGAATATGATTGTCATCTGTCTCATTATTATTAATTGTATTTATATTACTAAAATTTATTTTTAACCCTTTCTGTGAAGCTATAGACATTTTTGATAGAGCCACAGCTAAGCCACCCATTCCAACACTAATTGCTGAGCTAATTAATTTATCCCGATTTGCTTTTATAAAATTATTATAATTTTCTTTTGCAGATTCTTTATAAACTTTTGGAACGTTACAATTTTTTAAACTAAAAATTTTTGCAAATTCAGAACCTCCCATTTCATTGCCAGTTCTTCCTATTACATATACAAAATCATCAATGGTTTGGGGTGCCATTGTTAACAATTCTTTATAACTTTTAACTATACCAATAGAAGATATTAATAGTGTTGGTGGAATTGAAATTTTGACTTTGTTGTTCTTTTTATCGTAGCCATTGAAATCATTATACATACTATCTTTTCCAGAAATAAAAGGTGTTTCAAAAGTTAGTGACAAATCGTAACAAGCTTTTGCTGCCATTTTTAACTGATAAAGTTTTTCAGAATTTTCCGGACTGCACCAACAAAAATTATCTAAAAGGGCTATATTTGATAATTCACATCCTACTACTATAAGATTTCTTACTGCGGTATCTATACTGCAGGCTGCCATATTGTATGCATTAATATTTGTATAGTTGGGATAGATACCCTGAGATACGCCTACACATTTATCTGAATTGAAAAGAGGTTTTATAACCGTTGAATCAGAAAAAACCTTACCAATTCCCTGAAGTGGTTTAATAACTGAAGTGCCCTGAACTTCATGATCATATTGCGAACTGATAAATTCTTTAGAGGTAATGTTTGGACTAGACAATATTTTCAACAACGCTCTCTTATGGTTGCTTATTTTTATTTGGGCTGATTTTGTTTGAACAATTAGAGGTTTTCTGCTTTTAAGCAATTTTCTTGGATATCCCTCATGAAGAAAATTCATATCCATATTTAAAATTTCTTTATTTTTGTATCTAACTATAGCCTTATTTTTTTTTACAAATTTTCCAATGACTGATGCTTCTACCCCTCTTTTATTTAATAATTGAATCACCTTTTTTTGATTTTTAGTTGATACGGCCATAGTCATTCTTTCCTGTGATTCAGAGATCCATATCTCCCAAGGTTGCAAACCTGGATATTTTAGTGGCACTAAATCAAGATCGACAATAAATCCTCCCGATTCTTTAGCCATTTCACCAACCGAAGAAGAAAGACCTCCTGCACCGTTATCAGTTATGCTGTTATATAAATTTTTATCTCTAAGCTCCTTAATAATTGCATCTGAAAATTTTTTTTGAGTAATTGGATCCCCAATTTGAACTGCGGTAACTGGACTTCTTGTATCTAACTCTTCTGAAGAAAATGTTGCTCCATGAATACCATCTTTTCCAACTCTTCCTCCGATCATAAGAATTTTATCTCCCGGTCTTGCTTTTTTAAAATGCGCAAACTTACCTTTTATTTTTTTTGGAATTAATCCTACAGTGCCACAAAAAACCAACGGTTTTGCAGAATATCCATCATCAAAATAAACAAAGCCTTGTGGAGTTGGAATTCCTGAACAATTTCCACCTACTCTAACTCCACTAATGACTCCGTTTATAATAAACCTTGATGATAGTAATTTATTTTTTTTATTTCTTGATCTATATAACTCATGGTTACTGTCTGGATAAGAAAAACAAAAACCATATGTGTTACAAATGGGTTTAGCGCCTTTACCAAAGCCTATACAGTCTCTGTTAACTCCAGTAATTCCAGTGAGCGATCCACCAAATGGATCCAGTGCCGATGGAGTATTATGTGTTTCTACCTTATGGCAAACTACCCAATTTTTATCAAAACTAATTCCACCTGCATTGTCTGAAAATAATGATATACAAAAATCATCCTTTCTTTTTTTTATTATTTTGTTAGTAGCGCCCTTAATATAAGTATCAAATAACCCTTTTTTCAAATTATCAATTTTTGAAGAAAAAATCTTATGCTTACAATGTTCCGACCAAGTTTGAGCAAGAGTTTCAATTTCAATATCTTTTGGCTTTCTACCTTTGACATTAAAGTATCTTTTAATTGCTTTTAACGACTGAACATCTAGACCAAGAGTTCCTCTGCGTTTTCCTCTTTCATCTTTAATTCCCTCTTTGCCAATTTTTTTTAAATTTATTTCACTTAAATTTAGATTAACCGATCTTGTAATGCTTGTGTCTTTAAAACCATTCGTTTGTTGTTTTGGTATATAAGTTTTATCTTTAACAAATTCTTTAAAACTTTTTAAAACAATTTTGTTTACGAGAACATTAGAATATTCGTTGGCTATTTTTTTAATCACCGATTTGTTATTAGTCGATATTAAAAATAATTGAGAGCTGCTTATTTTAAATCCGTTTTGTTTAAGGTGAAGTTTTTCGCAAACAATTTCTGTCGCTGTATTACCAAGATTATCTGTTACACCAGATAAGTATCCGATTTCTAAAATCCACGAAAAATTCCCGAATTTTTTTAATATTTCATGAATATTTTTTCTGGAAAACAACTCTTGAGAAATTGGGTTGTGCAACAACTCACACGCGAGCAAATAATCTTTTTGGCCCAAACTTTTATTAAATCTGTAAATATCACAAATTTTAATATTTTTAATTACATTTTTGCCAAAAAAAGACTGTAAATTTTTTTCACTACCAGTTTTAAATTTATTCAATATTTGAATTTGTTCGTGCATTAACAAAAATGTGTTATAAAAAATTATCGAGATTCTCTTATAACAAATAAAATTATTTATGGCTGTCTATAAAGAAGCGGGTGTTGATATTCTTTCAACCGATAACCTAATTAAGGAGATACTACCTCTTTCTTCAAAAACAAATAGACCAGGCAAAATGGGAAAAATTGGTAGTTTTGGTGGTTTGTTCGATTTGAAATCGTGCAAATATAAAGATCCAATTTTAGTTACATCTACCGATGGAATTGGAACAAAAATTCTTTTGGGCATTTCTGAAAATAAATTAGATGGTCTTGGATTCGATCTAGTTGGCATGTGTCTAAATGATATAATTTGCCATGGTGCTGAACCATTGTTTTTTCTAGATTATTTTGCATCAAGTAAAATAAAAAAAAATTTCTTTATTAAAATAATGAAGAGCATCACAGCTGCTTGTAAAAAAAATAATTGTTTACTAATTGGAGGTGAAACGGCAGAAATGCCGGGTGTTTATAAGAAAAAAGACTTTGATTTAGCAGGTTTTTGCGTTGGTATAGTTGAAAGGAAAAAGATTTTACCAAAAATAGATGATATTAAACCTGATGATATAATATTAGGGCTTCCTTCTTCAGGCTTTCACTCAAATGGATATTCATTAATTCGAAAAGTTATAAAGGAACAAAAAATTTCTCTTAGTGCTAGGCCTCCCTTTTTATCAAAAGATAAAAATCTTGCTACTGCCTTACTAAAACCAACAAAACTTTATTACAACCTAATAGCTAAAATTACTAAACTAATTAACGTAAAAGGCATTGCCCATATTACGGGTGGAGGTTTAACAGGAAATCTACCTAGAATAATTTCAAAGAAGTTAGCTGTGAAGCTAAACTTGAAAAATTTACCTAATGACAATCTTTTTTCGTGGTTTAAAAAAATTGCAAAACTTAATGATAAAGAAATGTTATCTACCTTTAATTGTGGAATCGGTATGGCTTTAATAATTTCTAAAAATGATCTGAAAAAAATACAGAAATTTTTAAAAAATAATAATGAAAAATTTTTTGTTATTGGAAAAATTGTAAAAACTATAAAAAATGAGGAACGTTGTATAATAGCTTGAAAAAAATTAACACTGCTATATTTTTTTCTGGTAGAGGAAGCAATATGGAGTCGTTAATTAAAGCGACAAAAAGTCAAGACTTTCCAGCTTCAATTCTAGTAGTCCTAACAGATAATGAATCTGCTCCAGGTATCCAATTAGCAAAAAATCATTATGTACCTATAAAAATATTTGATAAAAAAAAGTTTAGCAGATCGGAATTTGAAACTAATTCCCAAAAGATATTATTAAATTACAAAATTGAACTGATATGCTTAGCTGGATTTATGCAAATATTATCCAAAAAATTTGTCTACTCTTGGCAAAACAGAATCATTAATATACATCCCTCTTATCTTCCTAAAAATAAAGGACTTAATCCACAAAAACAGGTTATAAATGAAAAAGCATCCTACACTGGTTGTACTGTTCATTTTGTTAATGAAAAAATTGATGATGGAGAAATTATCTTACAAGAAAAAGTAAAAGTTATGCACAATGACAATGTACAAACTCTTTCTGATAGAATACTAGAAAAAGAACATGTAATTTATCCTAGAGCACTTAAAAAAATAGCATCAGAAATTATAAAATTAAAAAATTTGTGAAACTTAAAAAGAAAAATTCAGATAAATTAAAAGAAGAGTGTGGAGTTTTTGGTGTTTTAAATAACAAAGATGCAGCAGCTCTTACAGCTTTAGGCTTGCATTCACTACAGCATAGAGGTCAAGAAGGATGTGGTATTGTTACCTCTGACGGAAAAAAATTTTATTCTGAAAGAAGACTTGGATTAGTCGGAGATAATTTTACTAAAGGAAAAGTCTTAAATAGATTACCTGGAAATTGCGCAATTGGTCATAACCGATATTCAACGGCTGGTAATAATTTAATTAAAAATGTTCAACCATTTTTTGCTGATCTTCATGTTGGAGGTATTGCTATTGCTCATAATGGAAATTTAAGTAATGCCAGATATCTTAGAAAAGAATTAGTTAAGAATGGCTCTATTTTTCAAACAACATCTGACACAGAAACTATAGTTCAATTAATTGCAAGATCAAAAAGATTAAAAATAATTGATAAAATAATTGAAGCACTTTTTAAAATACAAGGAGGTTATGCATTAACAATTTTAACAAATAATAAGCTAATAGGAATTAGAGATCCGTTTGGAATCCGTCCTTTAGTATTAGGTAAATTAAATAAAACTTATATTCTAGCTTCAGAAACTTGTGCTTTCGATATAATTGGTGCAAAATTTATTAGAGAAATTCAAAATGGCGAAATAGTTGTTATAACAGAAAATGGAATAGAGAGCATAAAGCCTTTTCCTAAAGTAAAAGAAAGACCATGTATTTTTGAATATATATACTTTTCAAGACCAGATAGTATCATCAAAAATATAAGTGTTTATGAGTACAGAAAAAGATTGGGTGCAGAGTTAGCAAGAGAATCAAATTTAGAAGCTGATTTAGTAATACCTGTGCCTGACTCCGGAGTTCCTGCTGCAATAGGATACTCTGAAGAAATAAAAAGTAATGTTGAATTAGGAATTATTAGAAATCATTATGTTGGCAGAACGTTTATAGAACCTACCCAACAAATAAGAAGTTTAGGAGTCAAACTTAAACATAATGTAAATAAGCCTCTCATTAAAAATAAAACTTTAATTTTGATCGATGACTCATTAGTAAGAGGAACAACCTCTGTCAAAATCATTAAAATGCTTTATGAGTCTGGCGCAAAAGAAGTTCACTTAAAAATTGCTTGTCCACCTATAAAATATCCAGATTATTACGGGATTGATACACCAAATAAAGATGAACTGCTTGCCTCAAAACTTGATCTTAAAGGTATGCAAAAATTTATTAACGCAAAAACATTACAATTTTTATCAATTGAGGGATTATATAAATCTATGGGATATGAAACAAGAAACTCATCCTACCCTCAATTTGCTGACCATTGTTTCACTGGAGATTATCCAGTTAAACCAATTGACATAAATGATAAAAATTTTGAGCAAGATCAATTAAGCTTTATGTCTTCAAAATTTAAATAAAAAAATAAAAATCACTAATGAAAGTTCTTGTTATAGGAAATGGAGGTAGAGAACATGCATTGTGTATGTTTATAAAAAAATCTCCTATTTGCAAAAAATTATATTGTATTCCTGGTAGCGACTCGATCAAAGAATTAGCAGATTGTTTCGATATTAATCCAATGAATAATATAGATGTTGTTAATTTTTGTATAAAGCAAAAAATAAACTTTGTTGTAATAGGACCTGAACTTCCGCTTAGTAATGGAATCGTAGACGAACTAAAAAAAGAAAAAATTGTTACTTTTGGTCCAGATAAAATATCCTCACAACTCGAAACTTCAAAAATCTTTATGAAAAATATTTGTAAAAAACATAATATTCCAACCGCAAAATATTCTGTATTTAATAAAGAAAAAGATGCAATCAATTTTTTAAATGAAGTAAATTTTCCTACAGTTATTAAAGTTGATGGATTGGCGGCAGGTAAAGGAGTAATTATTGTATACAGCAAAGAAGAAGCTGTTGAAAATATAAAAAAAATAATGTCAGAAAAAATATTTGGTTCTTCTGGTGAAAATATAATAATAGAAGAATTTCTCGAGGGTGAGGAAATTAGTTTTTTTGCACTAGTTGATACTAATGGTTTTATTTTGCCGTTAACGACAGCACAAGACCACAAAAAGATTGGAGAAGGTGATGTGGGTCCCAATACAGGAGGAATGGGAGCATATAGCCCTGTACCTTTTATTAAACATAATCATATAAATGACTTCGTTGAACAATTTGTAAAACCCATAATTAATGATTTAAAAAATAGTAGCATTTTATTTTCAGGTGTTTTTTATGCAGGTTTTATCTTGACCAAAAACGGCCCTAAAATACTTGAGATAAACGTAAGATTTGGAGATCCAGAAGCTCAAACTATTTTTCCAAGATTAAAAACGGATTTATTAGACTTGCTACTTGCTTCCAGTACTGGAAATTTAAATCAATTCAAGTTACCAGAATTGGAAAACAACTTCTGCATGAATGTTGTATTGTCATCAAAAGGCTACCCTAAGGATTATAAAAAAAACACTATAATTAACGGTTTAAATGAAATTACTAATGATAAATCTAAATATGTTTTTCACGCAAGTACAAAAAAAAATGGAAATCATTGGTTAGCAACAGGAGGTAGAGTGCTGTCAATAAGTGCCATGGGATCAACGTTGAAAAATGCTAAAAATAATGCCTATAATATTGTTGATAAAATAGATTGGAAAGATGGATATTTTAGAAAAGATATAGGGTGGAGACATTTACAGTGAGTAATAAAAAAAATATCTTAGTTAGTATTATCATGGGCAGTCAGTCAGACTGGGAGTTTGTAAAACCTGCTAGTAAAATCTTAAAAGAATTTTCAATCTTACATGAATGTAAAATTATTTCTGCACACAGAACTCCTGATAGACACAAAAATTTTTCAGAGAACGCTAAAAAAAGAGGAATAAAAGTTATTTTGGCAGCCGCAGGTGGAGCAGCACACCTTGCTGGAGTAACTGCTGCTTTAACTACTTTGCCCGTGCTTGGAATTCCTATGAATAGTAAGTTATCTGGTCTCGATAGCCTACTATCTACTGCTCAAATGCCAGGAGGTGTGCCAGTTGCAACATTTGCCATTGGTAGTGCTGGAGCAAAAAATGCTGCTCTTTTTGCAATTAGAATCTTAGCACTAGAAGATACAAATATAGCTAAAAAACTTGATATATATATAAAAACAATGGAACAAAAAGTTCCTCAAGAACCAAAAGATTGAAAAAAATATTTAACTTTTTATGAAAAAAGGAAAAAAAATTTACGAAGGAAAAGCTAAAATTCTTTATAAAGGACCCGAAAAAAATACTGCTATTCAGCTCTTTAAAGACCATGCTACCGCGTTTAACAATCAAAAAAAATCTACAATTAGCAAAAAGGGGATTTTAAATAATATGATATCTGAACATATTTTTAAAAAACTCAATAAAGTTGGCGTAAAAACACATCTTATAAAAAGATTAAATAGCAGAGAACAGCTCATACATATGCTAGAAATAATTCCCATAGAATTCATAGTTAGAAATATAGCTACTGGTTCCTTAACTAAAAGACTAGGAATTCCAGATGGAACTATATTAAAAAAACCTTTACTTGAATACAGTTACAAGAATGATGAATTAGGTGATCCATTGATTGCTAGAGAACATATTCTTGCTTTCAATTGGTCCACAACATTCGAGCTCAATCACATTAATTCAAAATGCATAAAAATAAATATTTTTTTATTAAAAATGTTTAAAAAAGTAGGAATAAAGCTTGTTGATTTTAAGTTAGAATTTGGCAGGTTAAAAAAAAATGGTAAATCGAAAATTATGTTAGCAGACGAAATAAGTCCTGATACTTGTAGACTGTGGGATGTAGTAAGTAATAAAAAATTAGATAAGGATAGGTTCAGAAAAGATTTAGGAAATGTAATTCAAGCTTATCAAGAAGTTGCGGGAAGACTTGGAATTACAGAAGAGGCAAAACACTAAAAAGCCTTGGTTTAATGACTGTGTTCTTCAATTCCATGTTCTTTTAGCAATTGATGCATTTTCTCGTGTTCTTTGTGGGTTAGGCTATAGAAAATAATTACTGTCACTATTGAACCAACTAAAGCGCCCTGAACAAATCTCAATATTATTCTCTTATTCCTTTTTTTTGTTTCATTTGTCATTTTTTTTCCACGTTTTTTTGCTTCATAAAATCTGAAAATTGAATATACAATTAACGCAGAACCTAAAGCCCAGGAGATTGGATGATTAACAGTTGCAATAAAAGATCCGCCGAATAGCACGGCTATAAAACCACTTATCCAACAAATGGGGCACATTACTTTTTATAACATATTTCTTTTATTTTTGATTGTCCTTATTAAGATGAAACAATTACTCCATTTATTAATTTAATTAATAAAAATCCTCCTAGCATGGATAAAACAAAAAACACTGAATAAGTATTTAATAATGCTAGAGATGATATTGCTGGACCCGGGCAAAATCCAACCATCCCCCATCCAATGCCAAACGTACCAGAACCTATAATTAAATTTTTATCAATAGATTTTAAAGTCGGAATAGAGAAATTGTCAGCAAATAAAGGTTTGTTTTTATTTCTAAATAAAAAAAATACTGGAGCACTTACAATAATTGCACCCATCATCACAAAAATTAAGGAAGGATCCCATAGACCAAATAAATCCAAAAATCCCAAAACC
>ENA-UPTF01002579-UPTF01002579.1-marine-metagenome-genome-assembly--contig:-NODE-2579-length-10402-cov-2.690557_pt1 | contig 10402 bp, 7 predicted proteins | sample MGYA00238166_ERZ767019 | MGnify/ENA primary metagenome ERZ767019 (study PRJEB28930, sample SAMN06266391) | marine metagenome | isolation source: Sea water from 250 m depth | place: Atlantic Ocean | study... | reverse complement strand
GCCGCCGTGGACAACCCAATCATCGTCGCTCTCGACCTGCCCAGCCAACAGAAGGCCCTGGAACTCGCCGAGAAACTCGCCCCCCTAGTCGGCGCGTTCAAGGTCGGCAAGCAGTTGTTCATCAGCAGTGGGCCGGACGTCGTCCGCAAACTACGCGCGACCGGCGCGAAAGTGTTTCTCGACCTCAAACTGCACGACATCCCCAACACCGTGGCCAAGGCCGTCATTGCGGCCACCGATCTCGGTGTGCAGATGACCACCGTCCATGCCTCGGGAGGCACCGAGATGCTTGCCGCCGCCGAAAACGCTGCCCATGAGCAAGCCGCCATGCTTCGTGCAGATCCGCTGCTCGTCCTCGCCGTCACCGTGCTCACCAGCATGGACGAGGGCAACCTCGCCGAGTTGGGTGTCGGGGGTAAGGTGCAGGAACAGGTGTTACGCCTGGCCAAGCTGGCCACCGTCGCCGGGTTGCGCGGGCTGGTCTGTTCCCCGCAGGAAATCGAGATGCTCCGTGCCGAGTTAGGCGATGACATCCAACTGGTCACACCCGGCATCCGCCCCGCGACAATCAAGGCGGACGATCAAAAGCGCACCATGACCCCGGCAGAGGCTATCCAAGCCGGAGCGAACTGGCTGGTCATCGGTCGCCCCATCACCAGCGCGAACGATCCCAGGGCCGCCGCCATTGGGATTCTCCACTCAATCGACCCTGAACTCGTTCCCAAGAGCGAACGCCGCGAGCCGATCCCGTAAGTTGTCAACTGCACCGAGTATGGCCAAAGCCTAAAGTTAAATGCCACCGAGCAGACCAGCGGCCAATACCACTGCCCCTACTACGACAAGGACGTCATCCACGTCACAGCCTAAAGATCGCGTTCGTAAACGCGCCAGCGCTTGGTGATTTTTGCGCCGGAGTTTTCCAACACACGATGAACGCGCAAATTCGACTCGAGCATCCACGAAAACTCAATCCGCTTGTACCGGCTTCCCTTTAGCTCTTTGGCCGTCCGATCGGCAAACGCCGAATCGATGCCTTTGTTTCGATGCTCCTTCAATACCCCGACCACCACACCCCGAATCAGATCGATATGCCGACGCGCAATCATAAAACGCAACAAACCAAGCGGCCCGAACCGTCCACCACACGCCTTGACTGCCACATTGATGTCCGGCACTGCCACGCAGATGCCCACCGCTTCACCATCGTACTCGGCGATCAGCGTGCACTCCGGCAATAGGAATGGCTTTAGTTCGTAGGCCATTTTCAGGAACTCATCACGACTGAACGGCACCGCGCCCCAGTTCTCGATCCAAGCCTCGGCATAGATTTTCACGAGGATCTCGATCTCCGTCTCAAGCTTGGCCAGGTTCGCCTGGCGAATCGTCACCTGGCCATTTCGAGCGCCTGCCCTCGCCAAACGCTCAAGATAGCGTAAGTCCATGTCGGAGAACGCCACCTCGCGCGCGAGCAAATCCTCCACCTTGGCCAAGCCGGCCGACTCGACGAGCCGCTGGTAGTACGGCGGGTTCCACGTCGTGAGCAGCGTCGGTGATTCGTCAAAATTCTCGATCAGCAACCCGATCTCCTCGTTGATGGTGAAGCTCGTCGGACCACGCATGCGCTTGAGCCCCTGCCCGCGAAGCCATTCCGCCGCCGCCGCAAACAGGCGCCCGGCCACCGACTCGTCATCGACGCATTCGAAGAATCCGAAAAAGCCAACGCCGTCGCCGTAGACCTCGAGGTGGCGGTTGAACCGGATTGCCGCAATGCGCCCGACCGGATCGCCGGCGGTGTCACGCGCGAGAAACAGCGCCGCCTCCGAGTGCTTGAAAAACGGGCCACGCGCCCGGTCGAGCCGCATCATTTCCTCGCGCCAAACCGGGGGCACCCACGGCGAGTCGCCGGTGTAGATACGCAATGGAAACCGGACAAAATCGCGGAGTTGCGCACGATTCTGGATTGTTTCAATGCGGAGCACGGCGAAGCTCTTAGTTGAAAACTGGGGCGTTTGAAACTAAAACCAGCGGCGAAGTGATAGCTCGTTTTTCCATCAAATCCGCCGCGCTGCTCGCCGCCGCACTGCTCGCCGCCGCTTGGCCGGGCACGTACGCCGCCGAGGGTCAGGGGGCGTTTCTATCCCGTGTGCGACAATTAACCTTTGAAGGGCGGCGCAGTGGCGAGGGTTATTTCAGTGCCGACGGCTCCAGGCTTATTTTCCAGAGCGAACGCGAGACCGGCAATCCGTTCTACCAGATTTACACGCTTGATTTTGAGACCGGCGTCTCGGCCCGCGTCTCACCCGGTCACGGAAAAACGACCTGCGCTTTTTTTCACCCCGGGGGTGGGCGGGTCCTTTTCGGATCAACACACCACGACCCACAGGCCAAGGCCAAGCAGAAGGCGGAACTCGACTTTCGCGCCTCTGGCAAAGAGCGCCGTTACTCGTGGGACTACGACGAGACGATGGACATCTTCACCGCCAACGTAAACGGTAGCGGCCTGCGACGACTCACCACCGCGCGGGGCTATGACGCCGAAGCCGGCTATTCGCCGGACGGCTCGAGAATTGTCTTCGCTTCCACCCGCAGCGCTTACGCTGACGGCCTCTCGGACGAGGAGAAAAAACTGCGCGAAGTTGACCTCTCGTACTTCGGCGAAATCTATATTATGAACATCGATGGATCGGGACAAACCCGCCTGACCCGCACGCCCGGTTACGACGGCGGCCCGTTTTTTTCTCCGGATGGTTCGAGGATTGTTTGGCGGCGCTTCAACAAGTCCGGCGCGGTCGCGGAGATTCACACGATGAAGCCGGACGGTTCGGACATCCGCAAAATCACCAACTTCAAGTCGATGTCATGGGCACCGTATTTTCATCCGTCCGGTGACTACATTATTTTTGCCAGCAACAAGCTTGGCTTCACCAATTTCGAGTTGTACCTCGTCGATACGCCTGGCCAACACCAACCGGTTCGCATCACCGAGCGCGCCGGCTTCGATGGCCTGCCGGTTTTCTCACCGGACGGCACCCGACTCTGCTGGACGTCAAACGCCACGCCGGAAAAAAAGTCGCAGCTCTTCCTCGCCAACTGGGATCACCGAGGCGCACTGGCCGCGCTTGACCAAGCTCCGGAACGCATCGCCAGCCAAACCGCACTGTCACCCGACGTCTCGATCGATAACCTCAAAGAGCACGTCGCCTACCTTGCATCGGACGAACTGGAGGGCCGCCGAACCGGCAGCAAAGGCATCCGCAAGGCCGCCGACTACATTCGCCAGCACCTATCAAGAGCCGGGCTTCAACCAATTGGATCCGAGAAGGATAGCTTCAACCATACATTTGAATTCACCGGTGGTGTGGAGTTGTTGAAACCGGAAAACAAAATGATTCTACGGGGCCACACCGGCGATGATCAAATCTTTGAGTTGGACAAGGATTTTCGACCCTTGGCGTTCTCGGCTAATGGCCGGGTCGAGGGCGAAGTGGTCTTCACCGGCTACGGACTAACCAAACCGGGCGAACTTGGTGTCGGCTACAACTCGTACGGCGGGCTCGATGTGAAGGACAAAATCGTGATGGTGCTGCGCTACGTGCCGGAGGACATTTCGATCGATCGCCGACAGGAACTCAACCGCTATGCCGGCCTTCGTTACAAGGCGCTGATCGCGCGGAACAACGGCGCCAAGGCGTTGCTTGTTGTCACCGGACCGAACTCCCCAAACCCCGGCTCGTTGGCCAAGCTGAGTTTCGACAGCAGCATGGCTGGCGCAGGCATCCCGGTAATCTCCATCAGTGGCAAAGTCGGTAACTCTCTGGTACAGTTTTACGGCAAGTCACTTAAGCAATTACAGTCGTCGCTCGACAAGGAGAATCCGCATGCGGTGCACAGCCTGTCGCTGCCGGGCATTGTGCTGAGCATCAAGACCTCGCTCAAGCGCATCAGGCAAAAAGACAACAACCTCGTCGCAGTGTTGCCTCCGAATAGCCAAGCGCCGACGAATATATCAACCGAGTACGTGATGCTCGGTGCGCACTACGATCACCTTGGCCGCGGAGAGACTGGCGGGTTCGGGGTCAAGGGCGAGGAAGGCATGGTGCACAACGGCGCGGACGACAACGCCTCCGGCGTTGCGGCGTTGCTCGAGATGGCGTCCAGCTTGGCCAAGCACCGGGAGGCTAAGCCGGAAGAGTTTCAACGCGGCGTGATCTTTAGCTTTTGGTCCGGCGAAGAGCTTGGCCTGATCGGATCGGCGCGTTACGCCGCCAAGCCGACGGTAAACCTCAGCAACGTTATTGCTTACCTGAACTTCGACATGGTCGGCAGGCTCCGCGATAACAAGCTCACGCTGCAGGGCGTCGGCTCGTCGAGCGCTTGGAAAAAACTGATCGAGCGCCGGAACGTCCTTGCAGGGTTTGACCTCACGCTGCAACAGGATCCCTATCTGCCGACTGACACGACGTCGTTTTATCCTAAGGGCATCCCGGTGCTTGCCTGGTTCAGCGGCAGCCACAAGGAATACCACCGGCCGAGCGACGACACCGCCACGCTGAATTTTGAAGGGCTCGAGCGCATCACAAAGTTCGCCGGGAACATAGTGCGCGATCTGGCCAAGGGTGGCGACCGGCCGGACTATCTGAAAGTCGAAAAATCTAACCAGGGCGGCGACCGCGATGCCATCCGCGTGTATCTCGGCACCATTCCAGACTACGCCTCGGAGGACGTGAAAGGGGTGTTGCTCACCGGCGTGCGCGGCGGCGGCCCAGCCGACAAGGCGGGGCTAAAAGGGGGCGATGTCATCGTCCATTTCGCTGGCAGGGAAATCACCAACATTTACGACTACACTTACGCGCTCGACGCGGTGAAGGTTGGAGAACCCGTGGGTATTGAGGTGTTGCGAAAGGGCAAGCGGATGAAACTCTCCATCATTCCCGCGACCCGGAAGTAACGTTCTCCGCTCCCCAGTCCCGGGCTAAGCTGGCGATATACTCCGGCGGCAGGCCGAAGTGCGCCGCGCCGTCGAGAATGGTTTGGAGGTAATCCGATCCCGGTTGGCCAGGCTCGCAAACAGGGTCGATGTACACCAGCGCCTCAACCGGTTCACCGACTATTTGAACAATCAGGCTGATTTTATTGTACATGCCATCGGCGACTGCCTCGTAGACGTCGAGCGCAGTGATATTTCCCGGGGTCAGCGACCATAGCACACCGTGAGTTGCCGCACCGGGTGATGCCTTTACGGTGGCGTAAGTGCGGGTGTTGATAAGGAACTGCCAGTCACGCAGTTCCGCTTGGCCAAACGCCCGACCGCCGGGGCAGCGAACCGCCATCTGCTGCGGGCACATGTTCGACCCGTAGGCAAAATAAATGATGTTGGCGCTCCCCTCGCCCATCCGGTATTCCGCTTGGCCAGGCGCTCAGTCTTCGATAACGAGCAGGTCGCTACCGCGGTGGCCGATCACTTTCACCTGTGCGCCGACGGCAATCATCTCGCCCTGTGTGACGACGGTGCACATATCGTCGCCAAACATCGCCTTTCCCCCGGGGTGCAATGGCGTGGTGGCCTCGCCAACCTGGCCAAGCCGCGAATCGACCTCGGCGGCCAAGGCGGCCACTGACTCGACCCCACTTGCCGCCTCTGAGGCGAATCTGGCGAAAAAGGCTGTTTGAGGCAGGTACTTGGCCAAGGCCCAAATGACCGGGATTGAAAGCACAAAGGCAATCATCAGGTCGCGGATTGGCTTAGAAAAATCCGGCAGCGCAAAGTCGATGCCCTCAACCTGCGGCATGCTGTCGCCCTTGCCCTCGCCGGTTGGGAACCACGGCATGTCGGGGTAGATGTCGGTCATGCCCATCACCAAAGCGACCAGCATGCAGAGGACACCAACCATGCCGATGATGAGAGTGCCCGAAAACCAGAACAGCTCCACAGCCACCAGTACCACTCCGAGTACGAAGACAGCCACCCACTCGATGCCGGCCAACCCGGAGACGTAGCCACCGAAGAAGTATACCACCAGCGCAGCAATGCCGATCGCCCCAAACACACCAAAGCCGGGTGTCTTAAACTCGATGTAGAGCCCGATGATTCCGATCAGCAACAGCAGCGGGCTAATGGCATTGATCCACGTGCCGAGTTCCTCCGCGCCAAGTGGCTGGATATCTACCCGCTGCGCCCCGGCGTAGCCCAGCTCGTTAATGAGTGAGTCGATGCTCTCGACCGTGCCGGAAGATAGCAGCGGCGTCTTTGCATCGCCGTACTTTGCCTCGGCCTCGAGGTTGGTCAGCGTGAGAATGTCGCCCTCCTGGCAGATGATCTTTTTGTCGCGCTCGAGTTTTTTGGTCTTGTCCACCATCGCCTCGATGACATCGACGGCGTAGCCGTTCTTCTCGGCCTGCGTGCGAATCTTGGCGCGGATGGCGGAGTTGATTTTCACCTCCATCGTCGAGGGCATTTCGGACACGCCTCCGGTCGGCCCCATCATGATCGGCGCGGCGGCTCCGATGACACTCTGCGGCGCCATGTAGATTTTCTGCGTAGCCACGGCGATAAACGCTCCGGCCGAGTAAGCATCCTTGTTGACGTAGGTGACCGTCTCGCCCCGGAACTTGCCGATGATGTCAAAAATATCCTCGGTGATGTCCACCCGGCCACCGTTGGTCTCCATGTCAAAGATAAGGCAGTCGGCCTCGGCTTCCATCGCATCTTTCACCCCTCGACGAATGACGTAGAGGATCGGCGGCATGATGTCGTCGCGCACCGGCACGACGTAGACCTTTGCCTGCTTATCGTCACTGGCCTTGTCATTACCGAGTTGCTGCATCTTCTCGATGGAATCGATGGTGGACTTTTCGGTCAGCGGTTTTTTCTTCTGCGCCTGGACAAACGGGGCCAGAGCAGCGGCGAGACACAAGGCAGTAACCAGGATCAACCAAGTCTTCATGCGCGCAAAATTAGCCGCCCCAACTGGCGGCGGCAAGCCCGCCAAGCGAGACGATTATTGCCAAGGAACGCATTCCTCAACTAAGGTATGCCGACGGCACAGATCTGTGCCCCGGCGTGCATGCCTGATTTCAGAATTCAGTTCAAGGTCTTCGAAGGCCCCATGGATTTGCTGCTCTTCCTCGTGAAAAAGCAGGAGGTGGATATTTATGAGGTGAACATGACCGAGCTAGCGACGCAGTACATCGAGTACGTGGAGTTAATGAAACAACTCGACCTGGACGAAGCTGGTGAGTTCATCGTCATGGCCTCGACATTGATCTACATCAAGAGCCTCGAACTGCTACCGGTGAGCGAGCAGGTGCAAGACACCGATGACGGGGATGCCGAGGATCCGCGCTGGGACTTAATCCGCAGACTGGTGGAGTTCAAGCGATTCAAGGATGCCTCGGACGACCTGCAAAGGCTGGAAATCGAACGGGAGAAGGTTTACACACGGCGGCCCGGGAGCATCCCAATTGATCCGCTACCCATGAGCAACCGGCTCGAGGCCGGCATTTTCGACCTGGTCGGTGCGGTGAACGAGCTGCTCAGACGGGTTGCCGAGCGCGAGGCCGCGCGGAGCGAAATCGTCGAGGATCGCTGGAGCATCAGCGAGAAGATCGTAGCCATCGGTGAGCGGCTTGGCAGGGCGGATCGACTGAAGTTCAGCGGGTTGTTCAACGGTGTACGCAGCCGGGGCGAGGTGGTGGCCACGTTTCTCGCACTGCTCGAGCTAATCCGGCTCAAGCGCATAATGGCCACACAAGGTAACTCCTTCGGCGAGATCGAGATTTTCGTCGCACCGGTTGAGATGCAGCAGATCAAGACGGAACAACTGAAACCGGAACCGGTGACAACCTGACCACGGTGGAACTGAAACAGATACTTGAGGCAATCGTCTTCTCGGCCCAAAAGCCGATGAGCATCGGTGAACTACGCACTCTGCTCCGGGAGACGCCAGAGAAGCTCCCTGACGAGACACAGACCGGGGAGTACGCCAAGGCCACCGCACGCGCCGTTGAGAAGGCGCTCGAGGAACTCGCCGTCGAGCACGACGCCGCCAACCGCAGCTACCGTCTGGCTTGCGTCGGTGGCAACTGGCAGTTCATCACCAAGCCAGACTTCGCACCCTGGCTGCAGGTGCTCGTCGGGGCCAAGCCACGTCAGCCCAAGCTATCGCACCCTGCGCTCGAGACGCTCGCCATCATAGCCTATCGGCAGCCGATTACCCGGCCGGAGATGGAACAGATCCGTGGCGTCAGTGTTGATGGTGTCGTGCAGACCCTCGTGGAGCGCGAATTGATCGAGGTTTGCGGCGAGGCCGACGCCCCCGGCCGGCCCCGGCTCTACGGCACCACCCAGTTTTTCCTCGAGCACTTTGGGTTGAAAGGGCTGGGTGAGCTCCCCGCCGCCGACGAACTACGACGCATCCAGGTGGAACTCGCCACAGTGCCTGATGACGATTCCCAGGAGGAACTCCCTCTCGACAAAAAGACCGATGAAGCCGACGATGATCCGGACGAGACAGACGACGAGGATGACGAATAACCGCTAATGAGCCTCGAGGAATACCGCAAAGCCATCGATGCCATCGACAAAAAACTGGTGCGACTGCTTAACGAACGTACCGGGCACGCCTTAGCTATCGGCACGATCAAGCTCGAGGCCGGCGAGGAGATTTACGCACCGCACCGCGAGCGGCTAATCTTCCAGCGCCTAGCCAAGCTCAACGAAGGGCCGATCCCCGAGGAGTCGATGAGGGCCATCTACCGCGAAATCATGTCCTGCTCGCTCTCACTCGAGAAGTCGCTCACCGTTGCCTATCTCGGCCCCGAGGCGACATACACCCACCAGGCCGCCATTCGCAAGTTCGGCTCGAGCCTGCGTTACACGCCGCAGAAAACTATCAAGGACGTTTTCGACGAAGTGCAAAAGGACCGGGCCGACTACGGCGTGGTGCCGATCGAGAACTCCACCGAGGGCGTCGTCACCCATACTCTGGACTTGTTCGTTGACAGCCCGCTCAAGATTGTGGCGCAGATCGTCATGCCCATTCAGCACTGCCTCGTCCGCAGCAACCGCCGCACGAAGGTTCGCCGGCTCTACTCCCATCCTCAAGCGCTGGCTCAGTGCCGTGTCTGGATGCAGCAAAACCTGCCGTCGGTCGAGGTCATCGAGGCCTCCTCCACCACCCGCGCCGCCGAGAAGACCGCCGAGGACAAGGCCGGCGCCGCCATCGCCGGGTCGCTGGCCGCCGAACGTTACAACCTTGAGATCGTAGACCACCACATCCAAGACAACGCCGCAAACGCCACTCGGTTTTTTGTACTGGGCCGCAAGTGCAGTCCCTCCACAAAAAACGACCGCACGAGCCTCGTTATCGGCATCGAGGACAAGGTCGGCGCCCTGCACGAGGTCATGGGGCCATTCCGCAAGTACCGCCTCAACATGACTAGGATCGAGTCTCGCCCCAGCAAGCGCAAAGCGTGGGAGTACCTGTTTTTCATCGATTGCGACGGCCACTACGGGGACAAGAAAGTGGCCAACGCCATCGAGGAACTCGAGCGGATCAGCCGCTTCGTGAAAATCCTCGGTTCCTACCCCAACGGAGAGTAACCCGATCGTGACCCACCTCAAGCGAGCCCGGGAAGTTTTCGATGTCGAGCTGGCCGCCGTGAAGGCGGTGCGCTCACACTTGTCCAAGTCGTTCAATCAGGCGGTCGGGTTAATCGTCGCCGCTTTGTCCAAGCAGCAGAAGATCGTTGTCCTTGGCGTGGGCAAGTCAGGCAATATCGGCCGCAAGATCGCCGCCACCTTCACCAGCACCGGCTCACCTGCCGTGCTGCTCGACACCGTCGACGCCATGCACGGCGACCTCGGCATCCTCAACGACGGCGATGTCCTGCTCGCCTTGAGCTACTCCGGCGAGACCGACGAACTCATCAATCTGCTGCCGGCCATCCGGCGGTTTGCCGTGCAGATCGTCGCGGTAACCAGCGCGCCGCGATCCACCCTTGGCCAACATGCGGAAGTCGTACTCAACGTCAAGGTACCTAAAGAAGCCTGTCCCTTCAACATGGCCCCCACCGCCAGCACCACCGCCTCGCTCGTCATGGGCGACGCTCTCGCCATGGCCGTGCTCGACGCACGCGGTTTCAAGAACTCGGAATTCGCCAAACGCCACCCCAGCGGCGCCATCGGCCGGGCGCTGTTGCTCAAGGTGTCTGACATAATGCGCAGTGGAACACGCAATCCGGTCGCCCCTCAGACGGCCTCCATTAAGGACGCTCTGCTCGTCATGGGAAAAGCCAAGTCCGGGAGCATCAGTGTGGTCAATAAAAGTGGCAAACTGGCAGGTGTCTTCACCGACGGAGACCTGCGCCGCCACTTGGCCAAGGGCGACGCAGTGCTGGACCA
>ENA-UPTF01002578-UPTF01002578.1-marine-metagenome-genome-assembly--contig:-NODE-2578-length-10403-cov-2.191943_pt1 | contig 10403 bp, 9 predicted proteins | sample MGYA00238166_ERZ767019 | MGnify/ENA primary metagenome ERZ767019 (study PRJEB28930, sample SAMN06266391) | marine metagenome | isolation source: Sea water from 250 m depth | place: Atlantic Ocean | study... | reverse complement strand
CACACCAGAGGAGCATCCGTCAACGAAGGTCTGGCGACGATTAATGGGATATCTCGAGGAGCGGAGTGGGCGGCGTTTCCGGGGCGATATTAAGCATCTGCACCAGTGGATATGGGACCAGACTTATGATCCCCATCCAGAATATTTGTTCTTTAAGCGTACGTGGTATTCAGAGATCGATCCGAGGTTCGGCGATTTTTTCCAAGACGGTATTGAAGCCACGATTCGATTAGACGAGATAGATTGGGGGGGTGTTCCGGTTAATGGAATACCTCCGCTTGAGTACCCGTCCATCACAACTGCAGAGTTAGCTAATTACCTTGACGATGAGCATGTTGTTTTTGGTCTCAGTATTAATGGTGCAACTCGTGCTTATCCGAAACGGATCCTTGCGTGGCATGAGATGGCCCTTGATCGGGTCGGAGGGGTTGAGTTGACGGTCGTTTACTGCACGCTATGTGGAACCGTCATTCCATACGAGAGTATTCTAAATCGCGAACATTTTAAGTTTGGTACTAGTGGACTGTTGTACCGCTCTAACAAGCTTATGTTCGATCATCAAACGAAGAGTCTTTGGAATACCTTTGAGGGGGTGCCTGTTGTGGGGCCTCTCGTCGGAACTCGCAAACGTCTAACTCGTCATTCTGTGGTTACAACAACTTGGGGTGAGTGGCGTCGGTTGCATCCAGAGACGACAGTTCTTTCGCTTGAGACTGGTTACAGTCGCGATTATGGCGAAGGTGTTGCCTACCGGGAATATTTTCAAAGTGATGATCTGATGTTTGATGTGCCGGAGCTCGACGGCCGACTCCCGTTGAAGGCTGAAATTGTCGGGGTCTTATCGGCTCGAAATGACGCGCAGAGTTCTTCCTTCGCGATATCCGTTGAGTTTCTTTCCGAGCATCCGGTGTACATGGATAGTTACGACGGTCGCGACCTTGTAGTTCTGACGAGTGCTAAAGGTGCGAACCGCGTTTATGAAGCAGGCGCCATATATTTTGAGCGGATCGATAGCGATGGATATCTTATCGACAGTAAAGGTGGTCGTTGGATGGTACGGGAAGATGGACTCACTCGACTTGGTGAGCCTATTGAGCAACTCGGCAGGGTCCCGTCCCAACGTGCCTTCTGGTTTGGATGGTACGCGCAGTTTCCGAATACTCGTTTGGTTCACTAATAGCTATTCATAGCCGCCGTCTGATTCAGCCTCGGAATCTGCAGTGCGCACTCGTTTTCGAGTTTTGTCAGGCTGGTCGATTTCACGTTCCACGACCTCGGAGGTGGGCAGGTTGCCGGTTTCTATCTGCTGCGCAAGAAACGGTTTACTTGCCTCTCCGAAATAGAGAGACATATGTGGAAATGGTATCTCGATGCCTTCGGTGTCGAAGGCTTTTTTAATACGGCGCCGTAGTTCCCTGCCGATCATCCACTGTTTAAGTGGTCGGGTTTTGATTCGAATCTTGATGACGACAGCCGAGTCACCGAATTCGCTAACTCCAAGTATTTCTAATGAGGACAAAATACTGTCACTAAAGTCTGAGTCAGATGCGAGGTCTGCCCCTACATCGTGCAGTACTGCAGAGACATGGTCAGTGTCTTCTTTGTAAGCCACACCGATGTCCAGAACTGCGTAGGAAAACTCTTTTGTTTTGTTCGAAAGTGTCGTGATTTCACCATTTGGTACGACATGAACGGTTCCGGAAAGGTCACGGAGAACTAAGGTGCGAAGCTTAACTGACTCTACCAGGCCGGAAGTGCCGTTGACTTCAACAACATCGCCAACATGTACCTGGTCCTCAAGAATAAAAAAGAATCCTGAAATTACATCTCGTACCAAGTTCTGTGCGCCGAAGCCAACCGCCAGTCCAGCGATGCCGGCACCAGTTAGTAGCGGTGCGATATTCACACCTAATTCTTCGAGCATCATCAGCGAGGCAGCGCTCCAGACGATTATGTTTACGGCGTTTGTTACGAGCCCGCTGATGGTGTGTACGCGTTCGACAAGTTCAATCTTGTCGGCATTGTTACCGGCGCGTAATCTGACGATCTCTTCAAAGTGGCTAATGCCGAGTCCTGCGACACGCACTGTGAAATATGCGAGAAGTCCGATTAGGACGACACGTAATCCCTGAGTGAATAGCCACGTAGTTAGTTCTTCGAGCGGAATCCCGAACGTCAGATCAACATCAAAAAGATTAAGCACGGGACGAGTCGCAAGTCCAAGAATGACGAAGAAGACGACGGCCCGCACAACCCGAATAGGTCGGCGTGTAATGGGGTCAGTAAAGGCGTCCCGACTCTGAGTTCCGGTAGCCGCGGCGAGCGTATATCGTACCAATCGGGCCGCGAGCTGCGCGACAATTAAGGCAATCGCTATCGAAAGACCTAGTCCGGCTGCAGTATTTTGCCAATCCACCAGCAGTCCAGCATAGGGAGTCCGAGTGTTATGCGTCAATCTTCTGGATTGAAATTGTCATGTCGTAATCCAGTGTCGATGCTGGTTGCGGGACAAGATGCCACAAATGCATCAGGAAGTGTCGCTAGCCGAGAGGAACGTTCTCAGGTAAGCTGTTGGCAACATCGGTAACCCTAGTAGGCCCCATGAGGGGGTTTGCGACCAGTTAAGGAGGAGTTAGAGACCATGAAAGGACTCTTCATCCTGTTTGTCGTAGGCGTATTCGCGGTTAGCGCGGTTACGATATCGGCGCAAGAGCTGGGCGTGGGCGACGATGCGCCGGCTTTTGAATTACCAGGCACTGATGGAAACACGCACAGCCTTGCTCAATACAGGGGCACGGCGGTGGTATTGGCGTGGTTTCCAAAGGCATTTACTGGTGGTTGAACGGCCGAGTGCAAGTCGCTGCGTGATTCCAGCGACCAGTTAAATACATTTGATATGCAGTACTTCATGATCAGTATTGATGACCCTCAAACAAATAAAGAGTTCGCCGAATCGCTCGATGCCGATTTTCCACTCCTGAGTGACCCAGGCAAGAGCATTGCGTCGGCGTACGGCGTCATCAATGACGAGCGGCCAGTGCCGTTTCGCTGGACATTTATTATCGGTCCAGACGGTAAGATTTTGAAGATTGACAAAGAAGTTCAAGCGGCCAGAGCAGGACTTGACCTGGTTGTCCATCTTGACGAGCTGGGCGTAGCCAAGAAGTAGCCGTTAGGTTTAGATAACGGGGTGTTTATAGAAAGCGGCGAATGACCAACAGGTCATCCGCCGCTTTTTTTGTCTCAAGGTTTCTGTTGTCGCGTGGAGGTCGTTATTCGGAACTGCGTGATTCGGCGTTCTCGGCTTTGTCGTCAGTCTTCATCTCATCTTTAAAGCCTCTGATGGCTTGTCCCACCCCTTTACCAATACCGGACAGACGGTTCGCACCAAAAATGAATATCAGAATGACCATGATGATCACAAGTTCCGGTAGGCCAATTGGCCCAATAAACGCTAGCATCCCAACCTGCATGGTGTGCCTTTCTTCCCAAGCGAAAATCTGGCTTGGGCAATCACCCGGTTTTGCTTCACAAGGGTGTAGTCCAGAATAACACGGGGAGAATCAATACGCTGTAGTGACCGGCGAATTGGTCGATTTTTGAATACGGACATTCGGTCGCATGGATGATTCAAGTAATATGCGGAGGCAGTGAGGGTTGAGATTGCGAATTGGTATCTGTTGAGGTTGTGCCCTGTGTTCACTTTTAAGTTTTGCTTCGGCGAATCGATAACGATGTGGCAACGGTTGTAACTATTACCTATGGATGACAATAAGACCGAACAAGTAAGCCCCCCACAGGATGTTCCAGCGGCAGGATCAGGATTTGACGCTATCAGGCGAAGGATTGGCCTGGTGTTGGGCCCCGCGGTATTTTTGCTTTTGTTAGCAATGCCATTTGACCAGTTGAGTCCTGAGGGGCACCGACTGGCGGCAGTGTGGGCGCTAGTGATTATTTTTTGGACGACGGAAGCACTGCCATTGCCCGTCACCGCATTATTGGGACCGGCTCTCGCGATCATGTTGCAGGTGGCTCCCGTTCGAGAAGCCTTGGCGCCATTTGCGAATCCATTGATTTTTCTTTTTATCGGTAGTTTTATTTTGGCGCAGGCATTGTTTGTGCATCGTGTGAACGAACGGATTGCCTATGGTGTGCTGTCATGGAAGTTCGTAGGTGCTCGTCCTACGCGGATATTGATCGCCTACGGTGCACTCGCAGCGTTTCTTTCGGCTTGGATGAGTAACACTGCGACGGCCGCGATGTTGGTGCCGCTCGGCTTGTCACTGGTTGCCTTTATGGAGACTGAAGGCAAACTTCCAAAAAATTATGGAACGGCTTTAATGCTGATGACAGCTTATGGTTGTTCGCGTGGCGGTATGGCGACTCCAGTTGGAACACCACCGAATTTAATTGCCATTGGCATGCTTAGTGAGCAGCTCGACGTTCGAATTTCTTTTGTTGAGTGGATGCTCATTGCTACGCCAATTACCGTCGTACTGATGGTGATTGTGTTTTTCTATTTGAATTGGGTTGGTCAGACAGGTGTGAAGCAAATTCCTGGTGCGGATTTAGTTATCACTGAACGGAAGGTGGCGCTCGGCCCATTGAAACGTGGCGAGGTGAATGCCCTTATCGCGTGTGGAGTAACGGTGCTTCTTTGGGTAGGGCCAGGGTTATTGCCCCTGTTATTAGGCAGAGAGCATGCGGTTACACAAGCAGTACTTTCCAGTATTCCTGAGTCGGTCGCGGCTCTCACCGGTGCAGTGTTACTGTTTGCGTTGCCGATAAGTAAGACTCAGCGGACGACGCTTACGTGGAAACAGGCCTCGCAGATTGATTGGGGGACGATCCTACTTTTTGGTGGTGGTTTGTCGCTTGGCACCATGGCCGGGTCGAGTGGTCTTGCGAGGGCGGTTGGAGAAGGTATTACGAGCCTTGTTCCAACCAATGAGGTGGTTACGCTGACATTTGCGGCGGCGTTGTTTACAGTGGTGTTATCCGAGGCAATGTCGAATACGGCGGCCACGAATATCGCTATTCCAATCGTTATTTCGATTGCTTTGGCAATGGGAGTTAATCCAATGATTCCTGCCATTTCCGCTGGACTCGCGGCATCCATAGCAGTTGTTCTGCCGGTGTCAACACCGCCGAATGCGATCGTCTATGCATCAGGAAGGGTGCCGATTATTCATATGGTGAAATATGGGCTCTTGATGGATGGAGTTGGCGTTGTCGTGGTGCCTCTCTTGGTGTTGCTGCTGATGCAGTGATGACTTGCAGAGTTGTTCTTGTAAGTAATTCTCAGATAGTCGAAGCACCTCAGGCATGCTAAGCTCGTGAGCGAGTACGGTTGTGGTTCGTTTCCTCTTAGGTTTACCCGGCATACGCAGTTTGTATAAGCGGCAATTACTGTTTCCGATTGTCGTGCTCCTAATTGTTTTCATTGTTTTAGTAGATGGCGCTATTGATCGTGTTGCCCAAGAAGCACGTGATGAAACTTCCGCAAGTGTTGAGGGATTAGGGCAGCAGCCGGCGCCTCCTTCTCTTGTCCGTCCGGTTCTACGGGGGGTTCTCGAGAAGACGCCACTCACTTATTTTTCAGACTATTGGGCGCAACTCGCAGAGGCCGTTGGCCCCAACCTGGTGGGGATTGGTCGTACGCAGGTAAGTGGAGTGGTTGTTGAGGCTGGCTTGGCGGTGACAACCGTAGAGGGCGCCGAAATACTGGAGGCTGAAAGAGCGCGAACGGTATTAGCGCAGGAAGCAGCAGGGACACCGGCTGAAACTTTGGTTTCTGAGGAACGCGTGTCGTACCCGTTCGCACGGGCTGTTGATAGGGAATCTGGTCTCGCATTGATTGAAATAGAGGCAACGCACGAGCCATTTACCGTCGCGAATGTCTCACAAATGCCATCAGGATCGTATATCGGGGCGGTCTCTCTCGAAAACGCTGGCCGTTCTGTTATCGCTCCAGGTTATCTAGTGTCATTGCAACTCGGGTCTGAGCTTGATCCGAAAGAGAGCGATCTGCAGACGTCTTTACTTCCACCACCTCGTGGCGTGTCGGCGGTTGTGGATCTCGATGGTGCGCTGGTTGGTGTTATGTACAGTTCGCCTGATGGGCCTCGTTCATTAACAGTATCTAGTTTGCGCCGGGTAATTGATTTGATGGCGGAGAGTGTTCCGTGTCGTGCCATTACCGTTTCACCGATTGCTGACGAGGTGCTTACGCTTCTTGACGTTGACAACGGACTGTTGGTCGCTAGCGTGATTGAGGAGGCTTTTGTCCCGGAACCCTCTGTGAGGCGAGGGGACGTTTTGCTTGAGTGGGGTGGGGAACCGGTCACGACGGTCGATAACTTTATCGAGCGCTATGATTCCGCCGGCGTCGGCGACCTTGTTCGCTATCGTGTGCTCCGCGGTCAGCGACGTGTCGGCGGTGGAACCGTATTGCCTGATACGGAATGTCGAACAGATCGTCCTCCTACGGTTAGGCTCGTATCCTTGGGCATTATTCTGAGATGGTTTGATGGTGCATCTGTCCCGACTGGATGGATTGTCGAAACCATTGCCGAAGGTGGTTACGCCGATGTCGCTGGAATTCAAGAGGGTGACGTTGTATCGGCTATTAACGGCGTGTCTTTGGATGATGTTAATCAGCAATCGATTATTGAACGTATTAGTTTGGACGATGGTCCGAAGATTGTTGCGTTGCGACGGGATGGTCAGAGTCGCCTTGCCGTGATGACAGACCGTTAGTGAGCTGCTGCCGTGTTTTCACAGGTTTTACGTCGAATTGTTTCTGCCCTTGAGTTAATCGTTACGCGCTTCGCGGTGTGGCGCTGGGCCAAAATCTGGCTGCGAGCGTCGTTTCTTCCTGAGCAGAACTACTTAATCATTCTCGCTGTTATCGTCGGTGTACTTACGGGCTTGGGTTCCGTTGGGTTTATCTATGTCTTGGAGACCGTTGCAGATTTTGCGCGCGGTCCTGTTGCTTCGTTGTTCGAACGTTTTGGCACGGCCCAGATTGTCTTGTTGCCGGCGCTTGGAGGACTCCTGGTGGGTCCACTCGTCCAGCGTTTTGCGAGAGAGGCAAAAGGGCATGGCGTGCCAGAGGTAATGACGGCTCTAGCCACACGTGGCGGTCACATTCGGAAACGTGTGGTGAGCGTAAAAGTCATTGCTTCATCATTGACGATTGGATTTGGCGGTACAGCGGGACGCGAAGGGCCAATGGTGCAGATCGGTTCGGCGATTGGGTCGACAGTTGGTCAGTGGACGAGACTGACGCCAACGGATGTTAGGACGTTGGTGACCTGTGGAGCGGCCGGAGGCATTGCGGCAACATTTAATGCTCCTATTGCCGCAGCGATCTTTTCGATGGAGGTTTTGATCGGGCGGGTTCGGACCGATTTTCTGTTAGTGCTTTTAACCTCGTTGAGCTCCTGTCTTGTTGCGCGAGCATTTCTTGGCGATTTCCCCGCATTTATGGCACCAGTCTATAGCCTTGTCAGTCCGGCCGAAGTTCCTTTGTATTTCTTGATGGGAACGTTGATTGGTGTTGCTGCGATCGGCTATATCCGGTTTTTGTACTGGGCTGAAGATGCCTTTGCGGCGTGGCATTTTCCGGATTGGTTGAAGCCAGCAGTCGGTGGTCTTCTCGTTGGCTTAGTGCTTCGATTTTTCCCAGAGGTTTATGGCTCAAGTTTTGATGCGATTGAATCAGCCCTTTGGGTTAGATTTCCGTGGGAACTTTTGCTTGGATTATTTGTCGCCGCCATGGTGGCGAATTGCGCGACGCTCGGTTCGGGAGGTTCTGGCGGTGTCTTTGCGCCGAGTCTGTATATGGGCGCTATGTTCGGTGGTGTCTTTGGGTGGTTTGCTCACGAACTGTTTCCGGCATGGACCGCCGGTTCAGGTGCCTATGCCATGGTCGGCATGGCCGCATTTTTTGCGGCCACGGCAAAGGCGCCCACAACGTCCATCATTATCTTGTTTGAAATGACGAATGACTACCGAATTATGTTGCCGCTAATGGCCGCGACGGTCGGGAGCGTCTATATGTCACATCGGTTTTCACCGCATAGCATTTATACGTTGCGGCTTTTTCAGCGCGGGATCCCGTTTCCCTACACTGATACAGAGCCGCCGGTCACGGAGACACCAAGACAGGAACCGGATAGCCGCCCTTAGCGCGGTTCCGGTTTACGAGTCTTGGTGTGTGTTCGCTGTTGCGTTAGCTGGGCTACTGCGAATCGGCGATGATGATTGCTTCGAGTTCAGCCTCTGCTGTCGGGAGCTCCACGTCCCCGGCAGGGTAATCATTGACCTTAAGCATATACGCCACGATATCGACGTAGGCTTGCGGGCTTAAACTGGCCGGTGCTCCTTGCGGCATGGTGGTTCTAATTGCGACCAGCATGTCCGCGACGGACAGTTCAGACCACCGAAAACTGAACGGCGCACCGATGAGGGATGGTGCGATACCGTCTCCCAACAGGTCGTCGAGATGGCATTGCGCGCATTCTTGTTGGTACGCATCCTCACCACGAGTGGCTTGCTCATCAGTAAACACTGAATCATTAGTGGTTTTGCCTTGAGCCGACGCGTCGTAATTGACGACACATGTAACTACAAACGCCGCGGTCAAAACTGCCAGTAGATTATTCCAATTTCCAATCAAACGTCGTACGCGCATTGACACCTCATTGAGAGCACAAATGTTCTTGATCGTGCTGAACTTCTTTCACTATATCACTACGTCACATGACTGCGACGAAATCGCACGCAGCCGCCACAAGTTAGTCAGATAAGTACTAAATTAGAAAGTCAAAGACCTTCCTCGTATTCTACAGCGCCTGAGCGCTCGACATGTCATAGAAGTTAGCCGTGGGCAGTCACCGAAGTGACTCTTACGCATGTGCTATCGTTCGATTGGTGACCGTGCACTCGTCTGATTCGTCTCAAACGTCTGATTGCGCCGACTGTCAGCATTTTTTCGAATCTGTCAGCGAGTTCGCGCGGTTGCACGCTGTGAAGCTCTATCGACTGTCTCTTGAGCTCCCAGACGGGATGCCGTCATTGCCCTGTCTCGATCACGAAGCAATGCTTCACGAAGGCATTTCTCCACATGCGGCCGCTTATGTTGAAGACTTTGAGACCGGGGGATTGCATGAGCTTGTTTGTGTGCCAGCGCAACGCCGGATCGAAATAGATGTTGTCTCAACGGCAGGTGAGCATTCGACGGAGTCTCACGAGTTGTTATTAGAACAACTAAAGAAGCGTTGCCCGGACTACCAGGTCGTTGTTAATGGGCCATCGTGGCTTCGGGGTGACCGCCGCGTTGCTCGTGCCTGCCGATCGCAAGTACCGCTGCGGGATGTACTGGTCGGCGGAGATTTTCAGAAATTGGAACGCTCACTTGAGCAGTTGCGTACTGTCGGGGCGTTGATGGAGAAGCAGTCGCGCGTGGCGTCATGGAGTGTACGAACAGTGACAGGACCTATGCTGGCTGTTGCCGGTGTGATTTCGTATCAGGTACTTGGGACGTTGACTAACGCTTTGGGTGAACAGTGGGTGCAGGGATTGCAATATGTGGTTGTGGGCTCTCTCGGTGGAGTGTTCTTGTACTTAGGCTTAAAGGCTGTTCACCTGACTGAAATGGCCAACCGCGTGTGGAAGCGGTATTCAGAGTACAGCTTGATTCTGAAAGATCGGTTGCGCCACGGTCATACCGACTCCTCTGAACACCAATGAGGTGCTGGCGTTCAACTGGTCGGCGAATTAAGCAATAGCAGTCCACAGATGGTTACGTTGATCCCGTGCGACGTGAAGCACAAGGGGCATGGTACTTTCAGAGTGACCAGCAGTGCGTAGCTCAAATACGCAGCAAGACCGATTGTGACGAGGCTGGTGGCTACGAAGATTCGCCAGACACGTGCGTCTATTAGCCAGTCCAGTCCGATAGCGATGATTAATGCTGCGTAATACATTTGGCCCAAGAGTGAATTTGGTGGTCCAAACACTCGCGCACTCGGCGTGAAGATGACAGACGCACAGGTCTTATCATCCATTCGGCAGACGGTCGGAATCCAGCGGGTATCAGGTGCGATCCAGTGAAATGCCACACTAGTAAAGTAAGTAGAGATTACGAGACCGACAGTCGCTAGTGAAACGAGAAGGATAGACATGTGACGACTAGTTGACCCACTGAATTGGTAAAAGGAATTGTTCTCTAGACCTTACTGTACGCGATGTTAAACACGGTTGTTTGCGATGTGTCACATGGAGGCTCTTGCCGTAGCCGGTTCTTATGGTTGGTTGTATGTCCAGAAATCAGGGAGTAGTCGTGTTCGCCCAGGCGCGAGTTGCACATCGAACGTTTTTAACGTGAGGTTAACGAA
>ENA-UPTF01002577-UPTF01002577.1-marine-metagenome-genome-assembly--contig:-NODE-2577-length-10403-cov-2.612628_pt1 | contig 10403 bp, 7 predicted proteins | sample MGYA00238166_ERZ767019 | MGnify/ENA primary metagenome ERZ767019 (study PRJEB28930, sample SAMN06266391) | marine metagenome | isolation source: Sea water from 250 m depth | place: Atlantic Ocean | study... | reverse complement strand
ATATGCTGAAATGGTAGAAAAACGCAGTGCCTTTAGAAATAGATCATTGAGGCAGGGCACTCGCTTAAGTGATGTTGCCACTTGTGGTGATAGGGTTAGGATTAATAATGTAAGATTTGTGGGTCAAAACAACGGTGAGCCTATACCTGATGTAACTGTCGCGATAGGAACTACCTGTCAGCTAAATGGTTCAACTTTAGCTAATGCGATTGCAGGAGCCTCTAATATTTCCGAATTTATGGGCCCTGATGTTCGAAATGTTGCTGTTATAAATAGAGGTTTTGGTGGGCCGGTAACACCAGTAAATTCTGAAGTTGGCTATAGAATAAGTTTTAATTCTTCTGCTGGTTTTGGTGAAGCTATGGATACAATGCAGGAAAATTTGCCGACTCCGAATACTGAAAACCCCCGAACTTGTAATGTCGGTGGTATGTGGGTTCAATATTTAATCCATTCTCAAAACAACTAACCAAAGAAGTTAAGAAAACACTGTAGTGTAAATTTTTTAGGAATAAATTATGGCATTAGGTGAATTAATAAATGAAGAAACCGGCACAATCACAGGAGTGAGAGTCCTGCCTGCATCAGCAGAAGGAGCTAACTATGAAGTTTGTTTACGAGCTGAAGGCAGCCTTAGGGGCTCCAGCTATGTAACCAATTGGACTTACAGGCAAGTAGAGAGGAAAGATGGAACTATCTATGGGCAAGGTGATGGGGTATGCAAGACGGAATGCGGACAAACCCTCTATCTGAAAGGTGCTGGCGCCGCTAAAGCTGTTACTGAAGATGGAATTGTACGTTACAGAGTTATAAATCATTGGCACACTGAATCTGAAAAGTTTGCGGATCTCAATGGTGCGGCAATGGCAGGCGATTATGATGTCAATGCTGACGGAACAACCGTAGCTAAAATGTGGATTCTAGAATAAGGCATCGAAGATAAAGGCGTCAGAGTATAAAGGGGCAGCTTGCATTTTGCTTTGACGTCTTATTTTTCCTTTTTACAGGAAAGCCGGGTAAGTGCTAACTGAATTGGAAATCGATGTTCATGCCCATTAGCGATAGCACATGATGATGCCAGTAAATTGCTGAGCGGCTTCAGCTATATCAGCAATACTTTGATCGGCCGATTCGCCAGCACTGGTTTCATAATTGATGTTGTTAGTTTCGAGAAAAGACGTGGCGATGTAATCGCGGATAGCGAAATTCAGGTTTTGCACGTCAGTTCCGCGTTGCTCCCGGAAAAATTCATCGTTGGCTGTTTCTACCACAACGCCCATAATTTCACCGCTGCGATTCATTACTGGCCCACCACTATTGCCTGGCTGAATTTGCGCAGTCATTTGCAGGCGACTAAGATCATCATCTAATCCGCTTAACGCGCTAACAATACCGTTAGTCAAATTCCCTTGGGATGATAGGTCTCCCGCCAGTGGAAATCCAAAGACGATAACTTCATCTCCCAAGCGTACTGATTGCGTGCCGCTGAATGTTGCTGGCGTAGTTGATATATCAGCACTAAGAAGGGCCAGATCAGTAGCGGCATTGCTGGAAAGTACCGTAGCATCTACAGCTGCATTGCCACGGATTTGGAAGGTCTGCCGCGCGCAACTATCAATCACATGATGGTTAGTAAGAATATGTCCTTCAGCACTGACAACAAATCCTGTACCGGAACCAGTCAGTTGCATCCCGCCCGATTCGTTGAATGGTTCAGAGCTATTGCTAGAAGAGCCATCCCATGGCGCGCTCAATTCTGTTATGTAAAGTTCAACTTCCGAGAATGCATCGCCCTCTGAATAAGTGCCAACCCAGATGTCATAGATGCCTGCTTCCGGATCTGAAAAAGCTATACCTGGATTTGTGCCGCTATTGCCGTCAAAATCATCATTGCAATGCCAGTCACCTGTTGGGCCATTAATTATCAGAGTCGTATCGATCGAACTCTCTGCAAAAAAATTCAGTCCATAATCTGAAGGATTCGAAAAATCCAGTTGCAAATCCGGCGCCGAGCTTACATAACCTGCACAATTTTCTATTGTACTTGCATCCATAGTGCCGCCGGCACTGATGGTCAGTTGGTAAGGATCGGGTTCGAATAATCCAGCGAGATCAATATTGCCATAGTTGGCATCCAGCATAGGGTCAATATTCGTGCTTGCACTACTATCATTTGAATCCCACGGCGCGCCAAGTTCTGTTATGTGCAGGTTGGCGGATTCGAAAGCCTCACCTTCACTATATGTACCCACCCAAATATCGTAAATACCGGCATCCGGTTGCGAAAAAACTACACCGGGGTTGGTGCCACCAGCTGAATCAAAATCATCATTACAATGCCAGTTGCCAGACGGATCATTGACAACCAAAGTTGTGTCCGTGTTGCTAGTAACAAAAAAGCTGAGTTGCAAAGATGGATCTGAAAAATCAAGTTCTAGATCCGGAGCATCAGAGATATAACCGCTACAACCGCTTACTGCATTAGCATCTAGAGAACCGCCGGCGAGAATCTCTACAGTGTGAGGGTCAGGGGTGAAAAACCCACTTAACTCGATCGAACCATAGTTTGCTTCTTCTGCAATATTTTGTGCGTGCGCGAAAGATGCCGTGATAGCTGCTGAAACAACAACCCCTGTGGAAAAGAATGATGTAATGGTGTTTATGACACTTTACCTGCTAAGCGAGCCTGAAATAGGTATAAATATAGAACGCTCAATATAATGAGATAAAAAAATCTACACAAGGCAGGGCCGTAAATAATTAGTGAATGCTAATTTCTTGCGGTAAGGGGTCCCTCCATCAAGACTTTGATTAAGCGGTTTTTGAGTCATCTTTTACTAGCTTCCGATGGGCGAATCGCGAGTATCTAACCCAGAAAATACTTCCGCAAAGCCCCGGAAATAGAATAGAGTGTGGGTTTTATCCAGTTGGAGGAATCCCTTATGAAGCGCCTTGCTATCGCGTTCCTTTCAATTTTCATCCTGCTCCCTCTGAAGGGATTAGCGCAACAAGAAGAAACATATGATTACTGGCAACACCAGCGTGAAATGGTGCACCGCGGCCAGCACGCCATATTTATGTGCAATGGCCTATTCACATCCAATAGAACACTTGATCAGCTGTATGATTGGGAGTTGGAATTTTTTCGAGATCCTATTGGAAGTCCCGATGGCGGGGATTACAACGTAGATTGGGATCGGCAAGCAGTCGAGATTGGCGCGCCTGGAGCTGTACCTGTAATGCGGGCAGCATTTAGAGAAGGTATTGGCTGTGTGATTATGCCACCTGATCAGGATCTTGATGATATTGATCGCCTTCCCGAACTTACCTTGCCATATCCTCCCGGTGATGCTTCAAGAATTGCTTGGCCCGATGGCGATTTGATTGAAGATTCAACTTCGCCAGGCAATATCGATCAGGCTGCATTGCAAGCTGCTTCTAACTGGGCCTTCGATCGTCCTTCCGATGAACAGCAAACAGTTTCATTGTTAGTCGTTTATAAGGGACAAATCGTTCACGAGCGTTATGCCGATGGCTTCGACATGACTACTCGTACTCGAACCTGGTCAACGGCAAAGAGTATCGCTTCAACGCTGATTGGTATGTTGGTTGACGATGGGCGCTTAGAGTTAGATGAGCCACTAGGATTCGATTGGCTTCCTGCTAACCGGTCTCCAGAAACTGATCCAAGAAACGAAATCACCTTGCGCAATGTTTTACACATGAGCAGTGGACTTGAAACGATTGATAACCGCGGATTGGAGTACGCAATTGGTTCAGGCATGTCCTATTGGGCTGGTGCGAGTTCAGTAGAAGGCGCAAGAAGCCGAGGACTCATTCGTGAACCTGGTACTTACTGGGATTATGAAAACTATGACACGCTATTGGGAGTCTATGCTATGAAATTAGCATTGGGTGGCGAACGTGAGTATGCAGAGTTTCCGCGCAAAGCACTTCTGGACAAGATCGGTATGCGCAACACCTTAGTTTCTGCGGATAGATTCGGAGATTTTGTTTTCAGTAGCCAGGTATACACTAATGCAAGAGACCTGGCACGTTTCGGTATGCTCTATCTACAAAACGGACTTTGGAATGGTGAACGCATTATTTCCGAAGAATGGATCGACTTCGTAAGAGAGCCAGCACCTGCAACCGCTGCAATTGGCAACATGTATGGTGGTCAATGGTGGTTGGTGCCAGATAACAGAGACGACGTTCCTAAAGATGCTTATTCGACTTCTGGAAACCGTGGCCAATTTACAATTGTAGTTCCAACCCACGACTTGGTAATCGTAAGACGAGGACTCGATTATGGTCGGCAAGGATTCGATCGTTGGAGTCTGACTCGAGAAGTGATCAAAGCGATAAATTAAAACAGGTGCATACTTAAATAAGAAAGAACGAGTGGAGGATAGGAAAATGCTTGATAAAAAGTATTTTGTGGCTATGTGCATATCAGCAACCCTGCTTCTTAGTGGGACTTCTGGTCTCTTTGCCCAAGAAACAGCATTACCTCCACTTGATGAAACTCGCATTGACCGAGTACAAAAACCCTGGACTGCAGCGGAAGCATCAATTCTTGCTCCTCGAGAGAATAACGGAAGAGTGCTTGGTGTATGGTCAACTTGCGCTAACGCGCCAGCTCTTTGTAATGCCTGGTTACAATTTACCGATTACCTACTGCAGGAGTCCACCTTACCGATTCGTGACCGTGAGTTATTGATTCTACGAATTGGGTATCTCAATCAAGGCGCTTATGAGTGGGCTGCCCATCGCGGACTCGCTCTAGCAGTAGGAATTAGCGAAGAAGAGCTAAAGCAAATTACTGTTGGCTCTGCTGATCCTGGTTGGAGTGAATGGGATATGACACTTTTAAGAGCTGCTGAAGAGCTTCACAAGAATGCTTTGATCACAGATGAAACTTGGGGAGCACTTTCAGCTCGTTATACCAAACGCCAAATGATGGAAACAGTCTTCACGGTAGGTCAGTACAATTTGGTGGCGATGTATCTGAATAGCCTTGGCGTTCAGTTCGAAGAAGGCTGGATTGGGCCTCCAATCGATTAGTTCATTAAAAATCATTCAAATGCGGGAGAATAATAGAAATCAACGCACCGAGGTAGCGCGTTGCTGAGTTGTTCCAGAATCCGGGTAATTTGGCCAAGTAGCAGGATGGATTCAAAATTAACAACTACTAAGTTTCTACTAATGGTGACACTTGCCTCGATTCTCTCTGCTCATAAAGATTAGTTAGACCTTGCGTAATTCGAGTGATACTTTAACTGTCATTCTTAGTATTTTTGTTAAATTGGGATTGATATAAATGACTCGAATAAAGATCATGGTAAAAATAGTTTCTCTTTCATTTGCTTCCTTTCTTGCTTACTTCTCCTTCGCCCAAAACAGCGGGTGGATAACACTTATTGATGGCACCGAAGGAATGGACAACTTCAATATAGTTGGCGATGCAAACTGGCATACTGATGCGTCTTCAATTCGTGCCACTGAAGGCAGCGGAGCTTCCTGGTTGGTCACCAAAGAAAGCTACAGCGATTTTGTTCTTCGTGTTGAGTTCTGGGCCAGCCATGATGCAAATAGCGGCATTTATATGCGTTGTCAGGAACCGACTCGAATTACCGATCGCAATTGCTATGAAGCAAACATATTTGACCAGCGCCCTGATCTTTCTTATGGAACCGGAGGTATTGTCCACGTCGCTGCCGTTGAGGAACCCTACCCAAAGGTTGGGGATAAATGGAATGTTTATAAGATCACTGTAGATGGTGATCATTTAATAGTTGAATTGAATGGCGATGTAACTGCTGATGTTAGAGATAGCCAGATGTCTGAAGGGCCTATTGGTTTGCAATGGGGAAGAGGAACATTGCGCTTCCGTAAAGTGGAGATTATGGAGCTCTAAAAAATTTAGTAAAAGAAAAAGGCCGACTACATAAACCGGCCTTTTTCCTTGAGAACTAAATACTTCAACTAGTATTCATCGTACCCTTCGGTGAACTCAATACGTACGCCACGTGGATCGATGATGTAGGCAATGTTTAAATCAATTGCTGGAATCTCACGGTATGGCACCTGAAATTCAATGCCAGCGGCTTCAAGGCGGCGGCAGAATTCTTCCAGGCCATCAATTTCAAAACCGATATGATCAATGGCAGTACCCTGGGTTGCAGCGCGATCTGAGCTGCCACCACCAAAACTTAAATTCATACCTGGAACATTAGTGGTCGTTGCAATACCTCCACGAGGCCGAACTTCAAGATTGAACACATCGGTGTACCAGGCTAATAATTCTTCATGCTCTGGTGTATTGAAGTGAATATGGTAGCCAGTCACTTCCTGTTGCAGCCCCTGGTCTTCCTGCAGTTCAACCCGCGCACCATTAGGAAAATCGACAAAGGCATTAACCTGACCTTCGGCTCCGATGAAAGTGTCTCCAGTAAATCCGTTTGGTGGACTTGGAAATTGTTCAGCCCAAAGAGCAGTAGTCACTGGCAACCCATCGGCGCGCCACTTATCTAGAAACATTTCCATGTTGCGAACTTTGACACCAAAATGATCCATGGCAGATTGGCTCGAAGGCATAGTTGGATCACTTGGTGATAATGCAACTAATGTGTTGTTAAGTACGATTGCAGTAAGCAGCGGATCACCATTTGCATTCTGACCTTTTCTAACAGTGCGGCCACCAAAGTGATCTTCAAGAATTTGTATGTGTCGATCCATATCCGACACATTTAAATGGACGTGGCCATAAGTCAGTCCATCATCATTGAAACTCGCCAGCATCTGACTATAGGCAGAAACAGATAGTAAGCCAGTTAACGCGAGTGAGAAGAGTGCTGAGAAAATTCGCATTTCATTCCTCCGAGTTTTCATTCTTATTTCAAGTCATTATTACCTACCCACCGAGCATAAAACTATTGCTTTCTCTAGTCTATGCATGGGCAATTCTTTGGCCTTGATAAACGATTGTTCAGGCCGGGAAAGCGCCGTAAACTCTGATTCTTCGGGAATTGTAAATTTGTGTGTCACTGTCTAAATTCTCAGTCAACTCGCAGATAATCACTAGGAAAAACGCGTGAAGCTATTTGGCAAGATATTCTTCTTAATTGTATTTAACACGATCTACGTGAACAGCACGGCCCAGGGTAATTTTCCACGGGTGACAGTTGAGCCTTTCGGCACTTTAAATGATGGCAGAGATGTTCAATTATTCACGCTCAGAAATACTGCAGGAATGACAGTCGAGATTATCGATCTCGGAGGAACCATCGTAAGTCTGCATGCAGCTGATGCGCAAGGTAACTTTACTGATGTGACAACTGGCTTCGATAATCCACAGCGCTATTTTGACGGTGCCGGTTCTGCTGGGGCCATAGTTGGACGCTATGCTAATCGAATTGCGAATGGACGATTCATTCTTGATGGTGTTGAATATTCGTTAGAGCAAAATAATGGTGACAATGCAATCCATGGAGGATTGCTTGGCTTTGATAAAAAAATCTGGGAAGCTGAATTTTCCGCTAGAGGCGATGCCGCGGTATTGGAGTTAGCTACTGTCAGTCCAGATGGAGAAGAAGGTTATCCTGGCCGGGTCGAAGTTACAGTTACTTATACTCTTAATGATCAGAGCCAACTAGTTATTGATTACCTAGCGACAACCGATAAAGCAACAGTGATTAATCTAACTAACCACGCCTACTTTAATTTGGACGGGCATGATGCAGGTTCAATTCTTGATCACGAAATCAAGATCAATGCTGATCGGTTTACTCCGGTTGATAATGAGTCGATTCCTACTGGAGAAATTGCAAGTGTTGCAAATACTCCACTTGATTTTCGCAATGCAAAACCTATCGGTCGGGATATCGAGTCTAGCCATCAGCAAATCCAGTTTGGTTCTGGTTTCGATCACAATTTTGTAATCAATCATGAAGGACCTGGAGCTGTGTCATTAGCTGCTTCAGTTTTTTCTGCAGCCTCTGGGCGAACTATGAATGTCTACACTGATCAACCCGGCATGCAGTTCTATACTGGCAACTTTCTGCGGGGCAATCTCATTGGCAAAGATGGTAGACCCTATGAACGACGTTTCGCCTTTTGCTTGGAAACACAGCACTACCCCGACAGTCCCAACAAAGCAGGATTTCCCTCAACTGTCTTGCGACCCGGAGAGCGCTACGAAACTAGTACCATCTATGAATTTGGGTCGCGTCCTATCGACAATTAGATTGCATTGAAATCGTTACGAAAACTTACAATCTAATTGCTCTAAGCCCTCGGTTTCATTAGATTTTTGAACGCTTAGAATCTAATATAGCAGGAGACCTTTTGGGTGGTTAGCGGCTACTCGGCTGAGGGAATCGACGGAGAAGCCCTAGAACAGCGGTTGAACAGAGAATGGCTGCAGCCTGATAAAAAATAGAAAAACACAGGAGTTCCTATAGAAAATGAATTCTGGGAAATTACTCAAGTCAATCTTCGTGCTGACAGCGTTGTTTGTTTCCATGCATAGTTTTGGTCAAGCCAACGACTCTCCGACTTATACCGAAGATATTCTCCCGATTTTTACCAGCACGTGTTTGGATTGCCATGGTCCAGATGAAGCACGGCGCATGCTTAATCTGCGCCTAGACACCCAAGATTTTCTAAGAAGCCACATAGTTCCCGGAGATCCAGAAGCCAGCTTGATCTTTCAGCGCATAACAGTGGAAGACGGCATTCGAGTTATGCCCCCAACTTCTAGTGGCAGAACTCTCACCGCTGAACAAATTGAAACTGTGCGCCTGTGGATCATTAGTGGCGCGGAGTGGGGGACAGAGCTGACAGGAGATGAAAGAGCAGAATTAGAACAAGCGGCTGAACGACAGGTAGTATTCGCAAGAGAGGTGCGACCGATACTTTCCCGCAATTGTTTTCAGTGTCACGGCCCCGATGATCAAAATCGGCAAATGGGATTACGGCTCGATAACCCAGAAGGATTTGCCGGTCACCGTGGCGCATTCGGTGGGCCGGCAGTTATTCCGGGTAATGCTGAAGACAGCTTGATGTATCAACGCATCACTGCTGAAGCGGAATCGTTTCGTATGCCGCGGGATCGGGAAGCCTTAACTCCAGACGAGATCGAAACAATCCGCCTTTGGATAAACCAGGGAGCACAATGGGAAAGTCATTGGGCGTTTATTCCGCCAGAACTGCCAACTTTACCAAATACCAGTAATCCGAATTGGATCAAAAATTCTATCGACAATTTTGTCTTAGAACGACTCGACCAAGAAGGATTATCTCCTTCTGTTGAAGCAGATAAGGCAACTCTCATCAGAAGGGTGACTTTAGATCTTACTGGTCTTCCGCCGACACTCGAAGACGTAGATGCGTTTCTGGTAGATAACTCCCCTGATGCTTACGAAAAAGTCATAGATCGCTTACTGCAGTCGACTCGTTTTGGTGAGCGTATGGCGGTGGACTGGCTGGATGCTGCCCGTTATGCCGACACTAATGGTTACCAAACTGATGGTGAGCGCACCATGTGGCGCTGGCGTGACTGGGTAATTAATGCCTTTAACGACAACATGCCTTTCGATCAATTTACAGTCGAACAGCTAGCGGGTGACATGTTGCCCAATGCGACATTGGATCAGCGTATCGCCACTGCATTTAATCGCAACCATAGTCTGAATGCCGAAGGCGGAATCGTTCCCGAAGAATTCTTAATTGAATACGCAGTAGATCGAGTTGCAACAACTTCCACTATCTGGTTGGGATTAACAATGGGTTGCGCCCGATGTCATGACCATAAGTTTGATCCATTACAACAGAGAGAGTTTTACGAATTCTCTGCCTTCTTCAATAACATCGATGAACGAGGCAAGGGATTTAAATATGTAAACTCGCCGCCATTCATTACCGCACCAACAAATTCGCAACAAGAGCAACTTGATGAATTGGATGGCAGACTAGCCCAAGCGCGGGTCGAATTTGCTGCAATGGAAGAAGCAATTGAGTTAGCACAGGAACAGTGGGAAGACGCCTTGCTCGGTGCCACTGATATCGATGCAGAAGTGGACTGGAATCTTAGAGATGGCCTGGTCGTGCACCATCCATTGGATGGAGATATTTCTGGAGTGCATGCCGGTAGCTTGGCTGAAGCAACGCTAGAAAATGGTCTTCCTCACTTCGTAGATGGCCGCATCGGTGCAGCCGCTAATTTCGACGGCGAGCGCTACATTACTGCAGGCACTTCTCCAAATCTTGGTTACGAAAATGAGTTCACACTCTCTGCCTGGGTCTTTCCAACCACTGACACTGGCGTAATTTTTTCGCGAGCTAACGAAGGTGACCAGGGTGAAGTAGGTTGGGGAATTTATCTCGAAGAAGGCAAGCTG
>ENA-UPTF01002576-UPTF01002576.1-marine-metagenome-genome-assembly--contig:-NODE-2576-length-10405-cov-4.139330_pt1 | contig 10405 bp, 10 predicted proteins | sample MGYA00238166_ERZ767019 | MGnify/ENA primary metagenome ERZ767019 (study PRJEB28930, sample SAMN06266391) | marine metagenome | isolation source: Sea water from 250 m depth | place: Atlantic Ocean... | reverse complement strand
AAATCTACATTCTCAACACCTCTTAAAACATTTGGAACTAGATCTACATCGTTGTATGCACTTGTATTTCTTTGATGAGTTGTTTCATCTTCAGCAGCTCCATCTATGTAATGAAAAATTGGAGATGGCAGCCTTTTTTTAGCAAGCTTTCTGAAATCGTGAAAATTATTACAGTCTTTTAGTCTCATAGTGGTTTTAATTTTAAATCTTTGTTTAAGATATTACAGTCAACAGAAGTAGGGAAGACCTTTTTATCTAAAATTTTTTTTATTTAAGATAATCATCTACAACTAACTCTATTACTTCTTTGATTAATTTTTTTTATCGGAGATAATTTTATCAAGGATTCAAATATGCAAACCTATTCTTTAAAATGCTATAAATGTAATGCTGTACAAAAAGACAACTCTATTTCAAGGATTTATTGCCAAAACGGTTGTAATGAATTATTAGTTTGTGAGGATATATCTGAAATAAAAAAAAATCCCTTAGTTTCTTTATTAAAAAGTAGTAAAACTTTTTCTTTAGGAGAAGGTAATACTCCAATTGTCAAACTGGAAAAAATAGGAGAAAAATTAGGGCTAAATAATATTTATGGTAAATTGGAATTTATGTCTCCTACAGGATCATTTAAGGATAGGGGAAGTGTATTAGTTGTAAACATTGCAAAAAAAGAAAATATCAGAGATTTTGTTGAGGACTCTTCAGGTAATGCAGGTGCTTCATTGTCAGCATATGCAGCATTAGGTAAAATTAAAGCTCATATATTTGTTCCAGAAACTGCGGGTAAAGGTAAAGTTGATCAAATCTCTATTTTTGGATCTGAATTACATAAAATTTCTGGACCAAGAGAAAATTCTACAATTGAAGCTAAATTATTTGCAAAAAAAAATAATATACCATATTTATCTCATAATTTATCTCCATATTTTTCAGAAGGTATGAAAAGCTTTGCTTATGAAATTAATGAGTCAATTGGTTCAATCGATCATATCATTTTTCCTACAGGGAATGGTTCTTTATTATTAGGAACGTGGCGAGGACTTTTGGATATTTCTGAAAAAACAAATTTTAATCTTCCTAAACTTCACGCTGCTCAGTCTAAGGCAATTGAACCAATTGTTGCTAAATTTAATGATTCAAATTGGACTTTTGACAGCACTAAGACCACAGTAGCTTCTGGTATTTCAGTATCTAAACCTCCAAGATTGCAAGAAATTGTAGATGTAATAAAAGAAAGTAAAGGAACTGCTTTATCATCAACAGATGATGAAGCATTAAAATGGCATAAAATTTTAGCGAAAGAAGAAGGGATTTTTTGTGAGAAAACATCTGCTTTCTCATTTTCTGCTCTTGAAACACTTTTTTCTGAGGGTGTTATTAAAAAAGATGAAAAAATTGTGATTCCAATAACTGGATCAGGTTTAAAAGAAGCTATTTAACTGTATTATAAGCTTCTTCAAAACCTTTAATAGAGCCTTCTATAACCCAATCTTCAACACTATAAGATATTCTGAAATATCCTCCTTTTCCAAATCCTTTTCCTGGAACAGTCAGAATGTTATATTGCTGTAAAATACTAACGAATTTCGTATCATCGGCTATAGGAGTTTTAGGGAATAGATAAAAAGCTCCGTCGGGTTTGACGCATTCATAACCTAATTTTGTTAAATTGTCATATAAAAAATCTCTTTTTTCTTTGTATATTTTTATGTCAACAACTTCGTTTTGTACTGATTCCACGGCTTTTTGCATTAACGCCGTCGCATTAACATGTCCAAGAGTACGTAAAGAAAAAATTATCGCATCAAAAAGAATAGTTCGGTCTTTATCTAATGGTGACAATGAAATATAACCTATTCTTTCTCCTGCTAATCCCAAATCTTTAGAATGAGAAGTTACAATTACTGATCTAGAATGATGTTTAAAAATGAAAGGATATTTTTCATTGTTATAGATTAATTTTCTGTAAGGCTCATCAGAAATTAGGTATATTTCAGAATTATATTTCTTTTCCATTTTCTTAATTAAAGTTCCTATATCACTTATAGTAGATTCTGGGTACATTACTCCTGTTGGATTATTTGGAGAATTTATTATTATTGCCTTTGTTTTATTGGTGATTTTATTTTCTAAGTCACTTATTTCTGGAATAAATTTATCGTCTGTCTCAGCAATTATGCCTTTACCTTTGTGATTTGAAATGTAGAAAAGGTATTCTACAAAAAATGGTGAAAAAACTATTACTTCATCATCTGGATTTAGTAATGATTTCAATATTCCATTTAATCCTCCAGCTGCTCCTGTGGTCATTATAATTTCATCCATACTAATGGCTAACCCAGATTCTTTTGATAAATGTTTAGCGATTTCGGTCCTCGAAGAAGGAAACCCTGGATTTGGCATGTAACGATGTAATCCTTTTATATTTGAGGTAGTTAATTTGGCTAAATTATCAGTAAATTTTTTGGGAGGTTCTAACAGTGGATTACCAAGAGAAAAATCAAAAACATTTCTTTCACCATGTATTTTTTTTAACTCAATACCTTCTTCAAACATTTTTCTTATCCAACTAGACTGTTCCATTATCTGTTGTATTGATTTCGCTATACTCATTTCTTTGCCTTATCTTTTATCACTAGAGTTTCAAAAAAAATATCATACCATGTTCTATTTTTACCATCTTTCAACATCCAGATGACGCCAATGAAAAAAGGAATACTCGAGATGATTTTACCTCCAATTTCTCTAGCAAATGCTGCGCCTATTCCAATTTTGGCACCATTATGATTTACTACCGTAATCCTTAAAGCCCATTTCCCAATTGTTTTTCCGTAGATCCCAGTAGGAATAACTAAGTAACAGAAACATGCTATAACAACAAAATAATCAAATAAAGGTGAATTGATTTCTAAAACATTTTTTCCAATTATATTTAGTCCCAAGAAGATTAGAAGAATATAAAACACATCAATAATAAAAGCCATGAATCTTCTAAAAAATGGCGCTATATTTTCCTCTTTTTTCATAATCTATTTTTCTACTAATCTTATAATGGTATATAATTTTTGATTTTAGGAATATATTATTTACTTAATTATTTGTTTATCGGAGGAATGAAATGACAAGATTACAAAACAAAGTTGCAATAGTTACTGGTGCAGCTTCAGGCATAGGTATGGCGACTACGAAGTTGTTTTTAGACATGGGGTGTAAAGTATTATGCTCAGATGTAAACGATGATTATCTTAACGAATTAGAGAATGAATTATCTTCATATAAAAAGGAATCTTTGATAATAAAATCGGATGTGACCAAAAGACAAGAATGTATTGATATTGCGAATGAAGCAGTAGATACTTGGGGACGATTAGATATTTTGGTTAATAGTGCTGGAGTTACACCCAGACACGCCCCGAGTGATTGGGATTATGAACAAAAATGGGATTTTGTAATGGAAGTTAATTTAAAAGGCTCTATGTTGATGTCTTATGAAAGTGTGGTTCATATGAAAAAAAATCCCGGGGGTTCAATAATTAACCTATCCTCAATAATTGGTCTAGTTGGGTATTCAGATACATTAGGTTTTTCAGATGGATTTAATCCTTATCCACATTCAAAAGGTGGGATTGTACAAATGACAAGAGATATGGGAGTTAATCTTGCAAAGCATTCAATTAGAGTTAATGCTTTATGTCCTGGATTTGCTTACACAAATTTAACCAAAGGAATAACAGATGATGAAACCATTCACAAAAAGCTAATTGAACTACATCCTATGGGAAGACTTGGGACAGCGAATGATGTAGCAAACGCGGCACTATTTCTTGCAAGTGACGAATCATCTTTTATAACTGCCGCAGCTATTCCAGTGGATGGTGGATATACAGCTAGATAGTATTTAGGTACTCTGATGAATTAGGAAAGCCTTAAAAAATTATTTATTGGCACGCCCGGCAGGATTCGAACCCGCGACCTATTGGGTAGAAACCAATCGCTCTATCCAACTGAGCTACGGGCGCACAGAGTTTAATTTTAAATGTTAAACATGATACTGTCGAGTATAACTAAATATAATTTAACAACTCTTATAATAAAAGCTTAGACTATCTGATTAGAGATAGCTTCACAGCACAAGCTTTATATTCAGGTGTTTCAGTAATAAAATCTACTGCATCAGAAGTTAGATTATTTGTACGAGTTGTTTCTGGAAATGCGAAACTCATAAAAACTGCACCTACTGGTGATTTATCGGAAATTTTTGCTTTTACTTCTACTGAACCTCTTCGTGATTCTACCTTAATAACATCCAATTCATCTATTTTTAATTCTTGGGCATCCTTAGGATTTATTTCTACAAATTCTTGATCAATTAATTTATCGAAACCTTTAGCTTTTCCAGTTTGTGTGCCCGTATGATATGTTGATCTTCTTCTACCAGTCGAAAGAGTAAATGGAAATTCATCATCTGTTGGTTCCGCAGGTTCAATATGGTCTACGGGACTAAATATACCTGCTTCTCCAGATTCCATTTGATTCTTATGTAAATAAGGTGTTCCAGGATGTGAAAATTCAGGACAAGGCCATTGTAGTCCGCCTTCATTTTCAAGGCGTTCGTATGATATACCAGAGAATAATGGAGAGGTACTACTCATTTCAGCCCATATATCTGCTGGTTTTTCAGCTTTATGCTTCCTTCCCATAACTTTAAAAAGACTTAAAAGTATTTCAACATCTGTTTTTGCATTTCCTGGTGTAGAAATTGAAGGTCTAACTCTTTGTATTCTTCTTTCGGTATTAGCAAAAGTACCATCAGCTTCAGCAAAGCTTGAAGCGGGTAAAACTAAATCTGCTAATTTAGCTGTTTCAGTCATGAAAATATCTTGTACGATCATAAAATCTACACTTTTCAATGCATGCTCGGCATGATTTGCATTTGGGTCTGACACAACAGTGTTTTCACCGACAACATAAAGGAATTTAACTTTTCCTTTGATCATTTGGTCCATTGCTGAAATTTTAGTTAATCCTCTTTTCCTAGGTAATTCTGCATCCCAAATTTTTTCGAATTTTTCAACAATTCCAGGAGCTTCAATTTTCTGGTAGCCAGGTAAATCTGTTGGTAATGATCCTGAATCACTAGTTCCTTGTACATTGTTTTGACCTCTGAGTGGATTTATACCAGCGTTTGGCCTTCCAAAATTTCCACATAGCATTCCTAAATTAGCTAGAGCCTGTACATTGTGCGTCCCGCATGAATGTTCTGTTATGCCGACTGTGTAACATACTGCTGCTTTTGGAGAGGCTGCTGCATATTCTTTAGCAGTATAGATGATGTCATCTACTGACACACCACATATTTTTGCTGAATATTCTGGAGTGTATCTTTCCAAATGTTTCTTTAATTCTTCAAATCCTCTAGTACGTGTATCTACGTATTCTTTATCATAAAGCTCGTTTTCTATAATATAATTCGCAACTGCGTTATAAAAAGGAATATCTGTTCCGATACGAATTTGAATATACCTACTAGCCCATTTTGTTAATTCTATTTTTCTAGGATCTATTACGATTAGTTTCGCTCCATTTTTAACCGCTTTTTTCATCCTTAATGAAACAACAGGGTGAGTTTCTGTAGTATTAGACCCTGTAACAAGTAATAACTTAGAACCAGTTAATTCTTCAATTGAATTAGTCATGGCTCCACGACCTACCATGATCGCCATCCCAGCGACCGTAGGAGCGTGTCAGGTTCTTGAACAATTATCGATGTTGTTTGTGCCTACAACGGTTCTAGCGAACTTTTGCAATAAATAATTTGATTCCGTGACAACTCTTGCTGAAGCCCACCACACAGTGGAATCAGGACCATAATTATCTATGGATCCTTTTAATTTATCTCTAAATGTATCAAGCGCTTTTTCCCAAGAAATTTTCTCAAATTCTCCGTGTTCATTTTTTAGTAATGGGTCTGTCAGCCTTTCTTTTGAATTAACAAAATCCCAAGATGCAAATTGTCCCTTAACACATAAGGAACCTTTACTAGGAGCAGAGAAGTCGGGAGTAGCTCCAAGTACTTTTTTCCCGTCGCTAATTAACTCAATACCGCATCCAACACCACAATAAGGGCAGATCGTTTTAGTTTTAGTTTTTTCTACAGGCTTATCCAATTCTAATTTTTTATTTGATAGTGCTCCAGTAGGGCATGTGTTTATACATTGTCCACAGAAAGTACAGTCAGAATTCATCAATTTGTTATCAAAGAAAGAAAATATTTTTGAATCTTGGCCTCTTCCATCTATAGTGATTGCTGAAGCTTGCTCCCAATCGTTACAAATATTTGTACATCTATAACAAGCTATACATTTATCATAATCTCTACTAATAAATGGATTTTCATCTTTTACTTTTTCTCTAGGTTGTAATTTTGGGAAATAATTTGTAGGCTTATACTCTTCTACAGCCATTTTAAACTCGTTGTTAGTGAGCGAAGTATCGTCCATAGATTTTTGATCCCATTTTATTTCAGATAAAGTTAATTCTAGTAAAGTTTTTCTATACTCTATAAGAGAATCTGAGTGAGTAAAAACTTCCATATTTTCTTCCACCATTGCAGTACAAGATGCAACATAAGATATCTGTTCTTTTACCTTGACTTCTACAAGGCACATACGACATGTCCCTTGAGGACCGATTCTTTCATCAAAACATAAGGTAGGGACTTTTTGTTTAGAGAGATTAATTGCATCTAAAACTCTCTTATCTTGGGGAATGGAAATTGGATCCCCATTTACTTCTATTTTTATCAAATCTGTTTTTAACATTTTTATGTTTTTTTTCTTATTTTATAAAATTTATAACAAAAAAAGAATATAACCACACATAATAATATTAAAAGTAGAGGAATTTCTATGGGTTTTATATATTCTTGAACTACTAAATAATTTTCTCCGAGAATATTTCCAAAATAAATATATATGAAAATCCATGGGAAACTTCCTGCAAAGGTTAGTATTGAGAATTTATATACATTCATTTTAGTTAGACCTGCTGGAATGGCAATAAATCCTCTTACGCCAGGAATGAATCTACCCCAAAACACAAAATATGAGCCATATTTTTTAAAAAAGGATTCAGTTTTATTTAAATCATTTTCATCGAATAAAATATATTTTCCATATTTTATAAAAAATGCTCTCCCTAAGGTTTTTGCAATGTAATATTCAATAAGAGAACCAGATACTGAACCTAGAGAAGCGATAATCGTCAAAATAGTTATTTGTACAATAGAAGAGTCTTTTACAAGTACCCAACCAGAAAAAGGTAAAATAAGCTCACTTGGCAATGGTAGGGCAGTGGATTCCAAACACATAAGTATGTATAGACCAAAATAACTAATTTTATTTATAAAGAATACTATCAGTTCTATAAACGTTGATTCCATTAGATCCTTTTAAGAAACAGTCTTGAAATTAATTATATGGGGTTTTAATAATGAAACATATTCAAAGGGCCTTAAAATGAAAATTCAATATGAAATAATAAAAAAACCTCAGTTAAACAAGAAACAAATCAATTAAATTGTATATTAAAGCAATCTTATTATGATGCTTATTTGAGTTTATTTAATATATAGTTTTGAATTTGTTCAAAACAAAGATAATAAAAGTTTTGTTTTAGTTTTGTACAAAAAATAAATCATTTGATATAATTAAAACTATGCCGCAAGAGCCAAGAAAAACAGCAAAAATGCTTAATTTAGAGAAGAAAATCAAGAGGGAACTTGAATTTGCAATTCCTGAGTTGGTTAATCTTCATGGACTTACAGGTGCGGCTAAAGAATTAGGTGTAGGTAAAGCTACATTAAGTTATTGGATGCTAAAACTTGATATTGAATACAGGAAAGTTGCCCTTGCTCCAGGCGAATCTATTGAAATTAGACGTTTATCTGGATAATTCATTAGTTTTTTCTTGATTTTTTCTTGAGTAGTAATAATCTATATATTGGAAATTTAAAAATTTTTTAAAAAACACTTACTATGCATAAAAAATTCTATACATTTTCGTTTGTTGTATTGATTCTACTTATAATTATAGGTTGTAGAGAAGTTACAGCGGATATGTCTGAACCAATCGTATTTGAACCCACTCCTGCTGCATCTGAAAAACTATCAGATGGAGCTCAGCCCATAATAGAGGTAAAAATTGTTGGAAATGCAACTGCAGGAGAAGAATGGTTTACTTCTCAAGGTTGTAATGCATGCCACTCAACAGGAAGCGATAAATTAGTAGGACCTGGCCAACTAGGAGTATATGAAAGAGCTGCAAGTAGATCTGATTACAGTTCCCCAGAAGAATATATTGAATCTTCAATTAGATACCCAGCTGAATATATCGCTGAAGGTTATACAAATTTGATGCCAACAACTTGGGAAGACGCCGAAAAACAAGAAATAGCAGACATAATAGAGTACCTAAAAACATTGAAATAATGTGTTTCATGCTATTTTAATTCACAAATTATCTTCTTGCAATTAAACCTGCTTGAAAACCAGCTGAGAAGCCAGCATCAATATTAACCACAGAAATACCAGGGGCACATGAATTTAACATTGTTAGTAGTGCAGAATAACCTTTTTCTCCTGTGCCAAACCCTATAGATGTTGGAACAGCTATAACTGGTTTATTAATCAATCCAGCTATTACTGTAGGTAATGCTCCTTCCATTCCTGCTATTGCAACTACACAGTCACTCTCTCTTATCTTATTTATCTGGTTTAATATTCGATGAATACCTGTGACTCCCACATCATTAATAACCAATACCTTACAACCCATAAGCTTAGCAGTTATTTCCACTTCTTTTGCTATAGGAATATCTGAAGTACCTGCACAAACTACACTTACGTATCCATTTGTTTTAGTTTTTTTCTTTCTTGTTGCCCATATCAATTTTGCTGATCGATCAAAATTAGCTTCTGGGATCAATTTTTTTACTTGATTATAAGTCTTAGAATCGGTTCTAGTAATGAGAAATATATCAGATTTATCATATATTTTTTTTGCTATTTTAGCTGATTGATCTGGAGTTTTTGTTTCTCCATATATAACTTCTGGGAAACCAGTTCTTTTTTCTCTTTCAAGATCTATTTCAGCGAAATCTAGGTCATTATCTTTTTTCATTTTTATATTATAACGATGAATATAAAATTATTTTACATTAATAAATCTTACAAACTAAACAATTTAGATCCTTGAACAAAGTTATTCATGTTCTATACTTTATATACGAAATTATTTTTTGAAAATTTTTCTTGAAAGGCACTTCAATGAAATTAACTTGTATGCAGTCAAATTTGAGTAAAGGATTGGCTACTGTAGGTAGAGCAGTAGCAACAAGATCTACTATTCCAGAAACGCAGAATGTCTTAATTGCATCGGATAATGGAAGATTAAAATTAACAGCTACCAATTTGGAAGTGGCCATAACTACCTGGATTGGTGCTCAAATTGAACAAGAAGGATCTTTGTCTATCCCAGCAAGAATGTTTGGAGATTTTACGAATTCATTACCCGATCAGAAGGTTGAAATGGAATTTATCCCCAATCCTATAGGTCTGAAAATTCACTGTGCAAATTTCGATGCACAAATAAATGGGCTGGACTCTGAAAATTATCCCCCTATACCGAATATCACAGATGGTCCTAAAGTAACGATTTCATCTTCTCAATTCAAAAGTTCTCTTGCAAGGGTAAAATTTGCAGTAGCTACTGACGAATCCAGGCCAGCTTTAACAGGTGTGAAGTTAGATATAAAGGACAATGAGTTTACTTTAGCGTCTGCAGATGGGTTTCGTCTATCAATTGAGAAAGGGCAGTGTGATTCTACAGTAGATGAAGAAATTTCTATTATTATTCCCCAGAGAACTGTAAACGAGATTTTTAATTTGATTGGGAATGAATCTGGAGATGTTGATATAACTGTAACTGAACAGAAAAGCCAGGCTCTTTTCAAATTTGGTGATATAGAAGTGGTCACTCAGTTAATTCAAGGAAACTTTCCTGATTATGAACGTTTAATTCCATCTGAAGAAGGTACTGTTACCAAAATAAATCGTTCAGAAATGTTGGATTCAACAAATGCGGCAAAAGTTTTTGCAAGAGATGGAAGTGGCATAATTAGAGTCATTTCAGAATCTGTCAATGGAGAAGGCTCAATGAGAATTATGTCTCAAGCTGAAGAAGTAGGTTCTAATGAATCTAGGATTAAGGCTGAAATTTCAGGTGAAGGGACCCAGATTGCATTTAATTCAAGGTTCCTTAGTGATATATTAAGTGTACTTGAAGGAGATGAGATAGAACTGGAAACATTAAGTTCTTCCAGTCCAGGAGTTTTTAGATCAGA
>ENA-UPTF01002575-UPTF01002575.1-marine-metagenome-genome-assembly--contig:-NODE-2575-length-10407-cov-4.159148_pt1 | contig 10407 bp, 7 predicted proteins | sample MGYA00238166_ERZ767019 | MGnify/ENA primary metagenome ERZ767019 (study PRJEB28930, sample SAMN06266391) | marine metagenome | isolation source: Sea water from 250 m depth | place: Atlantic Ocean | study... | reverse complement strand
ATCCTTCAGGATATGGTCCCAACCATCCCGGCAAGCGCCCGGCGATCCAGGCAATGCGAATAGATAGGTACCATTCGCCACACCGGCTGTTGCACGGGATTGCATAGTCGAGGTTCCGATAAATTTAAAACTGATTTGCCGGAAAACTTCGCCAAAACCAGCAATTTCTTTTTCGTAAACTTCAGCAAATGCTTCCGGCGTTACGTCACGACCAGTGACACCGGTACCGCCGGTTGAGATTACGACCTCCACACCAGTATCGGCAATCCAGACCTGCAATTGTGTCTTAATCCTATCGATGTCGTCAGATACGATAGCTCGATCCACTAGTTTGTGGCCGCAATCGGCTAATCGGTCCACAAGAATATCGCCCGATTTATCATCTGCCAACGAGCGGCTATCGGATACTGTCAACACTGCGATATTGACGGATCGAAAGGCCATATTATCGTCACTTCTCGACATTGCGCGCCACCGATTTTGTCTCCCCGTCCAGTTGTTTAAATATTGGCCAATGGCCAATTGCTACTGCGTCTGCCCCCAAGGCCAGTGCCTTTGCCACGTCAGCTCCATTCCGGATGCCCCCTGCATAGACCAGTGATACTTTTCCCGTATAACCCAAATCATCAAAAGCCTTGCGTGCCTGTCGTATAGCAGCAATTCCTGGGACCCCAGTTTCTTCCGTGGCAAGGTGTGGCCCCGCTCCTGTAGAACCTTCCATTCCATCCATATATATGCTGTCTGGATTCGTCTTAAGTGCCATACGTACATCATCGTATACTCGTGCTGCACCAAGTTTAAGTTGTATCGGAATTTGAGCGTCGGTAGCTTCACGGATTTCTTGAATCTTTAGAGCCAGGTCATCAGGTCCTAGCCAGTCAGGGTGACGTGCCGGTGACCGCTGGTCGATACCAGCAGGCAATGAACGCATTTCCGCAACCTGATCGGTAACCTTTTGTCCCATAAGATGTCCACCCAAACCAACTTTGCAGCCCTGTCCAATGAAAAATTCACATCCGTCAGCAAGTCTCAGATGATGAGGGTTGAAGCCGTAGCGTGACTGAATACACTGGCAAAGCCATTTTGAAGAATAACGTCGTTCGTCCGGAATCATTCCACCTTCTCCGGAACAAGTCGCAGTGCCTGCCATTGTCGCTCCGCGGGCAAGAGCTGTCTTGGCTTCATAGCTAAGAGCACCAAAACTCATGCCGGTTATGTAGATAGGAATATCCAATTCCAGTGGTCGCTTTGCTTTGGGGCCAATAATTGTTTTTGTAAGACATTTTTCTCTGTAACCTTCGATCACAAAACGTGTAAGAGTTCCCGGCAGGAATGTCAGGTCGTCCCAAGTGGGTATTCTCTTGAATAATGACATTCCTCGCATCCGGTAACGACCCAGTTCTGCCTTTATATGAATATCGTCAATTACTTCAGGCTGAAAAATGAAGCTCCGACCGAGGACAGATTTATTTTCTTCCATAGTGTTTCTCTTCATGAAAAATTAAGGTAGACAGATAAGTAAGTTCCTATTTTTTGTTCAAAGCACGATCTTCTTTTCAGTCGGCTCAAGGTTATCGTAATTCCAAAGTTGTTTGCCAGCGACGATCTTTTGCAACTTAGCAGCGCCTTTAGGTGCTTCAAGACCATAAAGAGCAAGCTTACGTTCAATCCATCTTCCTTCGAGATCTGTCATTTCACCCTTAACAGCATCGACGCCAAGAGAATCAATTTTTCCACCGACAAAGATTGTGCCGTCGTACATTGAATCACCCAAGTTGGGCCCCGCGTCTCCAAGTATAATCATGCGACCACGCTGCATCATGAAACCTGTAAGGGTTCCGGTACGTCCACCAACTATAATAGTACCACCCTTCATGTCAATGCCAGTACGTGAACCGACATCCCCCTTGCAAACGAGGTCTCCTCCGCGAATTGCTGCTCCAAAGGTTGATCCCGCGTTCTTTTCTACAACTATGGTCCCTGCCATCATATTCTCAGCGAAGGACCAACCAACTCGCCCAGAGATGTGAATATTTGGGCCGTCAATCAAGCCGCAGCCAAAGTAACCGAGGCTGCCTTCAAAGTCGAGTGTGAGACGATTAAGTATTCCTACCCCTATGGAATGCTTGGCGCGTGGGTTTTTAACCACAATGTGCCCGTGTCCTTCATTCATCAATGTACGGATTTTCAGATTGATTGCGTTACTATCCAAATCTTGTGCATCAAACTCGGCCTTTTTGTCACGTTCAACTTTAAATGCATTATAGGGATAAACAAAGTTCTCCTCTTCAGCTGCAGAGAAGAATGTTTGCTGTGTTCTCCCACTAAGCTGTTCAGAATGTAAACCAGAATCAAATGATTTTTCTAAAGCTGCCATACTCTCACCTCTCCTTCGTAAGGATCAAACGTGTCAATTTCATGTGGAAAAATACTCCGAATTGCAACTTCTTCAGAAGCCAATGCAACAAAGTCATCAGATTCATATAGCACCATAGGTTTAGCTGCCATAAAATCTTTCGCCATGCCCAGCTTGTCCGAAGTCGCTACCACATAAGTAAAAACACCATCAAGTTCATCCAGCGAATCATGCATTGCTTTTTCAAGACCAATATTCTGATTCATTTTGTCGGCCAGGTATACAGCTATCAACTCTGAATCACAGTTTGACATAAAACGATGGCCACGGTGTTCCAAATCCCTACGCCAGTTCCAGTAGTTGGTCAGCTGTCCGTTGTGAACAACAGCAACATCATTGAACGGATAGGCCCAGTACGGGTGTGCCGAACGAATGTCGACATCAGATTCAGTTGCCATCCGTGAATGTCCAATAGCATGACTTCCCACGAAATTGCCGAGCCCGTATTGTGTGGAAACCACATCAGCGTCTCCCAAATCCTTGATCAGCTCCAATGCTTGCCCCAAAGACATGATTTCTGTACCATCGATGTCTTCGATGTAATCCGCCATATGGTGCAAGTCACCGTCATAACGAATAGTGTAACGAAATGCGTATTCAGTCGCTTCATCTTCGGACAATATTTCGACACCAAGTTCCTTGAGCCGACTATTCACTTTTTCTCGCTTATCCTTAATCTGCTGATGGATGTCGAAGCCTTTACTTATATCTTCCTGCTCTGCAACCTTGAACCGCATCACATACTGATTCTCTCCGGGAATACCATAAACGGCCAATCCTGTGGAATCCGGACCGCGGTGCTTCAATGAGCGGAGCATTGAGGTTATCTCACCTCCGATGTTTCCAGGGTTCCCCCGGTGAATAATTCCTGCAATACCACACATAATCAATTACTCCTCTATGAGATTAATAAAATCTTTTTGCTTTAAAAAAGGGGGCAACTTTTCAGTACACCCCCATCCGACAGAGTTAAACTGTCCGCATAAATTTAGGGCAGACAATCGAGATAAGTCTCCACGTCCCATTCTGTGACTGTGTGCATGAACCGCTCCCACTCATCGTTCTTGTACCAGTGGTAAATCTTATACATTTCGTCTGGCATGGAGGACTTAATAACTTCGTCGTTAGCCAGTCGGTCAAGTGCTTCTCCCAATGACATTGGGAGTTTCTTTACCTGCTTACCTTCTTCCATTGCCTGGTAAATGTTACGATTTTCAGGTTTGCCTGGATCAATATCATTGTCAATTCCATCCTCAAATGCCTTCAATAAGGCGGCTCCTAAAAGGTATGGATTATTCATTGAATCAACGGACCGGTACTCAAAGCGTCCCGGTGCGGAAATACGCAGGCCGGTGGTTCGGTTTTGAAATCCCCAGTCAGCAAACACCGGAGCCCAGAAACCCGTGTCCCAGAGTCGGCGGTATGAATTGACCGTGGAACTTCCTATTGCAGTCAGTGCTCCAAGGTGTTTAACTATTCCTCCTACACACTGCAGACCGACCTTGCCCGGCATTTGCGGATCGTCTGTGTCCGGCATGAATGTATTTTCACCGCCGGTGCGGTAAGTAAACACATTATCCATTCCGGGAAGAACGTCGTTGTGAAGCCTGTTTACTGATTCCTTTCCACCTTTCCATAAAGACATATTTGTATGACATCCAGAAGCTGAAACTCCCATGAAAGGCTTGGTCATGAAGCAGGCTATCAGGTTGTTTTCACGAGCAACCTGTTTACAAATTTGTCTGTATGTAGCAAGCCTGTCAGAATTGCGTACAATATCGTCGAATGTCCAGTTTAACTCCAACTGACCAGGGGCATCCTCATGATCACCCTGAATCATATCAAGTCCCATTGCGTGGCAATACTCTATGACCTGCAGGAACACTGGACGCAAAGATTCAAATTGATCAATATGATAGCAGTATGGTTCTGAAAAACCGCCGTCAGGCTTACCGTCATCTCCCTGCTTTAGCCACATCATTTCCGGCTCTGTGCCAACTCGGAAATCCATCTTGTATTTGTCCTGAAACTCCCTATGAAAACGCTTTAGATTCCCTCTGCAGTCAGAAGTCAATGCCGCTCCAGGATTTTCCCGTTCTTCACGGTTTCGGAAACAAACGCAGAACACGCGTGCGACCCGCTTGTCCCAGGGGAGCTGACAGAAGGTTTCTGGATCAGGAATTCCCACCAGTTCCATTGCTTCCGGACCGTATCCTATGTATTCTCCATGTCGGTCAGTAAAAAGGTTGGCAGTGGAACCATACACGAGTTGGAAACCTCTTTCGGCAGTACGCTCCCAGTGGTCGGCAGGAATTCCCTTACCGACAATCCGTCCGGTGACTGATATGAATTGGTAGTAAATATAGGTGATTCCCAGTTCATTGATTTTTTCTCGAACCTGTTTTACTAATTTGTCTCGCCCCTCGGCGTTAACGTGTGCTTCTAAGTCTGTCATATTACCTCCTGAAATTAGCAGTTGTATCCGTTTTTATTACTGAAAAATGAACGGATATTATAAAGGCCGAAAACTAAATCAGTTTTCTCAGCCATTTTAATTAAACCTTCTCAACTTTTGCTCTTCTTCTATTTTTTCAAACAATGAATTTACATCATCCAATACTGGAAGTCAAGAGCGTGGTTTTAGTTTTTCCGGATCATAAAACGGAAATTTCACCACCTGCGCCGGAATACGCTTTTGGTGTCCGTCCAGTTTGCCGATTTGGACCTCAGTGCCAATTTCAGCATGAGTCACATCAATCCGGCAAAGCGCAATGTTCTTGCGCAATATTGGTGAGCGCATTCCACTTGTGATTACTCCAACTTGTCCTCGGCCAACATGGACACAGTCTCCGTGTGAACCTGGTTCGTTGCCTTCAAGCTCCAAACCAACCAGTTTTCGCTGAGGATTTTCTTTACGGCTTACGAGTGCTTCTCTGCCGACAAAATCATCTTCCTTTGTTTTCATTGGCACAGTGAAGCCAACTCCGGATTCAAACGGATCGGTTTCGTCACTAAACTCGTATCCAGCAAAGACAAGTCCTGATTCGATGCGTACCATATCAAGCGCATCCAAACCAAGCGGCATCATTCCGTGAGGTTTCCCAACTTCCCAAATTACATCCCAAACTGCAGGTGCGTCTTTGGGATGACACCAGACTTCGTAGCCCAATTCTCCAGTGTATCCTGTGCGTGAAACCATAATCGGAATTCCGTTGAGGTCTCCAATGCGTCCAATCGTAAAACGGAACCAGCCGATTTCCTCCAGTTTTGGTTGCGTGGGCGGAGTCCAGACCACTTCTTTGAGAATTTCTCGACTCTTCGGTCCTTGAACGGCAATGTTGTGTATTTGATCGGTTGAGGATTTCACACGAACTTTGAGGCCCAGTTTTTCTGCCTGTTCCCGCATCCATATTCCTCCGTAATCATCTCCGCCGATCCAGCGAAAATTATCCTGACACAATCGCAAAAGCGTGCCGTCGTCCATCATTCCACCATGCGGATATAACATTGATGAATAGACGACTTGCCCGACAGCGAGTTTCCGCACATTACGGGTTAAAGTCCACTGTAAAAGTGTTTCCGCATCTGGACCAATTACCTCAAATTTACGAAGCGGAGAAAGGTCAGTGACAATCGCGTTTTCCCGGCACGAGTGATATTCTTCAATTGCACCGTTATTTCTGTAACAAGTCGGTAACCAATATCCCCGATATTCTGTGAAGTTGCGCGTCAGGGCCGAAGTTCGGGGATGAAAGCCGGTTTCCTGAGTTAATTTCGCGTCGGCATCTGGAGTCATTCTAATGGCTATTGCTTTGGAGAAAGTGTTTTTTTCCGGATAAACCCGGACGTGAATATCGGTAGGATTCCAACCGTTGACAGGAGTGGTGTCGTCCGGACAGGCTGAAGAAATGCAAACAAGATCCGTCTGTGCCTGCAACAAAACATAATCACCCGGACGTGACCATGATTCTTCGCCATAAAGCACATTGTGGTCGTCAATTCCGGTGTTGAAAAAGAAATTTGCCGCCGCCCAACCTTTGCGGGGTTCGATTTCGTATTGGGCGAGTGCGCCGTTGAAATTATCGGAACAGTTGATATGTCCGAAATAGCCCCGGTCCTCATACGATTTTGCAGTACAGGCCAAACCGAATGTGTCATGCCGTCCCACAGTGTCACGAATCACCTCGACCAAAGGCTGCATATCAACATCGTAATATTTGGAAAAAAGACCAGGCCCCGGATAACCGGCCCCAATCAGGGTGCGGGTTGTCGTTACGTCCAAACATCGCTCGATACCTTGATCTAATTTCCGGTGATCGAAGACCTGAAAATCAGAACATTCACGGCCCATCACATCAATTACTTGAATAAATTCACCGGCTTTAACTTCATAGGCCTGGGCAGTGCAGCGGTCAATTCGGAAATCGAGTCGGGGTTCTGCCAACGGATCAGGCAAGTCGGTTTCACGCTCTTCCGGAGGAGATACTCTATGGATGAAAACTTGGAGATCAGTCGGCGGCAATGTTTCCCCTTCGACTGTCATCATTGTACCAGGTGCGGCTACGGCACATGTAGTTCGGGAAGTTACCTGAAAGCGAAGTTCCTCTCTCGCCCTAGAATCTGGAGCAAAAAGAACAGCGGCTTTTGCGGACGCGAGGTCTATTCCTTTACGTTCTAAACCAGAACGTACATGGCCGGCACTTTCAGAATCACCGGAAAGAATTTGGCGTAATCCGTCAGCTGGCTGTGATTTGTTAATTCCAAGAATTCCCGGATCCCCTTTGCCTTCAGGTGAAAATGGGACGACTTCAGCATGCTGCCCACCTTCTGGATCCTGTACTACGAGAACATCATCGGGATATAACTCCACAACAATCACACCACAAGCCGGAACGCGGTAACGTTCCCGGGAGGGATCCAATTGCCAGAGTCCCGGTTCCAAAATGCCGGAAGTAGTTGTTACGTTCTTTAACTCCATGGTTGATTTATTTAAAGTTTTAAAACAACAAAATATTATTAATTGTTGAATCGACAGTCACGAGTCTTTTCGTGTCACCCTGAATGTATGTGAGGGATCTTATTAAGATATCAGCACTTTATCAGATCTCTTCCTGCGATAGAAATAACACTCCGCAATGATTGATGCCAGTATCATACGAGAATTCGTTAATCACGAGATGTTTAAGTGTTAGCAACAATACGATTAGTCCACGAGTTTTACAATATCCTAAAAGATAGGATCCTCATTTCTTTTGAGTAGGATAAAACTACCCTAACAGGTGGTATTAATTAATTTTAATCAATTCCAGCCTGTAAATTTTTTCCTCTCAAATTAATCGTTAAATCAAGTACTCACCATTGAGAGGTAGTATCTTGTAATACATTAATCAGGTCAAGGAAATAATTCAAACAAATAAAAAACTTGTCTTTCCCGCTACGGCTCTGATATATTTCCATGCGGTTTAGCGCTAACAGTTTTCTTTATGATTTATTTAGAGCATCAGAAAAAATTAAGGCTTAAGACAAAGTATTTCTTTTGTCATCAAGGCCTTGGTCCGGGATACAGTTGTTATTTCTGGCAATGAAAGTTAATCCAATTAAAAATCAAAAAGGACAATTATGAGTATTAATCTAGTAAATGTTGCCAGGGAAAAAGGTATCCGGTATTTTTTAATCAGTTTCACTGATTTGTTTGGAGTTGTGCGCTCCAAATTGGTTCCCGCCGCAGCCATTGCCGGAATGCAAAAAGAAGGTGCCGGTTTTGCGGGCTTTGCCGCACACCTGGATATGACTCCAGCTGACTCGGATATGTTTGGACTTCCGGATGCAGAGCGCCTGATTCAGTTGCCATGGAAACCTGAAGTGGGCTGGCTACCCAGTGATATTTATCTTGGAGGAAAAATAGTTGCGCACGGCCCGCGTACCGTACTCAAGCAAGTGCTGGCTGATGCCAAAGAGAAAGGCTATTTGCTGAAAACCGGAGTTGAATGTGAATACTTCATCCTCACTCCGGAAGGAACGGAGGTTGCCGATTTAGCCGATATTCAAGCCAAACCATGTTATGACCAGCAAGCTTTGATGCGGCGTTATGACCTGATTTCCGAAATCTGCGACCACATGGAGACTCTAGGCTGGGGGCCTTATCAAAATGACCATGAGGACGCAAACGGACAGTTTGAAATGAATTGGGATTATTCGGAAGCCTTGACCACCGCGGATCGCCACAGTTTTTTCAAGTATATGACAAAGACGGTTGCCGAAAGACATGGATTCCGCGCGACCTTCATGCCCAAGCCGCTCGCCATGCTAACTGGAAACGGCTGTCACGCACACGTTTCGGTTTGGAACAAAACCGGAAAAATAAATCTCATGGAAGATAAAAAAGGTGAACTTGGTCTCTCTAAACTTGCTTATCATTTTATCGGTGGATTACTAGAACATGCAGAAAGTCTGGCCGCAATCACAAATCCTGTAGTCAACAGTTACAAACGCATCAACGCACCTCGCACCACTTCCGGAGCAACCTGGTCGCCGAATACAGTTACTTATTCCGGAAATAACCGAACCCACATGATTCGCATTCCGGATTCAGACCGGATAGAAGTCCGGCTGGCAGACGGCGCAGTCAATCCTTATTTGCTTCAAGCAGTCTTAATCGGGGCTGGTTTGTGGGGTGTTGCAAACAAAATCGATCCTGGAAAACGTCTGGATATTGATATGTATGCCGAAGGACACAAAGTTAAAAATGCACCAAAGCTTCCTCTGAACTTACTAGACGCACTGCGAGCCTTCCAGAATAACAAAATTATGCGTGGCATTCTCGGTGCGGAGTTTTCTGATTCCTACCTCAAACTCAAGATGGAAGAGTGGAACAATTATATGCAGCACTTCTCAGAATGGGAACGACAAAATGCGTTGGATGTTTAAGTAATAATTAACCCTAGTTCGATAACAAGATAAATCAGTTCAAACGAAGTGGAACTCTCTTCTTCAAGTTATGTGCTAATTAGCCAGGCATGATGTATCCTTAATATTGTCCCTTTTTGAATGACTCCCCCTGAAACAACCATTACAGAGATTCACATATCTTCAGGGTCGATGCCCGGAACTTCTGTTAAACCTGCTAGCTGTTTCCAGTTAACCGGATAGGCAGCATAGAAGATAGTGCATTCATCATCTGTTTCATAGCAAATATGATTGTCTTTGGGAACGAGCATCATGTCGCCCGGACCAAGCTTGTATGCCACTCCGTCGCACATCAAACGAAAGTTCCCTTCGTGACAATAGATTATTTCATCACAAGTTAAATCCCATGGAATGGAAACTTTTTTCAAAAAGTTCACTCCACCTGCCATGCTTTCACTGTTCTTAACAGTCACCAAGGGTTTGATGTAGGTTCCGCCATCTTCAAGACCGTCTTTGCGGTGTTGAATGTCTGCGCGTTTGAAAACAGTAGGTTTAGTCATTTTTAATCCTTTTATCGTTGATGTTTTATGATGCCGTTTTGACGAACATCAAGAAAAATCCGTTTCCAAAAGCTCTGAAATTGCAGTATCAAGAAAACGGGTAAATTGTGGGTCGTTCCCCGGTGAAGCTACGCAGTGTCCCCAAGGCGAATCGTAAATTCGTAATTCCGCATCTCGCATTTGGCTCACTTCAACCTCATTATCTTCCGGAGGAAAATACAAATCCGAACTACAGGCAATCACAATGGCTTTGGCTTGAATTGCTCCAAGTGCCTGCTGAAAATCTCCTGCGTAAACCGGATTTGCGCTGATGTCGGCCGTTTGCCAAGTCCGTAATTTACTTAAAAGATTATTTGCATCCCATTCCAAATGATCTGCTTCCCAATCCTTTAACAAATCTTCCGGCGTTTCAAAACCTAAAGTTTTGTATAACTCATCACGGAAAAAAGTTTGTGAAAAAGCCCAACCGGCGTAAACTCGCGCAAATGCTTTCAAGCCGGCTTCCGGAGGTGAATCATAATGTCC
>ENA-UPTF01002574-UPTF01002574.1-marine-metagenome-genome-assembly--contig:-NODE-2574-length-10409-cov-3.752420_pt1 | contig 10409 bp, 9 predicted proteins | sample MGYA00238166_ERZ767019 | MGnify/ENA primary metagenome ERZ767019 (study PRJEB28930, sample SAMN06266391) | marine metagenome | isolation source: Sea water from 250 m depth | place: Atlantic Ocean | study... | reverse complement strand
AGAAAAATTTATAAAAATAGATGATGAAGATTCCCTGGGTTTTAAAGATGAGCATACAGGTGAATCCATTTTATTTCGAGATACATTGAATGCTCTCACTTCTCTGGGATATAAATCCAGATATGCCCGCAAAGTATTAGAGGATTTGGATAAAAACGGTGAATTGAGAGGAGAACTTGAAAGCGTAATTAAAAAAGCATTATCCCAGCTGGTGTCTTGAAATTGAACATTTTTTGAAAATGGCTGCCGCAAAACAGACTACTCTATATAATCGTCATTTAGAGAATAATGGACATATGGTCTCTTTTGCAGGCTACTTACTTCCTTCCTACTATACCAGTATAAATAGTGAGCATGTAGCGGTCCGTGAGTATGCAGGACATTTTGATGTTATTCACATGAACCAGGTACTCCCTCACGCGTGGGAGCTGGTTGAGGACGGAGTCATGAGTCTCGACGACTTCCGCGAGTTCACGTTCGCTAACCCCGCCCGGTTTTGGACTTCGAACGACCCAAACTTTTTCGCGGGAACCAAGGTAGAAGCTGAAGTGGCCGAGTTGTTCCGCTAGTTATGGACCTCTAGCGAACTATCTGCATGAACCGTTCAAGACCTGCGATGTGATCGTCGGGGGTGTCAAGACCTGAGGGCGGCGTTCCAGCCCACTCCGATGTCACACTCATCGTGTTAACGCACAGATGCGTAATCGAGGCATCCTCGGCCTGACTGGTTAATGTCTCCCACTTTTCGGGGCCAAGACCGTACGGCATATTGAATTCGATTGGGTAGCTTGTCGCGTCTCGATTGGCTGCCGACACGATCTCTCGAAGCCGCTCGGCCATTTCCACGGTGCGGCTACCTGCACTCGCGAAGGTGAAACCGTCGCCCAAGCGGGCAGCGCGTCGCATGGCGACTTCCGTTGAACCACCGAGCCATATCGGAATCGATTCTTTCGGTCGTGGTGCTATACCCGCTCGATCGATCCTATGGAAATCGGTATCGATGCTTACAACGTCGTTAGACCACAGTTCGCGCATGACGTTGATTTGTTCATCGAGCAGGCGCCCCCGCTGATCCCAGTCCACCGACAGCGACTCATACTCCACATAGTTCCAACCGGTGCCAACACCGAGACGAAGTCTTCCGTCGGACAGCACATCCACCTCGGCAGCCTGCTTCGCGGCAAGCACTGTTTGGCGCTGCGGCATGATGATCACCGCTGTTTCGAACTCAATGGAAGTGGTCACTGCCGCCAAATATGCAAACAGTACGAACGGTTCGTGGAAGGGATGGTCTTGGGTGTAGGGACCAGTGAGTGCCGGTTCGCGATCGGCATGTTCTGCGCCGAGAACGTGGTCGTATATGACGATGTAGCTGTACCCAAGACCTTCCGCTGCTTGAGCCCAATCGCGAATCTGTGTCGGATCGTTGCCGATCTCACATGTCGGAAAAACTGCCCCGAGTTCCATCAGCAACTCCCTGGTTCAAAATTTGGTTAGCTAAGACGTCATTCAGCCTCGGCCGTGACGGAGCAAGGTTCCCGGTGTCGCTCCTGTGCATTCGCCATCGCGGAAAGTTTCCACTCCGTTGACCAGGATGTGCTTGTAACCATTGGCGTGTTGTACCCGACGCCATTCACCGCCAGGTAAGTCGTATACGGCTTCGCCGATCCATTCGGGTTCGATGGACAACTCTTCTAGGTCGTAAACGATTACGTCGGCTGGGGCGCCTTCGCGAAGCATTCCTCGATCCTGAAGACCCCCAGCATGGGCAGCCAATGTGGAACCGCGGTAGTGGGCCTCTTCAAGCGTTATTGCTTCGGTTTCTCGAACCATCCACGCCAGGTAGTCGGTAGTCCACGCTCCCCCAGTGAAGAATTTGGTGTGGGCGCCACCGTCGGAAACACCTGGAACCGTGTACGGCGATTCGGTGATAGCACCGGCCATATGGTCGACGTTCCACTCGGGTCCCTCCCCAAGGAACTCCGTCTTTAAGTCGGTCATGATGGACAAATCGAGCATCACGTCGATGTAGTGCTTGCCCTCTTCTTCGGCGATAGCTCCCAAGCTCTTGCCAACATACTTTTGCATGTCTTCGCGACGGCTGACGCCTTGAACAACGAGACGATGCGCAGGGCCACCTACTGCTATTTGCGTCTGAGTGAACAAGCTGTTGGCCTCATCCTGTTCCGCTTTGATGCGTTCACGCAGAGCGGGATCCTTCATTTTCTGGATTTTCTCTGGGATGGTTCCAGTCGTTGCTTCCCGCCAGGCGGGGCTGGAGTCATACAAGTTCCACTCGTCGAGCGAAAAGGCGAAGCCTGTTCGGAGCGTTGCTGCTTGCCCGAAGATGCGCAGACCTTCTTCTTGTGCCTCTTGGATCCATTCGAGGCGATCTTGGTGAGTTCGCGGGTTGCGTTGGCTCACGGGTACGACGTTGTCGATAATCGGGCGTTTACATATTTCCGCCAACTGCCGCTTGAACGCGAGGTCGTCGGGATCGTTCGGGTTCGAGCTGGTCGCTTGGGTCAGCTGAATAAAGCCCTCGTCGCGTTCAGCGAGAACTTCAGCCAAGCAAAAGATGTCGTCATCGATCATCGTGTCGGTGACCATTGGCGTTCCATCAAAATCAGCTTGTGTTGAGTTCGGGCCGAGCCGTTGTATCGAAAAGCCGCAAAGCCCTGCGTCCATGCCTTCGTGAAGCAGTCGCTGCATTTCTTTTTGCTCGGCATTAGTGGCTGGCCGACTCTTTGCCGCCTCAAGACCCATGACGTAAATCATTAGGGACGCGGTCGGCATGTATTGAAGACAGTTCACACCCTTGGGTGCTCGATCAAGACTGTCCAAGTATTCAGGGATGGTTTCCCAATCCCAGTGAGGCAAAAACCCCTCTTGCATCGCAGCCAAGGGAATGGCTTCTGTTCGGACCATCGTCAACATCGACCGCTCTCTAAAGTCCGGTTTACATGGCGCAAAACCGAACCCACAGTTACCGAGAACGACCGAGGTAACGCCGTGCCAACTCGAGATTGAGCAGTAAGGGTCCCAACGAATTTGAGCGTCGTAATGGGTGTGCAGGTCAATAAACCCGGGAGCAACAATCGACCCATCGGCATCGATGATCTGATCGGCGACGCCGTCTGCCCGACCACCTATCCGCGCGATGCGACCGTCCTTGATCCACATGTCACCTCGAAATCGAGGCACTCGTGTCCCATCGACGATGGTGCCGTTTTTTATGTGAACGTCGTACTCCATACCCATGTTTCCCCCCGGGTCCGTCGCTACGAGCCTCGCCCCCACCAGTGAGGACGTGTCCGCTGTTGAACGGAGTCTAGATAAAGGATTGGCTCAAGGTAGGACTTAGGTCCCAACAGTGATGTTCTCTAAGGTTTGATCCGTTATTTCCGGCACCCGAAATTGAACCAGAATCGGGTCTCGAACAAAGCGGTTAGGTGGTCTCGCTCCCCCACCCTTCGAGCTGCTGTTTTACCGTTTGGAGGAATAGGGCGGCGGGTGCTCCGTCGAAAGCGCGATGGTCCCAGCTAAAGCTCAGTGTGAGCGTTGTCACCCCAACGGCGGACCCGTTTTCCCAAACTGCTGTTTCCCGTAACCTGCCCACACCCAAGATCGCTGTATTGGGCGGATTGATGACTGGTGTGAAACCGTCAACGTCGTACATCCCAAGCGCTGTCACCGCGAATGTCCCGCCCTCGAGTTCATCCAAGGTGAGCCGCCCCTCACGTGCCGCTACCGCAAGACGTTTGGTTTCTTCAGCCAATGCGCCAAGATCGAGCGAGTACGTATTGCGGATGACTGGAACGATTAACCCTTGCTCTAATGCGACCGCCATCCCTACATGCGCGACAGGGAGCACGGCGAGACCTTCTTCGGTCATCTGACTGTTGACGTAGGGGTGTTCATGCAGCGCGGCCGCTGTCGCAGCAATTACGTAGTCGGTGTAACCGGGCGGCTCGCTTTCGCTTTTTCGTTTTTCGCGGTCTTCGACCACCCGTGTCATTTCCACTTCCATGGTGATGGTTAGTTGCGCCATCTCTTGTAGTGACTTGTGCATCCGCCGGGCAATTGTTCCGCGCATCCCTGTCATGGGAATAACTTCACTTGGAGTCTGCGACAACGCCGCTAACTCCGGTGTCGGAGGCTCTTGCGGGGCGGGAGCTATGAGGCCCTGAATGTGTTGAATGACATCCAGGCGAGTGATCCTTCGATCGGGGCCAGCTGGCTCAATGGCATCAAGTTCAATACCGATGAGATCGGCGAGGTTTCGAGCAGCGAAACTAGCGAGAAGCTGGGATCCATACTTGGTGGAGGCGTGTGCTGCGGTGGGCGGATTCGCCGCAGCCAACTCCACGTCGCTGTTGACTATTCGGCCTCGAGGTCCCGACCCTGAAATCGTTGCAAGGTCGATCCCAAGTTCGCGAGCGAGTCGTTTCGCGCTCGGCGAAGCCAAGATGCGTCCTGTTTGGTCGTTTAAAACGGGTGATTTTTCAGGCTTGGTGGTCTGCGCTCGCTGAGAATCCGGTGAGCTTGAGCGCTGCGATCCTCCCGATGCCGGATTTTGTGGTTCCGGCGGCGTTTCGCCGTGTTCGAGGAACCAACCGATGAGAGTTCCGCACGGGTAGGTCTCATCGACTTCACCGAACTGTTTGAGTATTCCGCTGCCACTTGCCTCAACTTCGGTTTCGACCTTGTCCGTCTCAATGATGAGCACGGCCTGCCCTGCGGCTACCTCAGTTTCGTCCTCAACTAGCCATTGAAGAATTGTTCCTTCTTCCATGGTTAAGCCAAGTTTGGGCATCTGGAACTGTTGAGCCATTTCTTAACGAGCCTCTCCGCATTCAAGTGACATCGCCTTTTCGATATCAATTACCCAAGGTCCGTCGTGCGAAACGGTAACAAGGGCGCTACGTCCCCGCGGCAATACCAAATCGCGTTCGCCGTCGAAGCTTAAAACCCCAGGACCTGACATCTCGACAGATTCATTGAGATGAAGCCGACGCCAAGAAGAGATCTCAACTTCGCTGTACAAGCCGGGCGCAATCGGTATTCGAAACCGTTCACCATCGCCAAAGGTGACATGGACCCCGCCCGCTTGATGCCTCGTAGTTGGCGCCACGCGGGAAGCTATGCATGAGAGTCCCACGGTTGCCCTTTCTGCGATTGCCGCGACCATCTCGCGTAGTCGTTGCCCTGTCCAGACAGCGCGACTACCAGTGAATGATTCGTCGACGAGCGCCAGATCTACCAATGCTTGTTCCGCTTCTCCATCGTCAAGTTCGACGTCGATGACCTTTGCCTGATCGGCGACCTCATGAATCGGAGGTTCTCGGGACGCGACCACCCCCGCCGCCTGTCCGGCGATGGTGGCTTCCACCTGTCGAGGAAAGACGTTGTTGGTGCCCGTCGAAACCGCCATCAAAGGAGCGTTGCGCCAGCCTTTTACAACATCTCGATGAGTTCCGTCACCGCCAAGCACTATGACCGCGCCCACACCTTCCTCCTGAAAGGCTGCGGCCGCGTTTTGAGAGTTCATTCCCGAGTCGTACGGCGGTGCGTCCAAGAACACGACTTCCGCGTCTAGGGAGAGGTTGTCTATTGCACGCATTCCGAGGGCTCGACGGTCATCGGTGATGAGCAGCCGTTGCGCGCCACCTTCGACAGCGCCAACTACAGCCCTCCTGATAATGCCGATCTTCGCCATGTCCGATACCGGAGACGCGAACGACACGAGTCTCCGGATATCTTTTCCGGCAATCGGGTTAGCGATGACACCAACGGTTGCGGTCACATTCCCAATGTTTCCCGGATTCCTTCCGTGATCCGGTCCGCGTTCGGGACATATTCGGCTTCGAGCGTCGGACTGAACGGCACTGGGGTGAACGGCGCGCCGACTCGGCCAACAGGAGCATCCAGGTAATCAAAGGCTTGCTCTTGTACTTGCGATGCTATTTCCGCTCCGAGTCCACCAAATCGGACCGCTTCGTGAACCACCACGATGTTTCCGGTCTTTCGTGCTGAGGTCGTGACGGCATCAATATCGAGGGGTTGCACCGTTCGAAGGTCGATGACCTCGCAGTCGACGCCTTCCCCGGCAAGCTCCTCCGCTGCCTTGAGTGACTCCTGCACCATCCGCCCGTAAGTGACCACGGTGACACTCGAACCTGGTCGGACGATGTTGGCGACACCAATCGGCACCTCGTACAAATCCTCGGGCACCTCACCCTTTAGCCCCAGCAATCGTTTGTTCTTCACATACACCGTTGGGTTGTTATCCCGAATACACGCGACGAGAAGTCCCTTGGCGTCGTAGGGGTTTGACGGCATTACGACCTTCAAACCTGGAATGTGGCACAGCATCGCCTCAAGGCTTTGGCTGTGCTGGGCAGCAGCCGACAACCCGGCGCCGGCACTCGTCGTGATGGTGAGGGGCAGCGTGGCTTTACCCCCAAACATGTACTTAAGTTTCGCGGCCTGATTGGCTATCTGATCCATCGCCACGAACATGAAGTCCATAAACATCACGTCCACGACCGGTCTCAATCCCGTGACCGCAGCTCCAATTCCCAGCCCTACGATGGCCTGCTCACTAATGGGTGTATCAACGGCACGTAAATCACCAAAGGTGTCATTGAGACCCACGAAGGACCCGAAGACACCACCGGCTTTCCCGACATCCTCGCCGGCAAAGAACACGTCGGGGTCTTCTTCCATTATTTGACGGAGGCCTTCATTGAACGCCGCTCCGTAGGCGAGTGTTCGAGCTTCTTTCTCAGTAACGGTCATTGCGCCACCCCCGAGTAGACGTCTTCATACAAACTTTCGACCTCCGGCAGAGGACTTTCCTCAGCGAACGCGATGGCCTGTTCCACCTCGCCTGCCACTCGTTCGTGCACAGCTTCGGCGTCTTTTGCTGTTAACACTCCTGACTCAGCTAATCGTGCTTCGAACAGGTCTATGGGGTCACGTTTTTTCCACTCAGCGAGTTCCTCGTCTGAGCGGTATTTCATGCCGAGGGTCTGAATCCCGTGGTGGTTGTAAAAGCGGTAGGTCTTGGCCTCCAAGAATGATGGGCCTTGCCCGGAGCGGGCCCGATCCACCGCTTCTGCGGCTGCCTCGTGTACTGCTACTACATCCATGCCGTCGACTATTACGCCGGGCATTCCATAACCAGCAGCTCTATCAACGACATCTGTTATCGCCATTGTTCGATCGCGCGGAGTGAACTCCCCGTATTCGTTGTTCTCACAGACGAACACAACTGGTAATTGCAGCGCTGCAGCCATGTTGGCGGCCTCGTGGAATGCTCCGATGTTGGAGGCTCCGTCGCCAAAGAAAACGACCGATACCCGACCATCATCTCTGTACTTGTTTGCGAAACCCGCGCCTACTGCTATCGGGACGCCGCCTCCAACTATTCCGTTTGCTCCAAGCATCCCGAGGTCAAGATCGCATATATGCATCGACCCGCCCTTGCCTTTGCAGTATCCGGTGGATTTGCCCATCAGTTCTGCCATCATCCGCTCAAAGTCACCGCCTTTGGCCACGAGGTGTCCATGGCCGCGGTGTGTTGAACTGATCTGGTCGTCATCGGTCAGGGCCGCGCACACTCCCGCTGCGACGGCCTCTTCGCCTACATACAGGTGCAAAAAGCCTGGCAGCCTAGATTCTTCTGCCAAACGACCGGCAGCTTCCTCGAAGTGTCGAATCCTCACCATTCGATGATGCATATCGAGCAGAACATCGTCACTGAGTTGCACGATCCGCCCCCTCTCAGTGTGTGTTTCTCGTTTGCAGTATTACAGGCGAACGGATCTTGTTGTAGGCGAAACATGCTTTCCTGGTTGTGCTGAACACGGTCGTCTAGATCGTGTCACCGCCCAATTGGGCAAGACCCGCCTTCGTCAACGACCGCCGTCGGCGGCAACCACACGAAGGTTCATGCCTGAGCCGCGTCGGAGGGCATAGGCTGTTCGGACCACGGAGGTGGTCATGAGGGAGCAACCGGAACGCCCAATCTTTGGTCCCGAAGACCCGCGCCTCGATCCCCCGAACCCGCCAGAGATCCGCCCAGCCCGCTCGATCGCCAAGGCGATCTCTTGGCGGGTGTTGGGGACCCTTGACACGCTGCTCCTGTCGTTCGTGATCCTAAGTTTTCTCGGGCCACTGTTCGGCCTTGAGGAGGCAAGCGCCGCCGACAGAGCGAAAACTGCTGCCGCTATCGCCATAACTGAGGTCGTGACCAAGCTGACGCTCTACTTTTTGCATGAGCGGCTCTGGTCGCGGTTGCAGTGGGACCGTGAACTGGACGAGGAAGGCCACCACCGAGACGGCCGGCGACGCTCGGCCACCAAGACGGCGACGTACCGCATATTGGCAAGTTTGGACACCATGGTGCTCGGGCTCATATTCACCGGCAGCCTGGCAACAGCGATCTCGATAGGCGGGTTAGAGGTTTTCTCGAAATTGGCGCTCTATTTCTTCCACGAGCGCTTCTGGGCGCGGGTCCGCTGGGGAATCGTCGCTGGGAGTGCGCCAGACGTGGCTGACGATTAATAGTTAGGCCGGGGTACCTCACTTCTAAGGCATGCAGATAAAAGGGGAACAGAATAGTGGTTTCAAAAGATCTGTCTGATGGTCCGCTCACCGGACTGAAAGTTTTAGACATGACGGTCGCCGTTCAAGGGCCCCACGTTGGAGCATTTTTAAGTGATATGGGCGCGGAGGTAATAAAGGTTGAACCTCCCGGCGGTGAGTTAAACCGGTACGCGCGGGGACCAGGTTTTGACTATGGAATGGAAGTAATGGGCAGCCAGCAAGTGGCTATGAACCGTGGGAAAAAATCAATAGCCCTAGATGCTCATACAGACCTCGGAAAAAGAGTTCTTCACGAACTCATAAAACAATCCGATGTGTTCGTAACAAATTATCGGGCGGAAGCTCTGGATCGAATGAGTCTGAGTTATGACCACCTGCGGAAAACAAATGAGCGCCTTATCTATGGCAGAGTTTCGGGGTTTGGGCCAAAAGGGAAAGACGCCGATAAAGCAATGTTGGATGGCGCGGCCCAAGCGCGTGGGGGATTAGCAGCAGTATCGGGTCCCGTCGATGGACCCCCGATGCCACCTGGTGCAGCAATCGCCGACCATTCAGGCGCTATGCAACTGAGCTTAGGAATCATGACCGCGCTATTTGCCCGTGAACAAACCGGACAGGGGCAGGAGGTAAATACTTCGGCTCTGGGAACCATGATGTGGTTGCAATCTTGGGAGTTGACTCACACAGCTATGACTGGAGTCTCTTTGACACGCGACGGTCAATACAACCCCAGTATCGCCAGTCCCTATGGGGTATACCAAGCATCCGATGGCGGTTCGTTTCTCTTGGCAGTCGCGATGTCAAATGAGTCATGGGACGAATTTCTCGTTTACGGCGGGAAACCTGACCTAGCTCTTGACACCAGATGGAATACCGCGGCGAAACGAATCGGAATTCTCGGAGATGGCGATGGGGTCACTGAAGTCCGAGCTGAACTTCAAGAAGCGTTCGCGTCCCATACAACAGCTGAGTGGGAAGCCTTTTTCGGTGAGCAGCCAGAGATTATTTATGAACGAGTGCAGAGCTATAAGGAGATCCTGGTTGACCCTCAAGCCGACGCAAACAATTATCTTGCTGAGGTCACAGTCCCGAACTACGGCACAACTCAAGTCGTTAGTAATGTCGTTCAGTTAAGTGAAACGCCTGGTTTGGGCGCGAGACGTCCGCCGCCATATCTTGGCGAGCACACGTCGGAAATAATGTTGGACCTGGGTTTCTCCGCCGCGGAGGTAGACCAAGTACTAGCCCCAATTGAGGCGGCGGCAGCAGGAATCATCGGTTTGGTAATTACCTAGGCCGCTTGGGTCTCCATCTCCCGATAAATCTCTTCCGTGAACTCAAGCAACGAAGGCTGCAGCCCCAGGGTACGTCGACCCCATTTTTCGTAGACCCGACGTTGACCTGGATGTCGCAAGATATTTTCCCACTGCACACGGAACCTCGCGAGATCATCACCGTCGCGTTCTAGGCGCCAAGCATTCACCATATGGAAATACATCGCGAGACACATCATCCTGTAGCGGTTTTCCTCCGCCGGCAAAAGCCCCTCGAAATCACTGTGGCCCTTCCAAAAAAGGCTAGAGGCCGATTCATTCGAGTAATACGAAATAAATACGTCTTGCAGCCGGTTTTCGTTCGCAAACGCAAAGTCTCTTTCAGAATCTCGATGCTGAACCTTTAGCTGACTCCACAGAAACACGGCCACCGCCAGCGTCGCTGCACCCGTCAATAGCTGCGACACCGTCGCCAACTGATCCCAATCCATATCCGTGTCCCTTCTGTTGTGGACACGGACA
>ENA-UPTF01002573-UPTF01002573.1-marine-metagenome-genome-assembly--contig:-NODE-2573-length-10415-cov-2.682724_pt1 | contig 10415 bp, 4 predicted proteins | sample MGYA00238166_ERZ767019 | MGnify/ENA primary metagenome ERZ767019 (study PRJEB28930, sample SAMN06266391) | marine metagenome | isolation source: Sea water from 250 m depth | place: Atlantic Ocean | study... | reverse complement strand
GCAAGGTGGCGCTTGGGTGGTCGTTATTTCAGTTTTGCCTCGACGAGACCTAAATCCAACATGGTCTGACCGGTCTCGCGCAAGGTGTCTTCAATAGCGTGTGTGTTGAGGCCGAGGTCGGCTCGGGCCTTGTCGCAGTGGGCGCGAGGGGCGTCGTACACCTTGCCGTATTTCTCAAGCATTGGTGCTAATTCGTCGGGGGCACCTCCGACGTCAATAAGCGGAAAAAGTTTTAAAAGATGTTCTTGCAGCTGCATGCAATCAATTTCGCCAGACTCGTCAGTAGCGCTCAGTTGATACCTGTCGCCGTTCTTACAAACGTCACTCTCGATCATAAGGACTTGGGACTCAGCGACGTCGCGAACGTCAACGATGTTCCAAAGCGCTTGCCAACCGCGCTGGCAGGGTTTGCCCGCAAGCATCCTGCCGAGGAACCATTGCCAGGAGCCGATTAACTCGTGCACTTTGCTGAGTAATGGTCCGAGTACCACGATGGGACAGACGGAAATTGACTCGAACCCGCCGTCTTCTGCCGCGACCCGGTTGACCATGTGCTCGGTTTCTACCTTGGCCATGGCGTAGCCGGTCTCGCCTTTTTCTTCAAGGTTGTCCAAGTTCCAGTTGGGGTCACTGTCTCGGTTGTCGGATGCCCAGTCGCTTTCTGTGTAGACGTAGCCAGGTGGTGCCGGATGGCCAATTGCGGCGAATGAACTTGTGTAGATAAATCGTTTAACGGTCCCCGTACTCTGGATGGACTTTAGTACGTTTGCGGTGCCGTTAACGGCGCCGTCGTATACCTGACGTGGATTATTGGCGCCACCGTAGCCCATGGCCGTGCCGACATGAAGGACAGCACTGCACTCAGCAAATGGCGCATCGTAGCTTCCGTCATCGAGAAGATTGGCGGTATGTAACTCCACGTTCCCCGAGTAGCCGGCGTTATTGAGCGCCAATAGGTGTTCGGTTTTGTCTGGATTGTTGGCGTCGGTGATACAAGCGCGTACGTTGTAGCCGCGCTTCAGGAGTGAGATGACCACGTGCGATCCGATGTAACCGGATGCACCGGTGACAGCGACGGGTCCGTCAGTCGACGTTACGGCGGGCATAAGCTACCCCATTCGTAGGCGTTTATGGTTTGAATCGGGTAGCGTATCGCAGATCACCGCGGGCGTTCAATTTTATTAAATATCTTAAATTATAAGTACTTACAAAATAATTATAATTTTATTTTGATTGTTTTGATGGTGGAAGTTGAAATTCTGCCAAAGGTCCTGCGTAAGGTTCCAATTCGTAACGACAAGGCTGTTCCATCAGACGCGGATCGTTCTGTTCCTGCAAGATCTGGAATAAGCGTTCTTGCATCGTCTTGCGGACTTTTGCGTAGGCGGGATCCTCAGCGACGTTGCGCATGTAATGCGGGTCGTGGATGAGATCGTAGAGCTCTTCACGAGGACGTTTTCCGAAAGCGAGTTGGTAAAGCGGCTCCACGTCGTGTTCTTCGCGATGGTGGATCATCCAAGCTTTCGTTGGACTCGCGTCCAGATCTGCGTAAGCGACCATCGTGTTGTATGCCAACTGCTCGTAATCGGGGGCCGGGGTGGACGGATCGTCGAGGCCTTCCGGGTCGCCCATGGGCCAACGGTCGGGCTCGAAGTTAACGATATAGATAAAGTCTTTGGTCCGTAGTGATCGTTGTGGATACGGAAGGTAGCCGTCGCGAGCGACGTGGACATGACGCTCACGACCGGCGACCACGAAATCTCTAGAGCTGTCGATTTGGCCGTTGGCAGGGCTTTTAAATAAAGGAATAAGGCTCTTTGAGGCCATGGTTTCCGGGGGATCAATCCCGCCGGCCTCGCAGAATGTTGGTGCGAGATCCATCAGGTTCACGAAGTCATCGATGACGCGCCCTGGTTTGACGTGTCCTGGCCAGCGTACGGCTAGTGCAACTTCGCAACCGATATCGTAAAGGTTGCACTTAGCTCTCGGCATTCCTGGAATCCCGTGATCGCCGCTGACAACGAACAAGGTATTTTCTAGAACGTCCTCGCGCGAGAGTTCCTCAAGAAGAATACCGATGCCCTGGTCTACGGCAAGACACTCGCCGAGATAATCTGCAGCATCCTCGCGAATTTCGTGAACGTCTGGCAGAAAGGCAGGCAAGTGGCCTTGCACAGCATCGGGGTCAATACCCCAAAGCGCGTGTCCCGAACCGCGTTCCCAGGTTCGGTGGGTGTTCGTGGGTCCCCACCAATAGCAGAAAGGTTTTTCGTCCGGACGGGCATCAAGGAAGGCGCGAAAGTTTTGGCGCGTCTCGTCGTACAGTACCTGCTTCGCGCCTTCGATCCCGAATTCAGGCGCGTTCTCGGTTACCCAGTGCGAAAACTGATTGAAGTCGACACCGGCAGGTTGGTACCGGGTCCTCTTAGCCCCAATCGGCGCGTTCGTCGTGCGCCCGGGACTCCAAACTTTGTACTGGTAACCGATGAAATAGTCGCCTCGGTTTTCGAGTTCGATGGGAAAGGTCGGGATCGCATCGTCCCAGACCGCCCCCACGAGGATAGCGCCCAAGCCGGTTTGCCAGAAATATTGGCCGGACAAAATTGAACTGCGACATGGTGTACAAGAGGGTGCCGGCACTAAAGCGTTTAAAAAAAGAACACCTTCTTGGGCAACTCGATCGAAGTTTGGTGTGTCGATGAGGGCTGAGAGGGAGTGGGGTCCTTCGTGTCTTCGGTACGCGCTCGCGTAGCGGCCCCAGTCGTCGGCGAAGGCGAAAACGATGTTGGGTTTCACTTCAGTCCCTGCCATTACAGTGAGCTCCAAGCCTTGTGTCGGTTTACGTTTGCGTCAGTGAATAAATTACCTGGATTAAAGCTCGATTGTCAGAGTGGGGCATGGCTCTGACGTAGGACGTGAAGACGATTGACTTCGAGATCAATCCACGTTTCGATCGTGCCGTCTGGCCAACGCACGGTGACTTGTTTGATCGTCTCCGCCGTCCCGAGTCCAAAGGTAAGCGGTAATTCGACTTGCGATAGATAGCTACGGGTTGGCATTACCGTTCGGTGCTGAATCCCATTGGAGGACAGCAACGTGACCCTCGCTCCGATTGCGCTTGGGTTAGGCGGTTTGGATTGAAGCCGTAGGCGTAACCAATGGTTATCGGTTACTAGCTCGTTTCGTAACAGTGAGGGTTGACCATCGACTTGGGTCAGGATGACGTCGAGGTCACCGTCGGCATCAATATCTGCGTACGCGGCTCCGCGTCCTGCCCGGGCGATCACCAGGTCACCTGTATTACCTACGAGCTGATACGGACGCTTGCATGTGGATGAACAGTTCCAGAACAACTGCACTGGCTGACGGTACTGTTGACTTGATTGAACGCGGTTGATTTCAGGTTCAACGTGGCCGTTGGCTGCAAGAAGGTCGAGTGCCCCGTCGAGATCGACATCGAGAAACACTAGTCCAAAGGTGAGCGCTCGGCGTGAGGCAGCGCCGATGCCCGCGACGATAGCGTTGTCGCTGAACACTTCGTCATTTTTTCGCAATACGTAGAAGGAAGACATCTCGTTGGCAAAGTTTCCGATTGCTAAGGAAAGATTGCCGTCATCACCGTTGCGGGCCGCGTCGATGCCCATTGCGCCGGTCGCTAAACCTGCGCTATCGAAGGCAAGACCGTAACCGATCCCCTGCTCAATAAAACGACCGTCTTGTTGATTGATGAACAGAAAATTACGGACAGTATCGTTAGCCACTGCCAGGTCGAGCCAGCCATCTTCATTTATGTCGACCGGAAGTACGGCAAGGCCTTTACCGACGGCAAGTTGCGACCCCTCTTGGGTCACCATGATGCCTGCTTGTTGCGTGATGTCGACGAAACGCCCGTCATCGTTTCGATAAAGGTAACTGTGGGTACCTGAGAAATCGGTTGGTGGCCCGTAGGCCCTGCCAATACCTGTTAGTCGGTAATCGACTTCGCGATCGATATCCCTCGACCAACCCACGTAGTTGGTGACGAAAAGGTCGAGATCTTGATCTTGGTCAAAATCAAAAAATGCGGCGCTAGTACTCCAGGCATCTTTTGCACCCGCAACACCGGTATTTACGGTGGCATCCTCGAATCGAGCGCCACCAATATTACGCAATAACTTGTTGTGGCCGTACGCAGAAATAAAGATGTCGACATAACCGTCGCCATCGTAGTCGCCGATCGCGATCCCCATGCCGTAGATCGTGGCGTCAAATCCGGTCTCGAGCGTAACGTCCTTGAATGTTCCATTGCCCTCATTCCGATAAAGGCGAGATCGAGGCGACGGTTCACGCGTTTCTTGCCATGGCCAGTGGTTCGAATTCACGAGGACGAGGTCTTGATGGCCGTCGTTATCAAAGTCAAGGAATGCGACGCCACCTCCCATGGTTTCAGGTAAGAGGCGCTCACCGTATGCCCCGCTGACGTGGGTAAAGTTAATGCCTGCAGACGAGGTGATGTCCGTGAAGACGAGGTCGGGAGCGATGACGTCGTTCCCCTGCGGATTGCTAGGTCCCAAAGGTTCACGCTTCTCGAGTGGTATCGGTTCCGGTCGGGTGAAGTGCTGCCCGAGGAAAATCAGAAAGCCGAGGAATCCGGCGGTCCCGATCGCAACAAACGATCGACGAATTGCGCGGCGAATGCGTGCCTCGTCGCGGTCGATATCGCTCATTGACGGATCGGTAAGCCGTATGCTCCACGGCGTTGCAGGTCGTAGATCACTACAGCCTCGGAAGCGTGGTTAGCAGCCGGGTCGCTGATTCGTGCCGATGCCAAGGCGAAATCGTGGGCATTGTCGTCACGCCGGTACTTCTCGTGAAGTTGACGATGTTTTTCGGCTTCGGTCGGACGAACAAGCCGGGCATATACCTGTGCAAGACCGTAGTGGGCGGTCACGTTTTCGGGATCGATGCGAAGCGACCGTTGATAGTGTTCGGCGGCTTGTTCCAACCACGCGAATTCCATGCGTTTGGAAGTCGCCAATTTTGAACGCTCGAACAGCGTTTGCGCGAGCGTATTGGTTAGCCTGTAGTCCAACGAAAAATCGAATCCCCGCGATCTTGCCTCCGGGTAGTTGGTTTGAACTAACGCGGTAAATGCATCGATAGCATCGTCCAGGTTCCCGTTCTGAAGATCCACCAAACCGCCGAACCAGTCCACCGACCAGGGATACGCGCCTTGCACACTGGCCGATTGCAGGGCTTCAACGGCTTCGGTCAAACGACCCTCACGCAGAAGTACCCTTGCCAAATTTAGCTCACCTTCGGGGCGATTGAGTTTGATCACCTGACGAAATGCTGCTTCTGCCTGTCGAAGTTGCCCGCGATCGGGTTTCCGTAACAGTCCAATACCGTAGTCGTTCCAGCGCTGCCACTCGGGTATGGCCGGTGAATTGGCTTGTCGGATCGAGGAGTTAGGAAAGACGACACGGTCTTCGGCTATGGTTGTTACCGGAAGGTCATTGCGGACGAACGTCTCTCCCAGGAAGGCCCGGGTATATGAGGTGTCAAACTTGCGATACTGCAGGCGTGCCGTGAGTTCGATAGGCGAAGTCACTGATCCAGGGATTTCGAGACGGTACTGGACGACGTCGGCTGCGCCAGGTGGAATTTGATGGTCGTAGAGTTTAGTGAAAATGTCTTCGGCGTTACGACGATCGATACGCTTGCCTCGTCGATCGAGAACATACGCATTGACGAAATGCGACCATGGGTCGAGCTCTCCATCGATACTTCGCAGAGCGCCGCTTCGGCCGATGGTCTTGCCGTCAGCCGTTGCTGTTACATCGAGCCAGATCTGATTCGAATCTGCGGTTCCTTCGGAAAATAGATGCCCGAGCGTCAACGTTCGGATCACAACGTCAATGAGATACGTCGACCCAGGTTCGAGTACGGGGACATTGGGACGTACGGCTTGGTCCACGGGAGCATCAATGCTGACACCTTCTCGAACCGCGAAGACATCGAGCCGGAGCGAGTCTTTTAGGATTCGTCGGTGGTTTTCGTTCACGCTTCCTGGCATGTCCAGCAGGTGCGGTATGGCGGTATTGGCGCCCGGGAAATGGTGCCCATGAACCGCCATCGTCCCTGTTCGTGCGTCCGGTTTTGCGCCGAAATCCTTTGAAGGCGTTAACGGCATATGGCACTCGTTACAACTATCGACGGCCTTGTCGGGGTAATAGAAGCTGGCGACACCGTGTCCGGAGACACCGCTTAAAAGGTAAGAATCGTAATGGTTTTGGCCGCGCAACCAGCGGTAATGGTTGAGTTCTTCTGGCAAATGGACCTTGTGACACGTGCCGCAGAATTCGGCACTCTTGTGAAGCGGTTTTAGAAAAGTTCTTTTGTGGAATGACGGTTTCCCTTTAATGAGTATGCCGTTCAGCCATACCAATCTAGGGTCGTCTGAAAACGCGAAAGGATAGTGTTCTGGAGTGCCGATTAAGTAATCCGCGTTTCCGCGTGGACTGTTCAGTTGTTCGATGGCGTGGCAAGCCACGCATGTGATGCCGGCATCGGCTGTTGGATGCTCTACGTCGTCAAAGTTGGGGTCGTCAAAAGCGCCGGAAAAGAGCGGCACTGGGTCGTGGCATCCAGCACAAAACCGGGCGGCGCGGACGTCTCCATCGCGCTCCATGGCCATCTGGCGGGTGTTGCGTACTGAAAAAAGGTAGGCGGGATTATTGAATGATGCGAACCGATGGGCGCTGTATTGCCACTGCGCGTGGACGTCTTGGTGGCAACCCGCACAATAGTCGTCTCGCATGAGATCGGTCGCGTCGATGAATCGTCCGTCAGTGGGCCGAGCCAGAGAGGGAAAGAAATAGGGTTCTGGGGCGATTTCACCGTCGACGTGCTGCGCTTCGCTAATCCATACGCCGACAACGCTGAGGCCTAGGCTGGCGACGCCAATTCCTATCCCGGTGCCCCAGCGAATGCGTGATCCCGCGAGGCGATGGAGGACGAAGAGCCAGGCGATAACTAAGGGCGCGATGACGTGCAACCAATAGAGACTTTCGCGGCTGACAGGATGCCTTATTTCAACAAGAGGGATACCTCGTGTGAGTGCGATTCCGGTGATCAATACGACGATCAGCGTGGCGAAAAGTGCGAGTCCGAGACGAACCGCGATTCGGTTTGGTCGATCGATGGCACGTCGTAGGTGGAGGATCGCGTAAACGATCGAGGGCACAATAATGACAATGCCAAGGACAAGATGTGCCAGAAACGCGGTCTGGTAGACGGCATTTTCAAGCGTTACGTCGTTCAGCCACTGCAAGAACGTGATGGTCGCGAGATAGACAGAGTCAACAACCAGCAGCGAAAAAAGCACTAGGACAGCGACTAGGAGTTTACGTAATCCAGGGCCGACGACCTCAGTGCTCTGCAAGACGGGTCCTGCTAATGCGATAGCGATGCTTTGTCAGACGAGGCGTCATGTCGTGTCAACGGCCAGCCTGGAAACGAACATTGTAACGCTCGTGCAGTCGATTCCGGTGCGCCAACGCAGTGGTATCTAGTGAGAGATTACTGGGGAGCGGCGCGATGGTTTCGCCGTGTTCGGTGTATAGGTCCATGTCCTTCGCGTAGCCGCGGAAATCTAGGACAAAGTATCGTTCGTAACCCGGTAAGACCGGTGCTAGTGCAGGAAACTCCATATGAATCTCCTCGCCGCCACCAATGATGGCTAGAGCGCCGTCGACCTTTTCAATCAATTCGTGTGCGTCACCGAGCGCTGTGTAAAAGCCCGCTTGATACTTCGTGTCCCAATAAGGAGCGCGATCGTTGTAGTCGTAATTGGGTAGTCGTTGCTCGGCGGTGGTGCGTTTGGGAAAACCGATTTTCCCGATGCGTGCGGAGACGGGTTGAATAGAAATGGGAGAGACGCCAGCGAGCGACTCTTCCCAAACGATTTGTATGCGATCCCAGTATATTTCCATGTTGGTCGAGAGCCGTAGCGCGTTTATGCCGGAAGGTAAGTTGGTTAGCGGAACGGCCATAGCCTTCGGCATGCCCGCGGGGTAACCGAATTCCATGAGCAGTGGATGCCACAATCCGTCCTTATCTCTAACTTCTATGCTGGGTGCCTGGTATCGCTTTCCAGCTTGCCAGGCAGCGAACACGGTCTGAGAGTAGCCGTACTCTACCCAGCCATCTGCGAGCAGCACGGCCCCGTCAGTTTCGATGGGTTCATCGAATTCCAACGTGAGTACTTGATGGTCATCCAAAAGGCCAATGAATCGTTGGTCGATTGAACCAGGGTTCGGAGCGCGTTCATCCTGATAACTCACCAAGTTTGTAACGTTGTCGCCGCTTTGATTTGTGGCGCGGTTCGGTGTGATCGAGTGTCGGTACGCGATTGCGCGGCCGGTGACGGCCGGATCGGCGACCCCCATGCGTTCGTCGAGGGCGAGCGACCAGCCTTCGGGTAGGTCGTACACCTCGATGGTTGCTGCGTCGAGGTAGGCGGCTTCTTCCATCGGTTCGGTTAATTTGATGAGGTAACGACCGTTGCGTGGGCGTAATTGGTCCGTCCGCATCAGGTATCGCTCAAACGGACGTGCCGGATTGTAAATCCCAGGTTCCGCAAAAAATCCCAATCCGCCGACGCCTAGTACATCGGTGGCAAATCGATACGACGACCCGTCCCAAGCAAAGACGACTGGACAGCTGGCGAGTTGCCGTTGGATTTCGGCCACCGTGTGAACCTCGTCCTTGCTTAGATTGCTTTCGGATTGAGATACACCGTCAGACCACTCCAACGCAATGAAATTGGCTTTGTCCTCACCCGCGAGTCCGACGCTAATCGGACTCAAGCTCTGTCCAGGTCCGGAGTGAGAGTCTAATGACTCCAGTACCGACCAACGTCCACCACTGCGAACCTTGATGCGTGTACCAATACCGGATGCGTTAGAGCGCATCTGTTCGGCTTCGCTCTTTCCAGTTGGGATCAAGGTGAGAAACGGGTGACGTCCGGGGCCGGGATACCAGGCATAGAGCCCAGTCTTTCCCACCACCACGACCGACGGTCCTTCTTCCGGTTGCAACGTCACCGCGATTGCCGACGCGATTTTGATATCACTTGAGAACAAAAAGAGATCGTTCGCGAGATCGAAGACGTCAAAGCCGTTGGGACCTGAAAGCAATAGGTCGGGACGGCCATCACCATTAAAGTCGTTAACAGCCAACTCATCCCATGTGCGCTTCGATCGAGCGGGCGCGATGACCGGTTCGAATTGCCAACCCGACGCTGCCCGTTGCCAAACTCCCAGCCCGTTGGATTTTTGTAAGACATAAATCTCGACGAAACCGTCAGCGTTAGCGTCAGCGACTGTTGACGCTTTGATGGCACTTTTGCTTAGGTCCTCGAGGGCAGGGACGGTTCTGTATCGCCATGTCCGGTCGTTGTACCAGATATCGTGATGGTCACTAGGACCAAAGACCATAATGTCGAGGTCGCGATCGGCGTCAAGGTCGGTCGCAAGAATTTGTGTGCCACCTTGGCCGCGTAAACCAAGGTCTTCGGCCAACGATCGAAAGGTGCCGTCGTGATTGTTGGAGAGCAGTAGATTGCCGGATGGACCGGTAAAGAAGAGATCGAGATCTCCATCGTGGTCACTGTCAAACAAAGCACCCGCGACGCATGGCTCATCGGCATCGACAGCGATGGGGTCCCATTGCGCTCTGATAGTTTGGCGCCATAGTCGAGCCCCTTCGGGAGAGCAGAAAGCAACGTCGACAAGACCGTCGTTGTCGACATCGCCCCACAACGGAGCGCCGGTTTGTTCGTTGAGTGGGTGTGCCTCGATGACCGTAAAACCACGTTCCGGGTTCCCCTGAAAGATAGTCGTCCCGCGGGATGTGGTTACGACGAGGTCGACCAACCCATCCCCGTTGACGTCGACACTCGTTAATGTCGCGTCGTTCCAGTCCTTGAGATCAATTTGTTGGGGTTCGTTAAAGAGAGCGCCGTTAGGAGTTTCAGGTGGACTTTGGGGCGGCGTTGGGGTTGCCAATGCCTCAGCTTTTGGCCCCATCCGTTTGTAGGAGAAGCCAGCGAGTTTTGCCGCTGGATTTGGTTCGAACCGCTGGTAATCCTCAAGCAAGTTTGTCGCTTCGTCGACGCGTTTTGTTCTTCGCAATGCTTGGGACGCTGCCCAGTAGGCGCTGCGTAGATAGGGGTCGAGCTCAATGGCTCGAACCAGCCACGTAGAGGCTTCCTCGTAGTCACCTGTCTGGAGGAGCGCTTGGCCGAGAAAATAGGCGGCGTAGGCGTCGCCGGGGTCCGCTGCGGCGACCTCCTGAAACAACGGTATCGCTTGTTCGGTTTGACCCAAATAGAGATAAATCAGACCACTCGTGTAGACCGCTCGTTGATGTTG
>ENA-UPTF01002572-UPTF01002572.1-marine-metagenome-genome-assembly--contig:-NODE-2572-length-10420-cov-3.612201_pt1 | contig 10420 bp, 8 predicted proteins | sample MGYA00238166_ERZ767019 | MGnify/ENA primary metagenome ERZ767019 (study PRJEB28930, sample SAMN06266391) | marine metagenome | isolation source: Sea water from 250 m depth | place: Atlantic Ocean | study... | reverse complement strand
TTCGGGTTTGCACCGTTGTACACGCGGTACGAAGATGTTTGGCTTGCAGCGTCGATGCTCGCCCACATTCTTGAAACGGAATGCTGGAAAGATCCGCTCTATGAAACTCCCAAGCTTGTGACCTAAACATTCGGTAACGAATTCTGATGCGTTCCAATATATCCGTATCGACAGCGTCAAAATTGAACAATCAAATGCTAGGACTTTATGACATAGACGTTGCCAACGGTTTCTTACCATCCAAAGAACCGCTGACGGCACTCCCGGACGAATTCGAAATATGGGATTCGATGGCTCAAGAATTCTCTGGGTTACTGAACGCTGGTGTTTTCAGAACCCAAGCCGAAGCCATGCCAATAATTAACGACGTCTCCAGACTACAGACACCAATGGAGCTAGAACGTGCCATGCTATTGCTATCCATCTTTGGTCATGGGTTCGTCTGGCAGGGCTACGAATCCTCGGGTTATGTTCCGGCAAGCATTGCAATACCATGGACACTGGTCGCTGAACGACTAGGCCGACCACCAACTCTGGCCCATGCCTCTCTGGTCTTGAATAATTGGAAGAAGTTGAGATACAACGACTCAATCAAACTTGGTAATCTTAGGACACTTATCCAATTTCATGGGGGACTTGATGAGTCCTGGTTCTACTTGGTCACAACCGAGATTGAGGCGATTGGTGCAGGCGTACTTAATCAATTCAGCCGTATACAGCAAGTAGCGCATTCCGACGACTTCCAACAAATTGAGGACTCACTCAAGGAAGTTTGCGATTCTCTTACCAAACTAAATATGACGCTGAATCGCATGTACGAAAACTGTGATCCCTATATATTTTACAACCGGATACGCCCTTTCCTAGCTTCTTTTGAAAAAATCGAGTACCAGGGTTGCAAACAGAATCCGAGGAGTTATTTTGGTGGCAGTGCAGCACAAAGTTCTTTGCTACAGGCTATAGATGCAATGCTCGGCATTACGCATCAGGAAGAAAAATCGAGGTCCTATCTCGTTGCGATGCGAAACTATATGCCGACAGGTCATGCTACATATATTAACGCCCTGGAGAATGAGAGGCCTTTAGCCCGCGCCATTGAGCAGCATAATGGCTGTCGGCAGATCCACACAGCGTGTGTGGATGCACTGACCAAGTTTCGTCAGTCTCACCTTAAGATAGTCGCTAATTATGTATCGTCGCAGATGTCAAACATTGGACCTGGCCATACCGGCACCGGTGGAACCGATCCGATAGTGTTTCTGAAACAAATCGCGAAAGACACGACTCCTTCTTTTTGAATCATCTTAAATTCGGACACAAAATAGTTACCATGACTAGAACAATTCCATTGGAACGATTCAACGATATGCCGATCATGGCTCCACAAATTCTACAGGAACCCAATAACCGACCAAACACAGAATTTGTTCGTCTTAGTCTGAACGAAAATCCATTACCACCTTCTCCAAACGCTATAGCTGCCATGCACGATGCCGTCAACATGGCGAATCGCTATCCAGATCATTCTTGCTCTGCCTTAGCTCAGATTATTTCGGAACGTATTGGCATAAACACAGATCGACTCGTGTTTGGAAATGGCAGTGGGGAAATGCTATTTGCGACTGCGGCTATCGCTGTTGATAGAAATGAACAGGCCGTTTTACCGGGGCCCACGTTTGCCCCTGTTGGTAAAAACGTTCGACTTGCCGGCGGTGAAGTCATCACAGTACCGGTTCTGGATAATGGATCCAACGACGTTACCGCTATGCTTGAAGCTGTCAATAATCACACCGCTTTGTTTTATCTGTGCACCCCTAACAGCCCGACAGGTGGCATGCTCGAAGCCGACCAAATCAAGTTAGCCGTTGATAGAGTACCTAGGGACTGCTTACTGGTGGTAGACGAGGCTTATCATGAGTTCGCTGTTTGGGAAGGTGGCCCAGATGTCCTTTCTCTGTTAGCAGCTCACGATGGCCCATGGGCCGTGATCCGAACATTCTCCAAGGCATATGGACTTTCTGGCGCACGAATCGGTTATGCAATCACTTGTAATCATGCTCTGGCCGTTGGACTATCAAAGATGCGAATTGGCTTTAACGTCAACCGAATCGGACTGGCTGGTGCATGCGCGGCGATGCGAGATCAGCCCTATCTCGAGATGGTTCTCGATACAATTAGTCGCGAGAGGCAACGCCTTTCAGTAGCGCTTCAGAACCTCGGGCTTCGGGTTTATCCATCAGCCGCTAATTTTCTGCTTGCCCGTACCGACGAGCCATCTGAAATCATTTCAGCCAAGTTGGCAGAACGTCGAATTCTTGTCCAGGCTCTTCCATGGCCAGATAATAACGGTTCGTTGAGGATTACAATTGGGAGCGTTACTGACAATAACTCCTTTTTGGACGTACTGAGCGATATTGTTTAAGTTAAGGCTCTACTGAATTTAGCTACTCAACTCAGAAGCCAACCACCATCCACATCAACGGTGGTGCCAGTCACGAAGTCATTCTGGATCGTAAAAATTATACCGCTCGCCACTTCCTCAGCTGCACCTGGTCGAGGTATCAGGTGACTGGCTGTTGCAGCGTTCAATTTAGTTGACCGTTCCGATCCTTCCGGACCAAACATTGGTGTGCTAATAATGCCTGGGGAAACAAGATTGATTCTTCGAGGTGCAAGTTCGGGTGCAACAGCCCTGCAAAACGCCTCCACTGCTCCACCGACCGAACCCAACGCAATCCCCCCAGGTTTAGTTTTCCGTGCTGGAGCGCCGCTGACGAGCACTACGGCTCCCTTTTCAGATAGATGCTCAGCAGCTAAACGTACGGCGTTGGTATAGCCCCAGAGCTTGGCAAAAGACCCTTGGTACGCATCAAGATCCATCTCCAGAAAAGGTCCGGCAGCCCTAGCACCTCCTGTTGCCGCACAGACCAAAATATCAAACTTTGACCACTCCTCAAATAGGGCCTTGAGACCAGCTCTATCGAGCACGCTACAGGAATGAAGTTCAACGCCATCTGTGACTATGCCCTTGGCTTTGTCAGGATCTCGACTAACCGCAATCACTTTTGCACCGAGTTCTGTTAGGCGATTTGTTGTTGCCAACCCAATGCCGGAGGTTCCTCCCAATACGATTGCCGTTTTTCCTTTTACGTCCATTAATAAAACTCCTAGGTATTTACTTGACGGGTGATTAGACACATCGGCCCATTGCCTCAATGAAGGGCTCTAGCCCTCATTTGGCAAACGAAGAAATAGCTTACCCTAGAATCAGAAGCTCCTGCAAACCGCCATTCCCCTAGGAGTCTTGGCAGGCTGAAAGAATAGAATTTTTATCTAGCCGGTATGCTTTATAAAGTTCAGACAGCGTCCCCGACTCTCCATATCGATCGACACCCAACCCAAACACACGGTGCCCTGCCACCGCACCTAACCAAGTCAGTACTGACGGATGTCCGTCGGTAACTGTCACGATACGAACATTCGATCCTATCTGTGAAAACAGTGTCTCGATGTGCCCACTAGCCGTCCTTAGTCCACCATTTCGCAAATTTTGCGCCTTTATCCAACCTTGGTGAAGTCTATCTGACGAAGTAATAGCCAGCACTGCCGCGGAGCCAGGAGATTGGCTATTGATCTCATTGCAACTTGCAATTACCTGGGGTGCAACCGCACCAATATAAGCAATCACGACAGAGCACGCAGGTTTAGGAGGTATTAACCAATAACCACCGTCGACTATTTCTGATGTTAGTGTAGTATCGATTTCCCGACCAATCTGCTCGATGCGACGTGTCGTAAGTCGCAAGTACACAGACCCACCTTTATAATCTTCAAGCAAATCTGCCTCAATAACTCCATCATTAGCCGCACTCTTTTCTCTTTGAAGATACGAGAATGCAAAACTCATAATTACTGAAAGCTCATCAGTAAAGGCAGGCTCGAACGATGCCAACCCAGGCTTACTCATTCCAATCAGAGGAGTCCCAATAGACTGATGAGCACCACCTTCTGGGGCCAATGAGATACCTGACGGAGTCGCGACCAGTAAAAAGCGTGCGTCTTGATAACAGGCATAATTCAAAGCATCCAGGCCTCTTTCAATAAACGGATCGTAGATCGTACCTACGGGTAACAATCGCTCACCAAAGATAGAATGGGACAGTCCTGCAGCAGCAAGAAATAGAAACAAGTTATTCTCGGCGATACCAAGCTCAACGTGCTGCCCCGTTGGCGATGCCCTCCACCGATGCATTGTTTGCAATTCTTCAAGAGTAAACATGTCAGTCTGGCCATTGACATGAAACAGACCCCGTTGGTTTACCCAGCCGCTTAAGTTTGTTGAAACCGTCACGTCTGGGGAGACAGTAATTATCCTCTGTGCAAGGTCACTATCCTGTCTCGCCAAGCCTGCCAGAATCCTCCCAAAAGATTCTTGGGTCGAACTATTTTGTCCAGTCGGCAGCGGAAAGGGTTCCGGAACAGCGAGTACTGGTGATTTTTTTTGCCTTGAGTTAGCAGTGTAGAACGGCGTATTCCGCAAAAAAGAAAGTAATTCAGAATCTGTCATGCCTGTACCTGCTGACAGGCACCACTCTTCGCCTTCGCCAATACTGTATTCAGACTTAAGTTGATTGATTTGGTCAGACGTCAACATTCCTGCATGATTATCTTTGTGACCGGCGAGCGGGAGTCCAAAGCCTTTTATCGTGTAAGCAAAAAAACAAGTCGGTTTTTCATCAGTTACTCCTTCAAATGCTTCCAACATGCTCTCAATGCAGTGTCCTCCAAGATTGGTCATCAAGGCGCTCAGCGCTAGATCGTCGTATCTTTCTAACAACTCAGCCACACCGGCGCGAGATCCGATATCTGCCTGAAGTGTGGTCCGCCAAGAATCAGCTCCTTTAAACACTAGTGTGGAGTATTTTGAGTTTGGACAAGAATCTATCCACTGACGTAAAGCATCACCACCGGGCAGTTCAAATGCAGTTTGCAACAATTTTCCATACTTAATCGTTATGACTTCCCACCCCATGCTGACGAACAATCTATGAAAGCGGGATAGCAAACGATCTGAAATGACTGCATCTAAACTCTGACGGTTATAGTCAACAATCCACCAAAGATCACGCACACTGTGCTTCCAGCCTTCGAGCAATGCTTCATAAATATTTCCTTCATCAAGCTCAGCATCACCTAACACACAAACCATTCGACTTCTCGACCTACGCCACGAGTGTGCCTCCAGGTAATCCTGAATCAGTGCCGCGAAACTTGTCATTGCCACACCCAAGCCCACGGAGCCTGTTGAAAAGTCAACGTCATCAATGTCCTTTGTCCGAGAGGGATAAGACTGCGCGCCACCTAACGCTCTAAACCGCTCAAGGTGTTCTTTGTCCTGCTTTCCGTATAGATACTGGATGGCGTGAAACACGGGACTCCCATGAGGCTTTATTGCAATGCGATCTTCCGACCTTAAAAGTCCAAAGTAGAGGGCGGTCATTATTGTCACCATGGAAGCACACGAGGCTTGGTGCCCACCAACTTTCAATTCACCATCGCCTTCCCGGATTTGATTTGCATGGTGAATCATCCAGGTTGACAGCCATAAGACTTTCTTTTCGAGAATCTTCAGGTGACGAAGTCGATTTCCTGAATCGCTGCTTGGCGGTGGTTCGTCATCTGGATCGAAGGGGATCGCTTGCATACGAATGATTCTCTTTGTGTTTGTCGGTAGTAAGAATATATTGCGTCTAGAGAAGCTATTTATCTCTTTATGCTTGCATTTTTTATTAAATTCGCAATATTCTTCTAAATTCCTATCAAATGAGAAAGACTATGCCTTATACCTTAGATAATACAGATCGCCGTATTCTCCGAGTTATTCAGGAAGAAGCTCGGGTTTCGAATTCCGAATTAGCAGAACGAGTTGGCCTCTCGCCGTCGCCGTGCTGGAGGCGAGTCCGTACGCTAGAGGAGAATGGTGTAATCGAGCGTTACGTGACTCTAGTGAACGCCAAAGCAGTCGGCCTTCCAATCAATGTTTTTGCAACAGTTACTCTCGAGAAACAAGCCGAGTCGGCATTAGAACTGTTTGAAAAAGCTGTTAAAAAACGACCCGAAGTCATGGAGTGTAACCTCATGACGGGAGAATTTGATTATTTACTTCGCGTCGTCGTTCCTGACCTAGCTGCTTACGAGCGCTTCCTGATGGATCATTTGACTAGAATCAAAGGAATTGCCAGTATCAAATCTAGTTTCTCACTCAAACAGGTGAGTTATAAAACCGCACTACCGCTATCTGACAAATGACATTCATTCTCAGTATTCAAATAGATCAAATCAGACATCGACTGTGAAACAATTTGAACCAGTCATCGTCGGTGTCGCCCAGGTTTCACAAAGAGAAGATGACCCTTCAATTGCTCAATCACCGATTGATCTGATGATTAAAGCAGTATCGCAAGCTGTTTTGGATACTGGCAGCTCAAAAATTCTCCAATCTATCGATTCTGTGCGAGTAGTCCGAGGAAAGTGGGGCTACAAGAACCCCGCGCAGGAAGTTGCTGAGCAACTCGATTTAGCACGAGTCCAAACTGGACTAACATCTCTGGGCGGGAACTATGTACAAACCCTCGCTAACCAAAGTTTTCGCGACATCCAATCAGGTCGCTTAGAAGCCATCGTACTTACCGGAGCTGAGTGTGGGCGTACACAGGCGCGGGCTCGCTTAGCCGGTCTGACGCTTGACTGGGATCCTGTTGCGGTCATACCGGGACAAGACCCGGTAAGTCGAACCGAAAAAAGTAGGGAACCAGATATTTTCGTTGGAAGCCATCAAAATACACGGCATGAGGCCGAAGTCAGCCGGGGAATTCGGGACCCGATCCAATATTATCCCCTGTTCGAAATAGCGCTAAGATCAAAGATAGGGGAATCTACGTCGGCACATATTAAAAGAATCTCTAGGCTTTGGGCTAATTTCAGCTCGATTGCGAAAGATAACCCGGACGCGTGGATTCGGCGGGAAATTTCAGCACGGGAGATCGCAACCGTCACTGAATTTAACCGGCCGGTGTCACTGCCATACCCAAAATTGATGAATTCGAATAACAGTGTTGATCAGGGCGCGGCACTTATAGTGACATCATCGATGAAAGCCAAACAACTCGGAATTCCGAGGAACCGTTGGATTTATCCGCACGCCTCAACCGAGGCATGGGACCATCTGCATGTCTCTGAACGAGACAATCTGTATTCCTCGCCTGCCATACGCCTTTCAGCTGAAAGACTGTTTACATTGACCGATCTCGGCCCAAAGAATCTTGACTATGTCGACCTATACAGTTGCTTTCCGTCAGCAGTACAAATTGCCGCAAATGAAATTGGACTTGCCTTAGACCGACCATTAACAGTGACTGGCGGCCTGACATTTGCCGGTGGACCATGGAACAATTATGTCATGCATGCTATCGCCCGTACGGTTTCCCTCTTACGGTCAAATCCCGACGCACTAGCCCTTGTTACAGCCAATGGTGGACTACTGACAAAGCACGCGCTGTGTATCTATTCTGGTATGCCACCACAGCACGGGTTCAAGTGGGATAATTTACAAAACGATGTAGACAAACTATACCGACGGCCCGTAAAAATTAGTTATCAAGGCGAAGCAACCATAGAAACTTATACAGTCATGTATAAGAACCAATCACCATCAATCGGATATGCCGCATGCCTTCTCGATAACGGCCATAGAACCTGGGCAAAAATTATAGATCCAAACATCATTGCCGATATGATCGCCTCAGAATACTGTGGGTGTCGTGGAACAATTGACAACAGCGGATGCTTTGCTCCCTACAACTGAGACGGTGCTGTAATGACTTTTGTCCCTTCGATCACACTCAATCAGATCACCTTTTCTGGAGATCGACTCGTTCGGCCTGAATGTGTCATTGCAAGCCGTAACGGTGACCTTTATGCCAGTCACGGTGGGGGAGGAATTACACACATTACCCCTGACGGAAAGACTAATGCGATCTTTGCCAACAACAATGACAAACCCAATGATTTTCTTCCGAACGGTTACTCGCTCCAGCCCGATGGTTCTTTTCTTGTTGCTAACCTGGGTCAATCAGGGGGTGTTTATGTGCTCAACCGCGATGGTTCGCTAAAGACATTCATCAGGGAAGTTGACGGATTGACCCTACCGGCAACCAATTTTGCCAACCTTGATCGGACCGGGAGAGTTTGGATTTCTGTGAGCACTACCGCAATAAATCGAGAACAATCGTTTAACAAGTCAATCGCGGATGGCTTTATTGTACTCGTTGATCAGGCCGGCGCGAGAATTGTCGCCGAAGGTATTGGGTTTACAAATGAAAATAAAATTGATCCTTCCGGTCGTTGGCTGTATGTTCATGAGACCATGGGTAGATCGCTATTGCGATTCCCGATAAAGTCAAATAACGATCTCGGACCGCGTGAAACGGTTGTCGAATATGGTCCCGGCATTTATCCCGACGGATTTGAGTTCGACAGTGAGGGAGGCATCTGGTGTTCCAGCGTCCTCAGCAATCGAATCATTCGATTAGATCGAAACGGTAGTCTACAAGTAATTATTGATGCTGGTGACCCCGAACTTGTCGAAAGAGCCGAATTGGCTTATCAGAACAATTTGTTTTCCCGTTCGTTGATCAACGAAGGTCAGGATAGTGCACTTGGAAACTGTGCAAGCTTGTGTTTTGGCGGAGATGACTTGAAGACTGTATTTGTCGGGAGTCTTCATCTAGACACAATTCCGTGTTTTCGCTCTCCGGTAGCAGGAACACCTCCGCCTCATTGGCTGTTCTAGGCCCAATATATCCAGTACATGCAAACTCTCCTTGCGGGCACGAAGTCCGCATGGTAGAAATGATCTGAACGCCTAACTGAGTATATTTCCGATGACAATACCAACGACAGTCGAGGTTACAGAGGTAGGTCCACGCGATGGCCTGCAAGCAGAACCTGAATTTGTAGCGACAGGCCAAAAGATCCGGCTCATCAATAATTTAATCGATGCCGGTGTGCCTCGGATTGAATTTTCATCATTTGTTTCTCCCCGTGCAGTTCCCCAACTAACCGATGTTGTTGAAGTCTTTGAAGGTATTAACCGGAGTAGTTCAACAGTATTAGCTGCCTTGGTGCCAAACGTAAAAGGAGCAGTCCGCGCCGCCGAAACAGGCATTGACGAAATTATTGTTTTTCTCTCGGCTTCAGAAAGTCACAACCTGAAAAATGTAAATCGTACGGTCGATGAATCATTAGTTGGATTTGAGGAAGTGGCCCGTATAGCCGCCGAGTCTAATATTCCAGTCCAAGGCGTGATTGCGACAGCGTTTGGATGCCCTTTTGAAGGGGACGTACCAATCGAACAGCTAGGCCGAATTGCAAAAAGATTTCAAGAACTCGGGTTCAAAGGACTCGGTCTGGGTGATACGACAGGTATGGCTACGCCACCCATCGTAAAACACGCCGTCAGATATCTACAAGGCGAGATACCAGAATTACCAATCAGCCTTCATTTTCACAATACACGAGGCTTGGGTTTGGTTAATGTAATCGCGGGGCTTAATGAAGGCATCGACCAATTCGATGCTTCGTTCGGTGGGATCGGTGGTTGTCCTTTTGCACCAAAAGCGACCGGTAACATCTGTACCGAAGATCTGGTGTACATGCTACATGAGATGAACATCGATACCGGTATCGATCTGCAAGCTCTGATGGCCATTGCTAACCAAGTGGAATCGATTGTAGGACATGATCTCCCTGGGCAGGTCATGAAAGCCGGCCCTCGGCTAGACCTTCATTCCATGACTTCAGTAGCGACGGCACAAGGTTAAGCAACCAGAGGAAACTTCAGTGCCACTACAAGGCATACGAGTCGTCGATCTCACTCGGATTCTCTCGGGCCCTTTCTGCACCCAACTGCTTGCCGACCTAGGAGCAGAGGTCATTAAAATTGAGGGTCCACGTGGCGACCCGGTTCGTCACCAGGGCGAGATTGTTAACGGATTAAGTTGGTATTTCGCACAGTTCAATAGAAATAAAAAATCCGTCGTACTCGACCTCTACAACAACAATGACAAAAATACCCTATCGAAACTTTTGCGAACGGCTGATGTTCTAGTCGAGAATTTCCGCCCAGGTATTCTTGCTGACATGGGTTTTGGTCAACAGGCACTAGAGGCATTAAATCCACAATTAATTCATGCCAGCGTAAACGGGTACGGAACTGTGGGGCCTTATGCCGACCGCCCTTCATTTGACTTTATCGCCCAGGCGATGAGTGGATTTATGAGTGTAAATGGGCCTCCAAACGGCGAACCACAGCGAGCCGCACCACCTTTAAGCGATCTTGTAGCTGGGCTGTACTGTGCTT
>ENA-UPTF01002570-UPTF01002570.1-marine-metagenome-genome-assembly--contig:-NODE-2570-length-10427-cov-4.681739_pt1 | contig 10427 bp, 13 predicted proteins | sample MGYA00238166_ERZ767019 | MGnify/ENA primary metagenome ERZ767019 (study PRJEB28930, sample SAMN06266391) | marine metagenome | isolation source: Sea water from 250 m depth | place: Atlantic Ocean... | reverse complement strand
TTTGCATGGTTTATGAATATTTTTAGGGTTTGAAATACCTAGCGAATTAAACATACGTATAGTAAATTATTCTGTAAGTCATTACATATTTTTTTTAAGATTTTTAACATATTCCCTGTAAGTTTGGAGTAGATTTAAGCAACATACATTCATCTTTTCCATATTTTGATATTCCATGTTTTCAGATATTACTTCTTTTTTTGATTCAAATTTTTTGAAATCTGCAAAAAGACTTGAAAGCTCTTTTTCAAGACCATCAATTTTTGTCTCTATTTTTAATAATTCATATCCTTTTGGTTCCATTTTATTTTAATACGCATAGAGTGTGTAAAAAATCTTATAGAATATAATCTAGGTTAAATATCTGTACAACGTAATATATCTATGGCAGAAGCGTACATTTTGATCAATTGTGAAATTGGTTCAGAGGAAGATGTTATCACTGCACTGAAAGCTGTTGATGGAATTAAAGAAGTTCATGGTACATTTGGTGCTTATGACATATTGGCTAAAATTGAATCTTCTCAGGTTGAAGATTTACGTGAGACGATAACCTGGAAAATTCGTAAGATTGACAAAATTCGTTCAACACTAACCCTTATGGGTATTGAAGGACAGAGTTAATCAATAACATCTAATTCTAGTTGTTTTTTTATTAAGTTGGTAGGATTTGAATATACTTGATTTAGCAGAACAGAATTTCTTAATCACGTTTGCCACAGTACTGGGAATTGGATTACTTCAAGGTGCAGTGATGGGCAGAGGCATTAGAAACAGATTCCCGAGTTTTAAGCGACATGCAAGAGCGGCTTCGTTATCACTCTTGGCACTTTTTTCCATTAATGCTATCTTCAGCGTACTCAAATTTGCTGAACCGACCAAATTCTCAATGTCTGAATTTATTATCCCAACTACAACTGACGAGGCATTTGTAATGATTCTAGACCTAATCGGTATTAATACTGGAGTGGTAACTGTGATTGCAACTTTTGTTTCTGTCACATTAATTATTTTTTTGAGATTTGCCGATATACCAAATATCGCCAGAGGTTTTATTTTCATACTCAGTTCTATTGTTCTAGTTGTATCATTACTTGGGAAATTTACTGATTTTGTTCCAACAACATTTCAAATATTACTTTACGCATTTTATCAATTTGGAATCACATTAGGAATATTCTTCATAACACGACGCAAGGAATCTGACGTTTTATCAGAAATCAAATAACTTTGGCATAAAATGTGCTATACTACAAAAGTTTTTTTAGACCAGCACATCTATTTCTAATTGTTACTTCAGTAACGCCAGAAGCAATTGATATCTCTTTTTGTGTTTTATTACCACCTGACGAGATGCATGAAAGGTACAATGCGGCAGCAGCAATTCCCATCGGATCCTTTCCTGCCACTATACCTAGTTTCTTGGCTTTATTTAGAAGGTTGATTGCTTTTCGTTTGGTTTTTTCACCAAGTCCAGCAATACTTGCAATTCTGGATACACCCTTAACAGGATCTACTACTGGTATTTTCAGATCTAATTCTCTGAAAACAAGTCTGTAACATCTTGCAACATCTTTCCGTCTAATATTTATCCCATTAGCAATATCATCTAACGTTCTAGGCGTTTCTGTATCTCTACATGCAGCATAAATGCAGGCTGCTACCAAACCATGAATAGATCTGCCTTTTACAAGCTTCCTTTCAATTGCCTTTCTGTAGATATATGCAGCTTTTTCAATAACCGCATCAGTAAGTGAAAGTTTGGTTTTCATTTTGTCCATCTCACTTAATGCCTGACGAAGGTTTCTTTCAGCTGATGAGTGAGCCTGAGAACGACTATCCCACGTCCTAAGCCTTTCCATAGATTTTTTCATGGATGAATCTAATGGCTTGCCTGTTGCATCCTTGTTTTGCTGTCCAATAATAGTCGAAAGACCCATGTCATGCATTGTAATTGATGTGTTAGCGCCAACACGACTCCTATCTGAGCCATCGTTTGAAAATGAGCGCCATTCAGGTCCACCTTCAACGACTTTATCTGGCATAACAAATCCACAAAAACTGCAGAATAACTCTCCAGTATTGTTATCCATTATCATTTTTGTTTTAGTACATGAAGGACAGCGCTGTTTTTCTGCTGGAGTATTTTCCATGGTTACATATTATTACAAAATTATAATATAAATGGTCATTCCTACTCATTCGTGTTTATTCGTGTGTAGCTAGAGCTAATTCAGTCTCACTCGTGATTATTTTACTTTAGTTCAATAAGCAGAATTCGTATCCTGCATATGGAATAGTTGGGTACATAATACTGTTCGATTTAGTACTATGTTGTAATCCGATTGAATGACCTAATTCATGTGTCATGATATATTCAACCGTATCTACATCAAATAATTGAAAGCTACCATCACAACCATAACTTCCAATTGCAACTTCTACAACACCCTTACCTAAATTAGCATGGCCCAGAACACCTTCACCTAAATCTCTTACAACCCATGTAACCCAAACATTCGCTTCAGACTTTTTATCTGTTGAATAAAATTTTGCAATAGCCTTTTTCCCATCATTCGTATTTAATTCAATTTTTTCCCAATAGTCAAAGGAATTTTCTAACGTACTGACATGGTCAATTGGTAATCCAGGTGGTTGTTCATTGATGTAAACCAAATATTCGATAATATATCGATCAGTTTCTGAATCAATGTATATGGTTCTGTCTGGAAAACTTTCAGGTTTGTTAAGAAATTGTTCAAGATTCCATTTGTGGTAATCCTTCCAATATTTTATAATGACATATTCACTAGGATTGATATTTTCAATGTATCTATTTTGTTTTTTAATATCATTTTGAATGTTAATCAAATACCGTTCAAAGTTCCATGCCTTTCTTTCAGAATCTTCTTGTAGTAATTCAGAATTTGTTTGCAGAGTAACTTTGATTATATTATTTTCAATGAGGTATTTGATTCCTGAAATAAATTCATCATCGCTTATCTCATTATTAGACCACCATCCAGCACTATTTTTAACCCATGCTGGTATTATATTCACAGAATCTTCATTGCTATTGTGTGCAGTTATGCTCATGATTTTATTATTGATTAAATATTCAATTCCTGAAATAAACTCACCATCACTTACATTATTTTTTGACCACCATCCTGCTGTATTTTTCACCCAATATGGTATTGTATTCTGTTCAAGATTCTGAAGGAAATCAGGTTTTTTCGTTGGCTTTTCAAATACATCTAAGGCATATTTTTCCATTATTATTCCAATAGACGAAATATAATTTTCAGTTGTCTGATTATTAGGATCTATCATCAAGGATTTTTCAAAATAACGTTTTGCCTCTGAATATTCACCAAAATTTCCAAAGCCCAATCCCATACCATTCAAAGCAAAGCTACTATTTGGATTGATTTCTAATGCTTTGTAAAACTCAATCATGGATAATTTATTCAAGTTTGATGGATCACGTAATGCCGCATTTGGTTGTGCTTGTGATGCCAAAGTGGATTCTAATCTTAAATTACTTAGTGCTAATCCTTTCATTTCTAAAATTTTATAATTTTCAGGCTGTACTTCTAATATTTCATCGTAAATTTTTATGGAATTTCTATACTCGCCTTTTAAAAATGACTCTTCTGCATTAGCAAACATTTCATTTAGATCTAAATCTTGGGCAAATGCTTGATCTACAAAAAGTGTTGTAGCTGCAAATAAGAAAATAGAAAGTAATTTTAAATGATTTTCAGTCATGATTTATTTTACCACAAACTTTTTTCTAAAAAATTGCGATTAAAATATATCTACTGATCATTCCTTTACGTCACCCACAAGCACCCTATCAGTTTTTTTACCCTTCGAAATTATCAATCCACCATCATTATCAATTTTCATTGCTTTTCCACTCATACGACCTTCATTTGTTACAATGGATATGTTTTTACCAATTGTAGATGATCTCTTCGTCCATCCATTTTTTATTTTTTTTATTTGCCCAGAATTAATTAATTGTAGAATCTTTTCTAATTCATACAAAAATTGTTTAATTAGAGGTGACATGCTTTCATCTTTTTTAGCAAGCGTTGCAACACCATAGAAATTCGGAGTTTTTTTAACAGATTTTTCTACTTCCTTAGGGTTAATTTTAAAATTAATTCCTATGCCTAAAACCATACTTTCAATTTGATTAGATATGATTGATGCGTCAATTAATACACCAGCAACTTTTTTCCCTTTCAATGTCACATCGTTTGGCCATTTTAGTTTTACATTAATTTTTAATATTTTTTCTATTGCAATACATAACGCAAGTGATGTGGCAATAGGCATGAGTGTTGCATATGTGACGTCAAATTTTGGCTGAATTATAATTGACATCCAAATACCACCAACCGGTGATTTCCATTTTCGTTTCATTCTCCCCCTACCACCAGTTTGTTTTTTTGAGATAATAACAGTCCCATTTTCATTTTTCTTATATGCTATTTTTATTGCAAAATTCTGTGTTGTATCTATTGTGTCAAAATAATAAATTCTATGCCCTAACAATTTAGTATCCAGATCTTCCTTGATTTCCCATGGAAGTGGAAGTTTTGACGAATTGACTAATCTGTATCCTATGTTTTGTTTTGATTCTATTTTATATCCCAACGAACGGATTTTTTTGATATCTTTCCATACAGCAACCCTGCTTATTCTTAGAATATCGCTCATATCTTGGCCTGATAAAAACTCGGATTTATGTGCCTTCAGAAATGAAAGTATTTTGAGAAAACTGAAATTATCAAATGAAGTAAGCATGGTAAACCCTATACTAAAAATTATAAAAACTAATTTCTATCATAAAATACATGGAAAGGGATTCCTACACTGACGAAGAAATTAGGCATATACTTTCATTAAAGAAAGTAGCTGTTATTGGCATGTCTAAACATTCTGCTAAAGCGGCACATTTTGTTCCAAAATATTTATCTGAACATGGATTTGACATAACTCCCATCAATCCTAACTCTACTGAAATATTAGGGAAAAAATCTTATCCGAATGTATCATCCCTTGATCAACCTGTTGACATTGTAGACATTTTTAGACCATCAGAGGATGTATTACCTTTTGTTGAAGATGCGATTAAGAAGAAACCAAAAGTGATTTGGTTACAGGAGGGCATTCATAATTCTGAGGCTGAGGAACTTGCAAGGAGTAATGGAATTATGGTTGTTTTTAACAGATGTATGCTAGCTGAACACCAACGCCTTTTCTAATCATGGACGTTAATAATGATCCAGTATCACGTGCGGAAAGAGCATTATATGATATTCAAGAACTAGCAGACTCAACAGCTGAACATCATCCATATTGGGTATTATTGTACAATTGCTCCCAGATTTCTAAATTGATTTTGGAGAAATGGAATGATGATCTAACACAAGAGGATTTAAACGAAATACGTTGGATGATTTCTGAATTAGAAAACTCATGTAAAAAACTTAAAAATAAAGTAGAGCAAGACAGCAGAGATAAATAATTTGGGACTGTTTTTTATTTATGCCGATAAAAATTGGTCTAATTGGTAAAACAAATACAGGCAAAACTACATTCTTCAATTCATCAACATTATCGTCTGATGAAATTTCGACTTATCCTTTTACGACTAAAAAATCATCTACATCAGTCGGTTATGCAATTACACTTTGTGTGCATCCTGAGTTTAATGTAAATGATAATCCAAATAATTCTAAATGTAAGGATGGCTGGAGATACATTCCAATTGAATTAATTGATTTACCTGGATTGATTAAAGATGCGTGGAAGGGAAAAGGATTAGGTAATCAATTCCTTTCAATTGCGTCACAATCTGATGCATTATTACATGTTGTAGATGCGTCTGGCGGCATTGATTCTAGCGGACAAATAACTGAAGCAGGAACTGGAGATCCTGTTTCTGATTTTGCTGACATTGAAGAGGAGTTAAACATGTGGTATCAAAAAATCTTAGAGGGCAATCGAGATAAGCTCCAAAAAATAGTTGAGGTTGACAATGATCAGATCAAAGCATTAACCGAGTTGTATCAAGGTATGGGTGTAAAACAAGGTCATGTGAAGGAGGCATTGAAAGTTACTAAACTTGAAGAGAAGGATATTGAAAACTATGATATTAATGATAGTAAAAAATTTGCAACTGAACTTCGAAGGATATCTAAACCAACTTTGATTGTGGCAAACAAAATAGACATTAAGGGAGCAGCAAAAAACTTTCAGCGCTTACGTGAAAGATATAATGACATAATTGTGGTTCCGGCAAGCGCAGACAGTGAGTTATCACTGCGACGCGCTGAGCAGAAGGAACTTATCAAATATTCACCTGGCTCAGAACAATTTGATATTTTAAATGAGCACGATCTTAATCAAAAACAAAAAGATGCTCTTAATTTTATACAAAGTGATATTATGGGAGAATACATGCGTACCGGTGTTCAATTTGCAATAAACGTTACAGTGTTCAAATTATTAAAAATGAATTCTATTTACCCAGTAGCAATACCAGAAAAGCTTTCTGATAAAAAAGATAGAGTACTTCCAGATCTTATATTGCTAAAAGACGGTTCAACTGTAATTGATTTAGCAAAGGAGATTCATTCTGATTTAACTAAGGGTCTTTTGTATGCAAAAGATCTAAGATATAATTTGCGGGTTCCAACAAACTATCAATTACGAGATAGAGATGTTATTTCGCTAGTCAGCGCGTCAAAAAAGTAATTATTCAGACTTAATTTTTTCTTGTTTTACCCATGTCGTTTTATTTTTATGATCAATGAAGATGATATTTTTCTTTGCAATTTCATCCCTGATTTTATCAGCCTGCTCATAATTTTTCTTTATTCTGTATTCATCCCGTTTTTCTATCATTTGATTAATTTCATTTTTTTCTTCATCTGTCACTTTCATAATATGTATTCCTAGGATATCTGACATCCTTTCAAATTCTGGCATGATCATTTTGGCAGAATTTTGTGTTATTTTCTCATCCGCCGCTAATGAATTGACTTCTCTAATTAATTTGTAATAAGTTGTTAGTGCTAGCGGTGTGTTAAAATCATTATTTAGTGCTGAATCAAATTCATTTTTGCATTCATTTACAAGTTTATCAACAGTATTACTATCGCCATCTAGATCTGCTAACCTGAGTTCATAGTAACATGATTCTATTTGCCTAAGTTTCGTTATGTTTTCTTTTAGGATCTTTTCAGAGTAATCAATTGGTTTTGTATAACTACCAGATAAGCAAAACAGCCTGATGATATTTGGACCCCAGTTTTCTAAAACATGATTTACGGATTTGACATTCCCAACAGATTTTGACATTTTTTCACCATTAATGGTTATCATACCAACATGCATCCAAATTTTTGCAAATTGTTTTGATGTAAAAGATTCTGATTGGGCAATTTCATTTTCATGATGCGGAAAAATAAGATCACGCCCACCACCATGAATTTCAAAACTCTCACCAAGATACTTCAAACTCATTGCGGAGCATTCTATATGCCACCCTGGTCTTCCTTTACCCCATGGGCTATCCCATGATGGCTCAGATTCTGAAAACTTCCATAGGGCAAAATCAATCGGATTATCTTTTTCTTCATCAATATTCACTCTAGCTCCCGAGACTAAATCATCAGTATTTTTTTTGGATAGTTTTCCATATTCAGTAAATTTTGAAACAGAGAAGTAGACACCATTCTTCGTTGTATACGCATATTTTTTATCAAGAAGATTTGAAATCAAGTTTTGCATATCTTCGATATGTTCAGTTGCTTTTGGATATATTGTAGCCCTCTTAACGTTTAATCCATCAAAATCATCAAAGTAATTTTTAGTATATTTTATAGCAAGTTCAAGCGCTGACATTTTTTCTTGGCTTGCCCTATCTATTATTTTATCATCAACATCAGTAAAGTTTTGAATAAATTCAACAGGAATTTTTTGTGATTCTAAAAACCTTCGTAATACATCAAAAACAATTATTGTTCGTGCATGTCCAATATGTGCATCATCATACACAGTAACACCACACAAGTATATACGAACCTTATCAGAAAATTTTAATTCGATTTTTGTGTTACTTAGCGTATCAAATATTTGCATCATTTTCTATCCTGCTTATCAACCTATTAATCTCATCCATATTTTCTACTACCATTTTTGGCGGTAACCGTTTATGCCAACTGTTTTCATTCATTTGGTAAATCTTTTCCACAAACGACTTCTTGATTTCTGTTTTTTTAACAATCTCCTCAATAGATAATCTTTTTTCGAGGCAGTATAATATCGAGTCAATTTCTTCAAATGTTATACCAAGTTCTTCTTCCGCAATGTGTTCCTTCCATAGGTTTGGGCTGCTTTTTTTTGTTATGATGTTATTAGGCACTCCAAGCATTTTTGCTAATTCCCGTAATTGGGTTTTGTAAAGTTTAGAGATTGGCAGCAAGTCAGCACAACCATCACCAAATTTAGTAAAATATCCTATAGAATATTCACTCTTGTCACTAGTTCCTAGAACCAAGGAATTTTTGAGATTAGCATAATAGTAAATTATGTTTGCTCTTATTCTAGCTCTTAAATTTCCTAACGCACGTTCATCTGGTTCCAAGTGGTTTGAATATATTTTATGAATTACGGCTATATCGATTAGTTTGTAATCAAGCCCTAACTCACCAACAACTTTTAACGCATCTCCAGTTTCACTTGATGGTGATACAGTAGAATCTGGCATTACCAACGCTAACGCCTTTTTTCCAAATATTTTTGCAGACAAATATGCAACTACTGTTGAATCTATACCACCACTAAGACCAAAAATGACACCATCGGCTTTATTCTGTGAAACAGCATTTTTCAGGAATACCTCAATATCTTGTTGAATTTTTGTATAATCTTGTCCTATAATCTTCTTTAGAATTTCTTGATTCATTGCATCATCTTTTAGATTTTAGGCATAAAAATTGTATCTAATCAATAATACTAAGTATTTTTTTCAATTAATCAATAATTTTACATTTCTAATTTTTTATTAATTTTCAAAAAGCATAATTCATGATAGGCAAGCTGATTTTAACTGCTGTAATCATTGGGAGTGGAGCTTTTATGTTATTATCTGATAATTTTGAAGAATTCATCGCACCATATGCGGGTGCAACAGCTTCTGATATAGAAAATATGAAAAACGATCCAGTAATACAAACTAAATTTAATCAGATGCTTGAGATAATCTATCAGAATTTTACAGGAATAAAATTTTCATTAACTGATTTTTTTAGATCTTAACAGTCACTACAAATCGATGTATATCCCATCATTTCTTTCTTCAACTGGATATGTTTGTAGTTTTATGCCTTTCAGATAATCTTGAAGCTCACCTGTTTTAATATTATAATGCCAAAAATGTGATGGGCATTCTACAATATCGCCATCTAGTTTTCCTGCAGCAATTGAGTTGTCTTGATGTACACATATGGCATCCATGGCATGATATCCATCCTGATTAAAAATAGCAATTTTTTTGCCGTTGATATCAAACTCTTTTCCATTGTTAGAGCTTATTGTATTTTTTTCAGCAATTTTTTTCCAGGCCAATATGTAATAGACAATAATTCATTTAGGTAAAAAGTTTTTCAAATTGATAGGGTTTTATATTGACATAAAATCTAACCAACAATGAGTAAAGTAAAAAATCCAAAATTGGCTAAGCAGGGAAAACTTTCCCATGAGTGGGCAAGATCACACATGCAGATTTTGGATAATACAATATCTAGGCTAAAAAAATCAAAACCACTTAAGGGTATAACATTAGGATTTTGTTTACATATAACTAAAGAAACTTCAGTTTTACTGATTGGTGCGAAAGAATTGGGAGCTAAGGTTGCATGTTGCGGTGCTAACCCATTATCGACACAGGATGATATTGCTGCATTTCTTGCATCACAAGGAATACACACATACTGTTGGGCTGGACAAAATGCTAAGGAGTATGATTGGTGTATACAACAAGTTCTGAACCATAAACCACAAATTTTAACCGATGATGGCTCTGATATGAATATCAAAGTTCATTTTGATAAAAAATACAAAACATTGAAAATTTTTGGTGCAACTGAGGAAACAACTGCAGGTGTAAATAGAATTAGGGCAGTTGAAAAACAAGGAAAACTTCGCTATCCAGTTATTTCAGTTAATGATGCATACACAAAACATATGTTTGATAATAGATATGGTACTGGTCAAAGCTCAATAGATGGGTATCTGCGTGCCATGAATTTATTGTTGGCATCTAAACGTATTGTTGTAGCAGGATATGGTTGGGTTGGTAAAGGTGTTGCATCTAACTGCCGTGGAATGAATGCTAAAGTAAT
>ENA-UPTF01002566-UPTF01002566.1-marine-metagenome-genome-assembly--contig:-NODE-2566-length-10443-cov-3.119525_pt1 | contig 10443 bp, 8 predicted proteins | sample MGYA00238166_ERZ767019 | MGnify/ENA primary metagenome ERZ767019 (study PRJEB28930, sample SAMN06266391) | marine metagenome | isolation source: Sea water from 250 m depth | place: Atlantic Ocean | study... | reverse complement strand
TGCGAATTTGATTTTTTGTAGTATGGTCAATGGGCGTCCGGGACGGGGAAGGCTCGTACGGACGCACTACCCTTACCCACCAATTTCCTGTTCGCCACGTTCTTTTAGATCGCGTTTTCGCAGGGCCATGTACAGCACCGCAGAGAGACCCGCCGTGCTAAATATCATGCACATGACCATGATTTGATATCGGGCGGCCGTCAGGGGTTCAATTCCGGATAAAATCTGCCCGGTCATCATGCCGGGCAACGAAACCAGCCCGACGGCTAAAAGTGCGTTCACTTGCGGAATCATCGCGGCTTCGATCGCCGCATTTCGAGCTGACAAGTATTCCTCACCGCGTTGGCATTCAACGTGAAAACGTTCTCCTGCCAAGCTGATCGTGTTCATGCTATTTGCGAACACCATCCCAGCTAACGGAATAACAAAACGGGGTTCGTACCAGCGCGGCAGTTCAAGAATGATTTGCGTAACAATAATCAATACCCCTAAACCGCTTACACCAAGTGCAATAAAGATAACCGTGTACGGTTTAACACCGCGATCGGTCAGGGGTCGCATGGCAATCCAAGCCGCCATGACGATCATAAAGAAGACCACGAGGACGACGAGTGCGGGCTCATCGGTTTCAAAAATATAGGTTAGGACGTAGCCGATGAGCAGCAGTTGGATCAACATGCGGCCGTTGGCGTAAATGGATTGCAACGCGTTCAAGCGCCAACGCCACATAATGAAGATGAGTAGTGCTACCGGTGCAAAGCCGATGAGCAAACTGGCGATAGGTATGGTGGTAACGGATGTCACCGCGGTCTCAATGCGCTATCTGAGGTTTGCTTCGCAAAATCGACCAATAGACTTTAACCAAACTCTATCGATTGGTCTGCGGTCGTCGCACCATATCTACGGTCCTGGGTTTCGCGGCGTAGAACATCTAGCTCGGCGATGAGCGCGTCTCGTCCCGCCTGTGCCTCTGGATCGGACGGGTAATACGCGAGTTCGGTTTTGGGATCACCGGCAACCCGTGTTCCCGTAAGAACACGGGGACTGCTGTAATCGTAGGGTTGTGCCCGATGCAGAAGGGCCCGGTTATCCCACAACAGGGTGTCGCCGGGCTGCCATTTGTGGGTATACACGCGGGAAGGTTCCGAGACCACAAATTCTAGTAACTCCTTTAGTAGGTGCCGGCTTTCGATTCGTGTAAGGCCAGGGATACCGAAGGCATGACGTCCGACGAAAAGGTTCTTGATTCCGGTTTCCGGATGGACCTTCACCAGTGGGCGTAAATACGCTTCTCCGTGGTAGATGCTGTCGGTGTTTTGTGGCGGAAAATCACCTAGGTCATTGGCTTGCGAGTACTGGGTCGAGTGATACGCGCTGAGATTCTTGATACGGTCTCGCGTCGCTTGATCTAGCGCTGCGTATCCCGCGCGCATGTCGGCCAATTCGGTTTCGCCGCCTTCTGACGGCACGGTGACTGCGGAGAGCATGGCGCATTTGCTACTAATTGGTTTATACGTGGAATCCGTGTGCCACGTTTCATTACCGACGTTGGTCCTCATGCGTTGTGACTCGATGGAAAAGACTTTCTCGTAATGGCCTTCGGCGAGTCTTTCTTGGTTGGACATCGGGCTGGCACCAAACTCAAGTTCTCCAAAACGTTGGCCAAACTCGATGTTTTCTTGGTCCGATAGAAATTGGCTTGGAAACAGTAAAAAACCGTACTTAAGGAAAGCGGCTTGAATCAAAGAAAATGTCTCACCGTTTAGGCTAGCAAGCTCAATTCCGGTAACGCTTGCGCCGAAGGGTTTGTTCTTAACGGGCGTTATGTTCATTTCGTATGACGATCACTCGTTAATTTTTCCCGCTAGCGGAGTCGATAAAAAGGTAAGGGGCGAGCGTTTGTTGAGCTTCGCGGCGGTATTTCTTCCATTGCCCTCCCCCGTAATAAGCGAGACTTCCGGGTTCAGCTTCCCCGTGCCCGTTGTAATAGGAAATGCAGTTGCGCAACGGTTGGCTAACGATATCTGCCGTCCGACAGTGATCGGCATATTCATCCTCGTGGTCTTTTGCGACATCGACCACGGTTGCGCCGCGCTCTCGCATGGTTTGCAACATCCAAACAATGTAATCGCCGTGTTCTTCAATGGCGTTAGTAAAGTTAAAACTTCCACCACCCCCTTGCGGGCCCGAAACAATAAATAAATTCGGGAAATTGTGACTATGTATCCCCAGAAATGTCTTCGTTCCTCCTGATTCCCATTTCTGACGTAACGTTTCCCCTTTTCGCCCCTTGATCATGTTGAATGTCGAGGTCGCCATCCATTGAAAACCCGTCGCGTAGATCAACACATCCAACAGGTATTCCTTGCCGTCGTGCACGACGCCGGTCTCGTTAATCTGGGTGACTCCTCGAGGTGCGGTATCGACCAGCGTGACATGCGGTTGGTTGAACGCTGGAAGGTATTCGTCGTGAAACGTCGGTCGTTTGCATCCGTAGGGATAATACGGTTTGAGTGCTGCCGCCGTTTCCGGATCTTCGACGATTGCATCAACGCGTGCACGAATTTGCTCCATGATTCGAAAATTCGAGTTCAGTTGTTTTTCGATGAGTTCCTCGGGCGACAACGGCCGAGCGTGTTGTTTGCGTTCTTTAAAATCGGCCACCTTCCCCGACAAGTAGTCGTCGTTTGCCTTCATGGCAGTCCTTCCCGCCGAGATCTTCGCAAATCGCGCTCTGCGCGCTATGGCCCACCCGGGTTCGTCGGCCCAGGCTCGTCGTTCTTGCTCGGTCGTGGCACGCTGGTCTCGGACATCAATGGAAGAAGGCGTACGTTGAAAGACATAGAGTTCTTTGACGACTTTCGCGATCTCCGGAATGACTTGAACGGCAGTGGCGCCGGTACCAATGATGCCGACCTTCTTGTCTTTCAAATCGATATCGTAGTTCCACCGCGAAGTGTGGAACGCGTCACCTTGGAACGAATCCATCCCCTCAATCTTGGCGAGCTGCGGCGTGGTCAAAATGCCGTTCGCCAGAATGACAAATTTCGCCCGCATGCTGTCACCGCGATCGGTAGTTACGGTCCACTTACACGCCGCATCATCCCACTCGGTCGTTTCGACCGTTGTGTGGAATAAGCAGTGGTCGTAAAACCCGAATTTTTCCGCCAGACGTTGGCAGTACTCCATAATCTCGAAGCCTGAAGCGAACTTCATGGAAGGGACGTAACCCATTTCTTCGAGTAGTGGCAGGTAACTGTACGATTCGACATCGCAAGCGATGCCAGGGTAGCGATTCCAATACCACGTACCGCCAACGTCCCCACCTTTTTCACAAAATCTCACATCCTCAAATCCGGCGTCCCGCAGCTTGTGCCAAAGCAACAGTGCGGCAAATCCTGCGCCTACCACCAACACTTCGCATTCGTCTTCCAACGCCTCACGCGCTATCGGCTCACCGGAATAGACGTCTTCGAGGTATTTGCTGTATTCGCCTTCCATCGCCATGTAGTCTGCGGCGCCCCGCCGGGCTTCCTTGAAATCTCGATATTTCGCTTGCTCGACTGCATTGAAGACGGCACCCGCGGGAGGTTCCGGTAGCGTGGTTAACGATTCATCGTTAACCGGGGCATAGCCCCTGCCATCGATTCTTTCGCTCGCTTTCGCGGCACGGGTATCAAATAGCTTGAAGCCGGTGGCTGGATCTACGCGGATCGACATCGAATTGGCCTAAGATCTATCGTGTTAACAGCAAGAACTAGTGTACCGCATGGTGTCTAGACTCAGGGTAAATCGCTTGGAGGGCTTCCGGGGAGTTACCGTTAGGACTTTTCTGGGATCAAGAGGTATCGTAAACCCTCGTGCTTGGAGGATATCAACGCATGGCTGATCTTAAGTTTGGGGCCTTCTTGGCTCCACACCACCCCATTGGTGAAAACCCAACGCTGCAACTTCAAAGTGATTTGGAGTTTGTCACCCACCTCGATCGGTTGGGCTTTGATGAATTTTGGTGTGGTGAGCACCACTCAACGGGATGGGAAGTGATTGCTTCGCCGGAGCTTTTTCTCGCGGCAGCGGCAGAGCGGACCCATCGGATCATGCTTGGAACCGGCGTCGTGTCGTTGCCCTATCACCATCCCTTTATGGTCGCGCAGCGCATGGTCCAACTTGACCATCAGTCACGCGGACGCGTGATTTTTGGTTCAGGTCCTGGCGCTCTTCCGTCCGACGCACACACCTTGGGAGTAGATCCCATGCTGTTGCGGGATCGTCAGGACGAGGCCATGGGTGTTATCCGGCGTTTGTTTGAATCTGACGAGCGATTTACCCACGAATCCGAATGGTTCAAGTTGGTGGATGCCAAGCTCCAGCTCAAGCCGCTACAAAAAAAGATGGAGTTCGCGGTGGCCTCGATTATCAGCCCGTCGGGAATGACGCTGGCGGGTAAGCATGAGGCCGGCATTCTCTCCATCGGTTCGACTTCCAAAGCCGGACTTCAAGCACTGCCGACGCAATGGGGTTTTGCCGAGGAATCCGCGGCGAAACACGGCAAAACCGTGGATCGAAAGAACTGGCGCATCGTGTTGAGTTGGCACATCGCGGAAACGCGTGAGCAAGCTCGCATTCAAGCTCGCGAAGGTTTACTGAATCACAACAACGCCTACACGGTAGGCACCTTGGCTGCTGGCGAAGGCGCGATTTATGACACCCCGGATCAAGCTGTCGACGAAATGGCCTTTTCGGATGGCGCCGTGAACGTCATCGGGACGCCCGACGATCTCGTGAACAAAATAAAAGACATCGTGGAACTTTCAGGTGGCTTTGGCACCGTCATCGGCTTCGTTCACGACTGGGCAAACCGAGAAAACACCAATCGAAGCTGGGATCTTGTTGCGCGTTACGTTATCCCTGCGATCAACGGGCTAGTCGACGATTACAAGGAGTCGAACCAGTACGTCATAGAAAACCGGGACACCTGGAATCGCGCGGGACAAGCGATCATGAGCAAGATCCAAGAGAATGAACGCGCCGTCGCCGCGATGAAAGAGCAAGCAGGGCCGTCTCAATCCGCCCTTGCCCCACACTCCGGCGAGGCAACAAAAAAAGCGGCGAAAGGTAAGTCGTCTTAACTCGGTATTGTGTAATCGCAGCCCTGGGGTTTAGCGCTAGCTAAAGCGTAATGTCGCGTTGCCAGTACTCGTTATCGGGCTCGCTGATCTCGGATCGTACCTGTTCGTTCCAGACACCCTTGCCAAGATAGCTGCCTTGGTAATCGTAGGGGACCTCATGTGGGTAGTATTGACGACGCGCGTCAATGGCAATCGGGATCATTCGGGCACGATGGAGTACGTCGTTTTTAGTGTAGGTAATATCTTTAGTCTGACCCCCTCGTGTGCTTTTGAATGCATGGACGTTGGTCGCCCTCGAGCCGATGGCGGAATCGCGTTTATGAAACCCAATCACCATCGTAATTCGCGCACCAGGCGATTGATTGGGGTATGAGCCGTGCAATGTACTTCTATTCACCATTCCACAGTCACCTGGACCTAGCATCATCGGCACGGCATTGGGTAAGCGTTCCGTGATGGGAGGGAATTCCCCGTCGTTGGCAAGGAGCCATTGACGATGGCTTCCGGGGACTACCCAGAGACAGTTCTCCGGTGTTCCCTGGCTCCAGGAAACGGATAAATTGAAGCCATGAGTTTTGCCGGATCCGTCTGGCTGCTCAAGACTTTTTCCGTCGTTGGTCCAGTGGGTTCGTCCGTCCTGGTGCCACGGAGTCGGGGTTCCCACGCCGGCCGCTTTATGAAAGACGGCTTCGTGAAATGGAACGAAATCGTGGCCGTTAACGCTCGCGACCATGCGTAGGATTTGTGGATGACCGTAAACACGCAGCGCCGAGTCCATCATCATCAGCGGATGGGAGACAAGAGTCACAGCGTCCCGGGCTGAATCATTTGAGTTCGGCGATTCATGCTTTGAAAGCGAGTAATAGCCATCAAATGTGACGGGCCGTCCACGAGAATCCTTGGGGTCATCGTAGGAGACAGGGGCGTTGTCTAAGACCTGATCGAATTCTTCTTTTAATTGGGCAACCTCGTCTTCTGAAATCACGCCAGTGAAGACATAGGAACCTGTTCGAAAATAAGCGTCGAGGATGTCTTGCTCAAGCAATCCATTTTGATCAAAACGCATGGGACCACGGTTGCCGAGCTCGAGCGCGCGTTTTTGACCTGCTAAGGCATACGCTTCCCAGTCGCTGTTTTCGGTCCGTTTCATGTGCACATCCCCAACGCTCGTAGGAAAAGAACGGTGTCTTTAAACCTTGATTACGTGGTCCAGTCAAGCATAGTAGTGGTATCGCTGACTTAAGGGACTTTGCATATGGAGATCAAAGACTGGTCATCGGCTGCAGATACACCGGCACTTTATCGTGAGTTGAAAGAGCTTGACCTGCTAGAAAATTTGGCCGAACTCGAAGCATTTGGATACACGGTGTTACCGCCGGACAAGGTTGGTTCGGCTGAACAGCACGAGGAAGCGAAAGAAGCGGTTTTACGAATAGCATGTGAACGCAAGGACTGTTCGCGCGACGAGTTGTCCAGCGCTTTTAGTGACGGCCAAGAACTGCTTCGGTTTGTACTGTGGGACGATCTTCTCTTTGAAAAGTTAGTGCTGACCCCCACTGCCCTGGGCTTAATCCAATGGATGGTGGGTACCAATTGCGTCTTGTCACTTTGTAATGCGTGGGTCAAAGGTAAGGGGGATGCACGCACAGGCATTCACGCGGACTGGACGCAGTTCGACATGCCTACCATGGCGGTCGAGACCTATGGCGCGAATTTCAATTACCTGCTTACCGACTATTCAAAAGAGGATGGTGGGCTCTCGTTCGTGCCGGGTAGTCACCGTTGGCGGCGTCTCCCATCGAAGGAAGAATCTGAATATTGGGCTGACAATGCGGAGGCGGTCGAAGCCCCAGCCGGATCCATGATTATCTGGGGTGATCACACGTGGCACGGTTCTTACCCCAAAACGACCGACGGTCTTAGGTTGATGATTTTGGGCATGTATAACCGCCCCCACATGCAGACCCAAGAAGCCTACCGGCATACGGCGACAGACGAAGCACTGGCACGCAATCCCAAGCGATTTGCGCGGTTGATGAACGTCTACAACACGATGCCGTGGGGAAAGACCCCGGATTACGCCATTGGAGCGCAGGGACCGAGTGGTTACTTGAGCTTGTTCGATACCGAGCCGGCCGGGAAAGACATGCGAGTGCCCGTCCGTGGTGATTATCATCGTTACGACACAAAGACCGGTGAGGCCATCAAAGCTGGCATGAGCACGAAGGTTGGATTTCCGGATCACTACAAGAAATCGAGCAACACCTTGGGTAGCTCGTAGTACGAAGTTTGAGAAATTAGGGCATACCCAATGGCAATTGATCGATTCCAGCTGGCTGATGAACTAAACGCATTGCGTGACTTGGCCTCGCAAAAATGGAAAGACGATCCCTTGCCGGTAGGGCCCGCTGCCACAGAGCGACTCAAACGAGAGATCGAAGAAAACGATCTGCACAAAAATATCGCGGAGTTGGAGACAGACGGTTACACCATCTTGCCGCCGGGTAAGGCAGCACCACTCGATTTAATCGAACGCCTCAAGACCGCGATGGAGCGCTTACTCCAATCCCAACGTACCGATACGATGGGCTCATCGTCGGGGTTAGGTTCCACCCTCTTTCATATGTTGCCTGAAGATCCCGTCTTCGAAGAAGCTTTGATGGCGCATGCACCGCTGACGTTGGTCAGTTATTTGGTCGGCTACCGTGCCAAGCTCAGTCAATGCACGGGGCTTATCAAGGACCAGGGCGCGCCGGCTTTAGCGCTCCACGCGGATCACAGCGGGAAATTTCCGGCACCCTGGGGGAAACTATCCAACTATACCGTCGTGACTTGGGTGCTCACTGATTACACTCGCGAGAACGGTGCGCTCTGCGTTTGGCCTGGGAGTCATCGATTTTCGAGACCCGTGCCGCCCGACATGATCATGGCTCACGACCACGAGGAGATCCGCGTTATTGAAGTTCCGGCAGGATCCGTGATCGCCTGGCACGGCAGTTTATGGCATGGCGCGGTTCCTCGGACTGCTGAAGGTAAGCGCATGACACTGGTACTTCCACACGTTCGTGACTCGGTGCAAGCACAAGAAATGTTCTGGGCGTCCACCACGCCCGAGATGATCGAACGTAATCCCGCGAGATTCTGCACGTTGATGGGGCTAACCTCAGCGGGCCCGTGGATTCAAGACGGTCCCAGCATTGAACGGCTTCAAATGGGTCCTTCGGTAGGGTCACAATTTGAATAACGGTCGGTTTGCGTCGGTGCTACCCCATACGTTCTAAGCTCTCGGTACGAATCATCATCTGCTTGTCTGTATCGCCGATTGTGGTTATATAGACGGAACTCATTTTGGGATTATGTCCAATGGCGCAAGCAGAAATCGACTTAAGTCCAGAGATTCAAGAGCTTGGTATCGAACAGTACGCTCGCGAACTCGATTCGAACGGGCTCACCATCGTGCCGCCAGAAGTGAATCAATTCGGACTAGAACGCATCGATCGAATTGTTGAGATCATTTTGGAGCGCGCTGAGGCGATGACGGGCTCGAAGTTCACGCTTGATGACGGCCCCTTAGACGAACTTGAATTCCCACGGCCCGAACTTACGCCGGAGCAAATGAAGCAAATTGAAGCACGGGGGCTGACAGATGCGCTCCTTAAGCCGACACAATTCCTGATCCAAAAGCTGACGCAAGTGGATCGGATCTTTCGAGATCTTGCCGTCAATCCCGTGTCGGTTGCCCTTCAGAACCATATGATGGCAGGCCAGACCCGGCTCTCAAGCGCTAACTGCTTTGTGAAGTGGCAAGGGGATTTTGGCTACGGGCCTGGACTCGGTTTGCATGCCGATCAGGGACGGACGCCCTTACCTTGGGGTCCAGTTGCCCATACTGGCAACAGCACGTGGTGCCTCACCGACTACACGCTTGATGGAGGTGCACTGGCCTACGTTCCGGGTACGCACACTGAGGGCAAACCAGCGCCGCCACCCGAACGGGTTAAGGACGCGATTCCAGCCGAAGCACCGAAAGGCTCGGTGATCGTTTGGCACGGGGCGACGTGGCACGGGGCGTTTCCACGCAAAGACAAAGGACTACGGTTGGGATTGGCGATTTATCATCGCCATGAGGCTACCTTGCCCCAAGAGGACGTGCCTGGTCAGACCACGGAGGCGATGGCCGCCGATAGCGACAACCCGGAGGTTTATCGCGTCCTGGCGGGGCTTAACGACAAGTTCCCGTATCGCGAGACACAAAGCGAAATTGTGCCCAGGGTGAAAACCTCGGTAGCTGCTGGATAGCCTCCTGCCACCTACTTCTTAACGTCCTGCGTCTGGCAACGCGTCACCCCTGAGCTTGCCTACTAAGAGGTCAGCTCAGGAGCAACAGCTTCGCCGTCTAGCGCGGTTTCGACCAGAGCGTGGCGTTACCCGCCGGGCGTATAAGTCGCTTCTAGACCAATCGTGCGGGGACGGCCGAATCGGAATCCAACCTGGTTGAATTCATAGACGATGACTTCGTCGGTCAGGTTTCGGACATACGCCGCGAACCGCCAATCACCCCGGTAGACCAGTAGCTTTACGTCTAACGTGGTGTAATCAGGTGCCGGTCGCTCATTGTTTGCCGTATTCCACGACTCCGCGACTTTGTACGCGTCACCGCGAACCGAGGCAGGATTACCTGCGAGGGTAAAGTCGTAGACGAGCGAACCGTAAGCGCTATGCTTTGGCGCATTGGCGAGGCGATTACCGGGCGTGATAGAGACACCGCCATATCGTCCAGCACCTCCGGAGTTGATCTTGGCGGTCCAGTTGAAATCACCGCCCAAGTTGAGTGATAGGTTGTCGCTCAACTTTGCGCGAATTTCGAACTCCATTCCCTGGCTTTCTGCGCCACCCGAGTTGACGTTAAAGGAGTAGCTGAAGGGGGTCACGCCGACGACATCGTCGATCTGATCGCTCATGCCGATAATCGTATCCTTCCATTCGATATCGTAGATCGCGGTGGTGAAACTAAGTCGACCGTCTAGAACCGTCGCTTTCACCCCAAGCTCCAAATTAACGGCCTCGTCACCATCAACAAGTCGGAGATCGTCAAGGCGCTCATAATGTCCTTTCGCGATGGGGTCGGTTGCAATCAGCGGTTCCAATTCCGCGATTCGCGACACCAGCCCGTTGTTGATGATCCCGGGTCGGAAACCGTGTGAGAACGTGCCATAGATCATCCAGTCGGTTTTAGGGCGCCAAGTCACGGTGACTTTAGGCGATACCATTTTGGTTTCGTTGGCCTCGGAGATCATCGGATTTTCAGGCGAAC
>ENA-UPTF01002564-UPTF01002564.1-marine-metagenome-genome-assembly--contig:-NODE-2564-length-10446-cov-2.642685_pt1 | contig 10446 bp, 8 predicted proteins | sample MGYA00238166_ERZ767019 | MGnify/ENA primary metagenome ERZ767019 (study PRJEB28930, sample SAMN06266391) | marine metagenome | isolation source: Sea water from 250 m depth | place: Atlantic Ocean | study... | reverse complement strand
TCCAGGTGCCTCGAGAGTAGTCTCTTGCGCCTCGGCTATGCTGAAAACCGGTGTAATCAGCAGGGCCGTCAGTAGGATTGGTGAATACAGTTTCATCTGAATCGTTCAGCGGTTCGGCGTGCAAACTTCGGGAATTTTCCCTTCGGCATCCTTGGTTCGCAGTGTTGCCATGATCTTCGCGGCTTCATCGGTGTTCATGTGGTACCATTGGGTGGATTCTGTTCGCCGAACGAACTGGTGAAATTTCCGCTGGGAACGACCCACGAGATTGGGCACGGCATGACCGGCGGCTTTGGCCCGTTCGGCGGCCTCCATTTGCTGCTTCAACTGGGGCGACCACTTTTCAAGATAGGCTATGCGGCGGACGGATTCGTCGCCGCACCGGCCCTTGGGCGCGATGACAATGGCGCGCACACCATCGAACTGGTCGTCGTTGATGCCCTTTATGGGTGGGATGGAACCGGTCGATGTTGTGAACAGTTTCTGCTCGCTCTCGTCGTAAAAATATTCCAACGCCTCCCGCTCAGGTGAACTGAAGAGGACAAAAAACAGGATCGCCAGACCGAACAATACGCCCGCGAGTGTAAGCTGTTTTTTTTCATTGGCTTGCATCGACAAGGTGGACGAGGGCGCGGTCGATCAGTGAGGGCTCTGAGGGGCGGACCACCAGCAGGCTGACTCGTCGCAAGGGATGAGATTGGGATCAAGAGTTGCGGCGCGACCATCCCCGAAAACGTAGTTGGAACTGCCGGCGTGCCGCATCGCGCCGGGGTCGTTTTGAATGAAGCGATTATAGCCTGCGGAGTTGGCGTTTCCGAGCTCTTTCCAGATCCACCACTCGTCGTTGGGCCAGCCACCGACATTGCTGTGGCCGTCGCCGAGCAGGATCATCTCAGAGGCCGACTCGACCATGCCCCAGTTGCAGAGGTTGTTCTCGTAGCCAACTGGCCGGCCAAAGGGCGGCTGGGCGCCACCCCTGGTCCAATGGACGTTCACCGCGCCAATGCCGCTGGCGATGCTGATCTCACCGACGCGAAACTGGCCAACGACCGCCGGGTTGCCCTGGTGGTACACGTCCCCCTTTTTGCCTCTGGCATTCTCGGTGGGGCAGTCATAGATCGGCTTGCTCCCGCCGAGGTACATTTGTTTGCTGCGATCCCAGCGCGCGCCAAGATACTTCATGAGGTAGGGACGCCAGCTCGACTCGATGCCGGAGGCGAGCCGTTCCTGGATAGGATTGAGCCAGTCTTCGTTGTCGCTTGAGTAAAGCTGTACGGCGAGTCCGAGCTGCTTGTGGTTGTTGAGGCAACTGATCTTGTGGGCCATGCCCTTGGCCTTGGACAGGGCCGGCAGCAGAAGGGAGGCGAGAATCGCTATAATGGCGATGACTACCAGCAACTCGATCAGGGTAAACCCCATTCGACGCCGATGCCCGGCTGGTTGTTTTGTTTTCATGATGCTTTTGGTCTAGCGGGCCATGCTAGTCGCGGATCAGACGATAGTACGCTTCCGCCTGGTCGGCAACCTCATTGGCGGAGGATTCCCCCTGAGTATTGGCGATATCGGACCAGTTTGGGTTGGTCAGGTTGGAGGCTTTCTGCAGTCGTACACCTGCCGCACCCTGCCAACTGATGGTGGCGATGCCGCCGTCCATAGCAATGCTGTCGATTGCCGGGATGGTGTTGGGCTCTTCCTCAATGCTATACAGGCCAAAGTTGTCAACGGCCCAGTACCAGCTCCAAGTGCCGTTCATGGCAAATCGAATGCGCACCTTGGCCTGATTGTCGGCCTGAGGCAGGCGGTGCAGTTCGTAGCGCTTGGACTCTGTCTGGCTGTCGTTGACTCGCCCACTGATGTATGGAGCAAGCGACTCGTCGATGGCTGCCCCGATGAATACCCCGTAGCTGCCTCCGATCGGCTCGTCGAGTAGTTCTATGTCCCAGTAGTCGTCCTCATCCTGATAAAGGAGGCTGTCGACCAGGGCGACATCACCCTGCGCATTTTCAAAGGTTGCCACCGCATCCGCTGTGCCGCCGTCACCGGCGACGATGTCGGCCTGTTCGAGCATATAGATGATCGGTAGCCAGGTTTCGCCGCCGTCAATCGAGTACTCGACGTTGGCAGAGTTGTCCTGGTTTTGGCAGTAATGACTGTAAAACCCAAGGTGCACATTGCTGTGTTGGGCAAGGTCGAAGTCTTTTGTTTCGAGCACCGACACGAAATTGGCATTCCGCAGGGAGGAATCGGCAATTAAGAAATTGCCATCGGGGAACTGGGCTTTGCCATCGACGAATACCGGGGGACTTGGCGCCTCTGATTTTTCAAGCCAGTAGGGGCTACTCTTCCAGCGGTCCAGTGATACGGATGTCCAGCCGGCGTAGGTCATCGAGGTCCAGTCGTCCGGATTCTCGTCCCAGTTAGTCACTTCAGCTTCACTGACATAACTTTTCACGGCCCAGCCCTCCGGTAAATTGAACTCGTCAAGGTCGTCAAATGACTCAAAGGCGATCGGCTCGGGCAGACTGTGGCTGGTGAAGTCGCCCACGGTGAAGCTTCCCTCGTAGACGCCCTCCCGTTTGTCACCGGAGTCCTCCGTGTAGGTGAGCTTAAAGCTGTTCTGAGAGAGCGGCGCCAAGAGTTCAGTGACTTGATAGGTAACCTGGTGACCTTCTTCCGCGCCGATCTTGGTTTCCGACACGGTGATTGCATCCGCCGCCGCGCCGTTGAATTCCAGCTTGACCGAGTCTGGGTCCAGCTTGGCCTCGCCATCCTTGATGACGAACGTCATTAGCGGCATTGGGTTGGCTCCCTGGCTTCCGGCCGCCGGGCTGGCCTCGACCACTTCCGGCATCGAGCTGGGTGCGATGCTGTAAATGCCGAAATTGTCGATCCCCCAATACCAGCTGTAGGTGCCGCTCTTTGCCAGGCGGAAACGGACCGTCTTTTGCCCGTCCGCCTCGGGCAGACGGAACAGCTCGTAGCGCTTCGACTCGGTCTGGTTGTCGTCAATCCGGCCACTGATGTACGGGGCCAGTTCCTCGGTAATCTCCGCGCCGATGTAGGCGCCGTAATAGCCGCCGACCTCCTCAAACGTGTCTGGGTGATAGCCGATCGCGATGTCGCCGTGCTCATTCTCGAGTGTGGTGATCGCGTCCACGTTCCCGTCACCGTCCCGGACGATGTCATCGCGGTCGATCATGTAAAGCACCGGCAGCCATGTTTCGCCCTCGTCGATGGAGTATTCGAGTGAGCCTGAGCTGTCCTGGTTTTGGGCGTAGTGGCTGTAGAAGCCGAGATGCACATCCTTGTGTTGGCTCAGGTCGTAATCGTTCGTGTAAAGAAACGTGAGAAAGTGGCCGTTGCGCGAGGCTGAGTCGGCGACGAGCGCGTTGCCCACGAGCGCTTGTCGGGCACCGTTCACGAAAATCGGCGGGGCAGGCTGAGTCGCTTTCTCCGCCGCGCTGCCGCTTTGGCTCCAGCGGCTCATTGCGACGTTCACCCAGCCCTCGTAATAGGCCGAGGTGAAGTCATCAGGCTCAAGTTCGATGTTGAGTTCCTGCGACAGGTTGACGCCTTCCCAGCCGTCCGGCAGCTCGAATTCCTCAACGCCGTCAAAGTTTTCAAAATAGATCGGCTCCGGCATCTCGAGCTCAGGATAGCTGGCAACATCAAAATCCACCGTGACTGTCTCGCTGGTCACCGGATCGCCGTCGTCGGAGAATTCCATCTTGAACTTGTGACTTGAACCGGCTTCAAACAGCCCTTCACCAGTAAAGGAAACAGTGTTGAACCCGTCATCGCTGGTGATGATGTCCACCTTCACATCCTGGTTGTTGAGGGACAGTTTTACACTTTCTAGATTCAATGAAGTGCTGCCATTGCGGATAACCGCCTTAAAGGCAATCGCCGGATCGGCGTTTTTGCTGCCGTCTTGCGGAGAACTCGATACCAATTGCGGCGTGTCAGGCGCGGCTTGTTGAACCTTGAATGGGGTCTCCGCGAAGATCGTGTAACCGTCGTTCTCGAAAAACACAGCCTTGTAGTCGCCCTCGTCTATCATGCCGCCGTCGAACGCGATCGTGCCGGTCTCGATCTCCTCGTTTCCGGCCTTCGTTCCATCTACATAAAACCAGGCGAGGCTGCCGACCGAGCCGGGCACCATATCCACCTTGTACAATCCCACCCAGTCCTTGGGGTTGGCGGGGCCAAGCAGGAAATCAACCGTGATCGGTTCTCCCGGCGTGTAGGAGGACTTGTCTGTTTTGACGCCGGGACCAAGGTCGCCAACGGCAAACGTCGTCTTGGCTAGCAGCGTGTAGCCGTCGTTCTCGAAGAATCGCGCCTCGTAATATCCCTCGTCCGTCATCCCGTCGGGGAAGGTCAACTCGCCTTCAGCGAGACCGTCGCCGCCGGTTTTGGAGCCGTTGACATAGAACCACGCGAGCGAGCCGACCTCGCCTGCGACCATGTCCCTCTTGTAAAGTCCCACCCAGTCCTTCGGGTTGCCGGGGCCCTCGCTGAACGTGACGATGATCTCTTCGCCCGAATCGTAGGTGCTGTAATCGGTGCTGACTTCCTGCGCGAGCGCAGCCGAGGACTGTACAGCCAAAATGCCGGCCACTAGGAGGCACTGGGTCTTTAATAGTTTCTTCATCATTTGGTTGGTTTAAGTACGAGCAGACGCGACATGAGACCCCTCCCTCGCTGCGCCGGCCGAGACTATCAAGCGGCGACATTAAAGCATAAATGGTCTTTTTTGGCAGCAAAAAAGCTTCAGAAGCAAGAGTCAACGCAGCCAATTGGGTATCTAGGCGTGTCCGAGCTATTGATGCTTGGGTGAGCTTGTTCAAAGCTTGTAGAGCTGAGGCAGCTACGATAGATCTGTCCAAGCATGTCCAAGCAAGTGGCAGCAGGTTGGGTCGGAACCGGCAAGGCGGCTGTAGATCAGCGGATGGAGCCGGCCTATTGGCGCACCCGAGTGTTCCATAACAGTTATGTCCGTGCCGGCAAATTGCACCGTGTTCGCGGTTGGTCGGCTAAGATCCAGTATCAAGGGCTGCGCCGGACACTCTCGCTCGGTGCGGTCGATCAGGATGTTGCGGCAGCGAAGGCGGCAAGCCTGTTTGCGAAAATTAAGCAGCACGGTTGGCTAGCGCTTGGCCAACGGCAGGGAAGTACCCGCCCAAGTGTAGTCGATGCGCCGGATGAGGCCGATCCGCGCGAGTCGGTCGATTACTGGCGGCTGCGTCTGGTGGAGCGCAAGTATCCAGCGACGCCTGACGCCAAGCCGGAGTTATCATGCCGCATCGAGCACGACGGCACGGGTTGCTACTTCCCGCTGGGGACCCTTAACGAGGCGCAGGCTGCGGAGCGGGCGTTAAGGATCTTTAACTGTGTCATTGGGGAAGGTTGGGAGACTGCGGTTGCGCGGCATCGGTGTGAACTGACGATGGCGCTTTTTTGGTTTGGAAGCCCGTTGTGCTGTACTTACACAACGATTCACACCCGCTCTGATGGGGTCAGGCGCTTGGCGAACTGCGACGCGGCGGTGCCTACTTTAGTGAATGTTTTCGTGGTGGAACCGGATGAGACCGTGGCGGCAACTTTGCGCGAGTTGACAAGCCAAACGCCAGGCTTCGATTGTCGTGGCACGTTCGCGGACATTGGTTCACTGCACGAGCTTGGCCAAGCGGACGAGCCGGGTCTGCTGCTGGTGAATCGTGGGTTGCCGGGGTTTTCCGGCGAGGAGCTTGATGTCTGTTTCAAGCAGCGGTTTCGCGCCTGTCCGGTGGTGCCGTTTTTGACATTCGAGGACAGTGAACAGTTGTTCAACTCCACCGCCGGCAGCCGTTACGGCTACTACCTGCACCGCACGCCGCCGGGTCATGTGCTGCATTTGCTGGAGGATAAATCCGCAGCCAAGCGCAAACTGCGGCTGGACACTGCAACGATTTCGCGCCGTGTGCGGCAATATTTCAAAAAGCAGGTCGATTATTTGGTAGGTGAACCGGGTGCGGACACGCTGCCGCACCTCACCCCCCGTGAGCATCAGGTGATGACTCACCTTTGCCGGGGCGCACTGGATAAGGAAATCGCTGAGTGGCTCAGCATAAGCTCGTGGACGGTGCACAACCATCTCAAGAACATTTACGAAAAATTGGGCGTCCAAAATCGCACTGAGGCCGTCATGGAGTATCTGCAAAAGTAAAATGGCAATAAATTCCCCCCAAAATTGGTTATTCGGGGCGATGGCGTTCGGTGTCAGCATCAGCCGTTCGTTTGCAGCGGTAAAATCATGATTCCCCAACTGGCCCAATTGCTCTCCCCGGAGGAGGTGCAGCGCATTCACGAGGCGTCGCTTGAGATTCTCGACCAGGTCGGCCTTGAGGTGAACAACCCCAGGGCGCGGGAGCGGTTCCGCGAGCATGGCTGCCGGGTCGATGATGCGACCGAGCGAGTGACGTTTCCACCCGCGGTGATTGAGGAATGCCTCAAGTCGATCCCGCCCAAGTTCACGTTTTACGCGCAGGATCCCGAGTTCGACCGGGTGGTACCCGACCAGGCGCCGCTTGTGATCACTGCCAGCTCGGCCCCGAACATCATTGATCCTGTTAGTGGTAAAGAGCGCTTTTCTACTTCGGAGGACATCGCCCGCGTTGCCCGCTTGATTGACAGTCTACCGGACATCGACCTGTTTTCGGTCTCGGTGCTGGCCTCTGATGCACCGGCCGGACAATACAGCTTGTCACGGTTTTACACCGCGCTGAAGCATTGCCGGAAGCCGATTCGAGGTAGCGGCGATCCGGGAATCGACTGCGAATCGATCCTGCAGTTGGCCTACGCGATCGCCGGCAGCGAGGCGGCCTATAAGGAACGGCCATTCATCACCCACCATTATTGCCCGGTCATCTCGCCGCTGAAGATGGACGAGAACTCGACCGAGCTGCTGATGTTTTACACCGAGCAGGGACTGCCCAGCCACTCGACGGTGGTGCCCAACGCCGGCCTGACATCGCCCATGACGCTGGTCTCGACACTGGCCCAGGGCAACGCGGAGTTTCTATCGATGGCTGCGCTGATGCAAATGACCCGGCCCGGTACGCCGCTGCTTTACAGTTCGCTCTCGACGGTGGGCGACATGCGCTCCGGCGCCTATGCGCCGGGTGGAGTGGAGTGTGGCATGCTCAACATGGCCCACGCGCAGATGGCCAAGTTTTACAATGTCCCGTGCAGCGGATACATCGGCCTGACCAACTCGAAGCTCAACGACGCCCAGGCTGGTTATGAAAAGGCGCTCTCCTGCATGGGCGGGTTGCTCGGTGGGATGCATGTGCTCCAGTTCGCCGGGTTGATCGACGCGCTGATGGCGTTCGACTACGGCATGGCGGTGGTGGACAATGAGATCGCGCAGATGCTCAAGCGCGTGGCCCGTGGCATGGAGTTTTCAGAGGACAATCTGGCTCTTGGCGAGATCGGCGAAGAGGGGCCAGGCGGCATGTTCGTGGCCACCGATCGCACGTTGGAACTGATGACCTCCACCGCGTTGATGCCGGATGTCGCCGACCGTGACACACGACAAATCTGGACCGAGAACGGTGCGCTTGATGCATCGAGTCGCGCCCTCCAAAAAGCCCGCGAGATTTTGGCCGAGGATCGGCAAACCCTTTTCTCGCCAGAAGTCGAGGAGCGAATCCGGAACCAGTTCCAGGGCATGGTCGCCGGCGATTTCACCATGCCCGATGGGTGGTAAATTTTTTGCACGATGCCTGACACTGATTCCAACATGCCTGACTATGCCTCGATGAACCAACTGCTCTTTGAGGGCAAGGCGCCCGAGGTGCACCGGTTGACCGAGGAGGCCATCGACAACGGGCGCGACGTGCACGAGGTGCTTAACGACGGCCTGATCGCAGGCATGAACGTGGTAGGCGAGGACTTCAAGCGCAACCGGGTTTATTTGCCGGAAGTGGTCCTGGCAGCCCGCGCGATGAAGGCCGGCATGACGGTGCTCAACCCGCTGCTCACCGCCCAGCAGGGCGAGGGCGAGTCAATCGGCACGCTGGTCATGGGCACGGTCAAGGGCGACCTGCATGATATCGGAAAAAACCTCGTGCTGATGATGGCCGAGGGCGCCGGCTTCAAGTGCGTCAACCTTGGTACCAATACTTCCGCACCGGAATTCATCGCTGCCGTCAGGGAACACAATGCCACCATCCTCGGGATGAGCGCCCTGCTCACCACCACGATGATATACATGAAAACCGTCATCACCGAGATGGAGGCTGCAGGGCTCGGTCATGTGAAAATCTGCGTCGGCGGCGCGCCGGTGACCCAGTTGTTCGCCGACGAGATCGGCGCCGACGGCTACGCCCCGGACGCTGCCACTGCCGTCGATTTATTCAAGAATATCTCCTCGGAAACCAAGGCCGCCGCGACTGCCGGTTGACGGAGCCGGCCCGGGAAAACAGGAAACTTGAGCGTTACCGTCCAGATTGATTCGCACCGGATTGAATCCGCAGCCGGTGCCACGTTGTTCGACTTGGCCAAGCAGATGGACGTGCGGATTCCCACCTCGTGTTCCGGGAAAGGCAACTGCCGCGAATGTCTCGTCGAGATCGCCCAGGGCGGTGAATTACTCAGTGATCGGACGCCGGAGGAGGCCCATCTGCAGGGCGACTTTCGGCTTTCCTGCCGCGCAACCATCGAGGTCGGCTCAGGGGCAATCCGCTGCCAAACGCTGCAGCGCGGCGCGATTCAAATCGAGGAGCACGGCGTTAGCTTGCCGTGCCTCGACGAGCCGCCGCCGCTTGGCCCGGCGGTCATCCGCGATGGCGACCGGGTGCTGCTCGACAGCGAGGAAATCGACCGATCCACCGGCCCGCTTCATGGCTTGGCCGTGGACTTGGGCACCACCACCGTGGCGATGCGACTGGTTGATCTCGAGACCGGCCGCATCAAGGCTAGCCAGTCGTTCGAGAATCCCCAGCGCTTCGGCGGCACCGACGTACTGGCGCGGGTGAAGTTCGACACTGACCACAAGGGCCGGTTGCTGCGCCGTACGCTCGCCGGTTACATGAGCCGGGCTATTGAGTCGTTCGGCGTGCCGGCCGGGAGCATTTACGAGGTGGTGCTGGTTGGTAACCCGGTCATGCGCGATCTGTTCTTCGGGCTGGACGTGTATCCGCTTGGCCAGATGCCGTATCGTTCTGTCACCGAGCACGAGTTTCACGAGGGCCAACGCGCTGGCACTCACTTGGCCAAGCGCGGCAAACAATCGCTGCTGCCGATCCATCCCGATGGCAGGGTTTACGCCCTGCCGCTGGTCGGCTCCCACGTCGGGTCTGACACAGCCGCCTGCCTAATGGCGACTGGCCTGGCGCGTGAGGAGCGCATGGTTGCCATGATGGATATCGGTACCAACACCGAGCTGGTCATCGGCAACCGTCACAAGCTCCAGGCTGCGTCCTGTCCCGCTGGCCCGGCGTTCGAGGGGGGGCAAATTCAATGTGGGATGCCCGCGCTGGAGGGCGCGATCGAGCGGGTGCTGCTTGAGCCGGAGCAGCGCTTAGGCGTAATCGGTGGCGGGCCACCTTCCGGCCTCTGCGGCTCCGGCCTGATCGACCTGCTGGGCGAACTGCTTCGCACCAAGCGGATCAATAGTTGCGGCCGGTTGACCGACGACTCCGACCGGTTTTGGCTCGACGCCGAAAACGATGTTTACCTGACTGAGGAGGACATCAGCCAACTGGCCCAGGCCAAGGCCGCCAACGTCGCCGGGCTGCATCTGCTCCATCAAAACTACGAGATTGATTTTTCAGATCTGGATGTTTTTTACCTCGCGGGCGGATTCGCCCGGCACATAGATCTCGATCATGCACGCCGGATCGGCCTGATTCCCGATCTGCCGGACGAGCGGATCGTGCAGGTCGGCAACGCCGCGCTGGAGGGCGCCACGCTGGCGCTGCTCTCGGTGTCGGCACGGGAGGAGATTGACCAACTCGTCCGTCGGATCGAGCATGTCGAACTAGAAACCTTTCCCGAATTCTTCCATTGCTTCACCGACGGCGCGCAGTTTGTGCCGTTTCAAAACCGAATCACGGAGGCCATTATATGACCGGTGCGCCAATTGCATCTCAACCTTTTGAGCCGGTGAGCATTCCGGAGGCCGAGTGGAAACGTCACCTCTGCACCCCTGCCGGAGAGCCACTCAGCGAGGATGCCCAGATGGGTGTCGAGCGGGCGCTGAACTGGGTGAACGAACATGGTTGTCCGTGGAGTTTTGTGTCCGAACCGATAGACCTTGAGACGAAGAACGACCGCATCCGCTTGACCAACTGTGCCGAGTTCACCAGCCGGGCTTTGGCCGAGAAACTGAGGCTTGGCCAAGCGCACTGCGCAGTGGCGGTGGCCGTTGCCAGTACGATGCCCTTGTAGGCAGGTCCGAAC
>ENA-UPTF01002563-UPTF01002563.1-marine-metagenome-genome-assembly--contig:-NODE-2563-length-10448-cov-9.560698_pt1 | contig 10448 bp, 7 predicted proteins | sample MGYA00238166_ERZ767019 | MGnify/ENA primary metagenome ERZ767019 (study PRJEB28930, sample SAMN06266391) | marine metagenome | isolation source: Sea water from 250 m depth | place: Atlantic Ocean | study... | reverse complement strand
GGCCTTGGAATGAAGCCGCCCAGTGGCCCGGAGAAGACGCCGTAGGTACAGGGTCTGGAAAGAATCACGTCGAAATGTGGGTCCCAAGGCCGGAAGTAGGTCAACGCCTCCTTGGAAATTAGCTTCGCCAGACCGACCTTGCCGACCGTGACTAGGAACCTGTGTGGCAGGGGATTAACGTCATCGACCTCTTCTGTATCAATATGATAACGGTGGTATCCATCTGCAACCTCTCTGCCTATCCTAGCTGATTCGGCACCGAACTTGTCCATTGACAAGGGGCCGTCGGGTGCCTGCAGACCAACGTGCGCCGCTGATTCCAACATCCCGCTCCCCCGAATACGCACAGGCGTGCGAGAGAGCGCTATAATCATTCGCTCGTTTGTACATGTAATTGGTTAATTCTTGTGCTTATATTCATTATTTTCTTGATATATTGAACGAATGTATAAAAATATAGGATATTTTAGTGATGTGCAAAACCTATCATTCGTTAATGCATACGCCATTGCACAAGCGTTCACCCAACTCCTCCATCAGTCAACCCGAGACACCTTCAAATGGCCACAATCTGGCCATCGGCCCATGAGCATGAGGGACGCTTGGAGCATTCCCGAATTCCGTCGGCTACTCATCGGGAACGGCGTCAACATGCTGGGCAGCTCAATCTTCATCATAGGGATGAGTTGGACTGTGGCCCAGATTGGCGGGCCCAAGATATTCGGGCTCATTTGGACCGCCTACTTCCTCGGTCACCTACCTCTCCTACTCTATGGTGGGATGGTGGTCGACAGGATGCCACGCAGGACGGTAGCACTAGTTGCGGACCTGTCCCAAGCAGTGCTAGTTGCCTTAGCAATAGTTGCGCTAATGGCTGGGCTGGACGAGATCAAGACGCTACTAGTGGTGACTTTCCTGACCGGAGGGGCAGGGGCCTTCTCTATACCGGCGATAGGAGCGTTGGTGCCCGATCTGGTCGAGGAGGAACTGCTGCCACAGGCCAATGCCATGAGAGGGGTTGCGATGACTGCAGCATGGATGCTCGGGCCACTGATCGGGGGTTTCACCGTGGGTACCTGGGGGATAGAGGTCTGCCTGTTCATCGATGTCATCACCTTCCTCTTCAGCGGGGCTGTCCTCTGGACCATCTCGGAAGTGGAGGTTGTTCGCGATGATGCCGGGGACCTTCGGGAGGAGGTGGTCGAGGCGTGGGCCTTCGTCAAGACTCAGCCGTGGCTGTTCGCAGGGATACTGATGTTCATGATTTGGCACATAGGGGACTCAGCCATCGAGATAGGGGTCCCATTCATCATCGAAAACAAGGGGCTAGGGGCTAATGAGTACGGGTTGTTCGGAGCCGTTGGGGCACTGGGTGCCATGTTCGGCTCAGTGCTCGGGGGGATCCGGCCCATACCGAAGGAAATCAGGGGCAAGGTGTTCTACATCTTCATCGGAGGAATAGCATGGTGTATGCTGATGTGGGCGATGCCGATTCCGTTCTGGGCGATACTTGTCTTCGTCCTCCTTGAAGGGGTACTAGGAGGGACCTTGGGGGTGATTTGGAGAACTACAATGTCCGACAGTGTCGACCAGCACCTCAGGGGCAGGGTGAACTCCCTCGATGCTATTGGCTCCCTGATATTCATCCCATTCGCCCCTATCCTAGGGGGCGCGATGATTGAAGCGACTAACGTCTTGACAACCTACTCGATTGCTGTGGCCTTCATGGTGCTAACCACGACAGCTGGTCTGATCGTCCCATCCTTCAGGCGCTTCGAGAGAATCGATCACGAGAACTTCCCGATCACTCCTGATCAAATTCTATCTGACTGATGTCTACTGAGAACCATTTCTGATAGTAGTCGTACTGCACTCTGACTATGAGTACTAGGAGTACGATGTATAAGGTCCAAGCCACTGCTGTGCGGCCCATCAATATCGGCAATTCAACGAGAATCAGGGCATCGAATATAATGCAGATTACACCATAGAAGACTCGGCCTAATGTGAGGGAGATGCTCTCGCCCTCTTGGGCCATCACCCTCTTCACTCGGTTCTCGCGCCATCTATCGGCTGCTCTCTTCAACCTCCAGAATGCAGCCTCTGCCTCCTGGTCCTTGTCGATGAATGCCGGAGGCGGCTCTGTTACATCTCCCTCGGGAGCTTCTTCAATCGTCATCGTCACTCCGTGTGGATTGGAAGGCTACCGCCAAACTCGACAGGGAAATGACATGCAACCTGATGCCCCTCGGACAATGATTCGAGTTGGGGCTCATCGACATCGCACTTGCCCTTGACAGCAATCGGGCATCTGGTATGGAAGCTGCATCCACTTGGAGGGTTGGCAGGACTGGGGACATCACCTGAAAGAACGATTCTCTCGGTCTTCTCAGCATCCAATGAGGGCTGAGGAATGGCCGACAATAGGGCGTGAGTATAAGGATGGGCTGGGTTGGCAAAGAGCTCATCTGTTTCTGAAATCTCCACAATCTTGCCCAGATACATTACACCGACTCTGTCGCTGATGTGGTTGACGACGTTGAGTGAGTGAGTGATGAAGATGAAGGTCAGACCACGCTCCTTCTGGATTGAGTCTAGGAGGTTGAGGACTTGGGCTTGTACCGAGACGTCCAATGCCGAGGTAGGCTCATCGAGGAGGATGAAATCTGGATCCAATGAAAGCGCTCTTGCTAGTGCTATCCTCTGCTTCTGCCCGCCTGAGAACTCGTGTGGGAATCGATTCATGTGATTCGGTTTGAGTCCTACTACTGAGAGTAGTTCTGCCACCTTCCTCGTCAACTCGGCACCATCTGCTAGACCGTTTACGATGAGTGGCTCGCCGACGATAGAGCGAACCGACATTCTGGGATTCATCGACCCGCCGGGGTCCTGGAAAACTATCTGCAGCCTCCGCCTGAGTTCCTTCGGATTGATATCTCTGATATCATCTCCATCGAAGGTGATGGTTCCCTCTGTCATTGGGATTAGGCCCATCACCAGTCTGCCCAAGGTCGTCTTTCCACAACCCGACTCGCCGACGATTCCAACGGTCTCCCCCCGTTGGATCTCCATGTCCACACCATCCACGGCTCGTACATGGGCCTTGACCGGAGAGAACATTCCTCCCTTAATCGGGAACCATTTGCGCGCATTGCGAATCGTGATGAGGGGTTCATCGCCGCTTGCCACGTCGGTATCATTCGGTTCGGGAGATTGGATGGTCACTGGACACCCACCTCCGATTGTAGGAACTGTGTGACGGAGAAGGCTTGTTCGGCCAACTCTAGGTCCACGGTGAGTTCGGTATGGTGGCAGGAGGCGAAGTGGCCCTCTGAGACTTCCTCCATAGGAGGGGGTGTGGACCTGCAAGTATCATCGGCGAAGGGGCATCTCGGATGGAATCTGCAGCCATCGAACTTGGTGTTGGGGTCGGGGACTTGGCCCGGGATGATTGGCAGGTCGGCCCTGACTTCCCCTTCTTCCTTGATCCTAGGGATGCTGTGCAGGAGGCCGATTGTGTACGGCATCCTAGGAGATCCGAGGACCTGTTCGAGAGATCCTGTCTCGACGACCGAGCCAGCGTACATCACCGAAACTGCGTCACAGGTCTCGGCAATCACTCCCAAGTCGTGGGTAATCATCATTATAGCAGTCCCTTCCTTATCCCTCAGATCCTTCATCAGACTGAGAATCTGGGCCTGTATGGTTACGTCCAGAGCCGTTGTAGGCTCGTCGGCGATCAGCAGTTTGGGCTCGCACGCCATCATCATGGCGATCATCACGCGTTGCCTCATCCCGCCAGATAGTTCATGCGGGTACATCTTCACCACTGCCTCTGGGTTAGGGATTCTGACATCCTCTAGAATCTTGACGACCTGTCTGGTATGAGCTGGGTCGAGACCGAGGTAACCCGATATCTGTATTGGAGGAATTGCCAAAATTCCAACAGACGCGATTATGGTCATCAGCACTCCGAATGGAATCCATAGGAGGATGAAAATTACGACATACCATACCAATATTTGTGGAGTTCTTCTGGTTACACCAGTTAGTGTCTGGAATATACTATCAAGTTGCTCGGGAACATGGATTAAACTGTAGATGTAGGCAGCTAACATTACAGCAACGAAAATCACTCCCAGACTTAGAGCCGCTGACATATTATCGCTCAATCCCAGTTTATCGGGAATGATATCTAGGACATCTAGTAGCCAAACAACCGCATCTACCAGTAATGCTACTGGATAGGTCAGAAGATCTAGGATTGCATCTGAATTGCCGCTCTGCTGTACTAGCAAAATGAACATGAACGCACCCAACAGTTGAGTTCCGCCTTTCAGATCGCTTCGGATATAATTGATGAGTAGTGTTGCTGGAGATACCAATGCCTGACCTATTCTCAAACCTAGGGATGATTCTGCGGCATCGAGTTTGCCGTGCTGCTTCAGCACCTCGGAAACCTGTTTCTCTACCGTGTAAAGAGGATTCAGGGCGGTCATCGGCTCTTGGAAAATCATGCTGATTTTGTTACCTCTGATAGATCTGAGGAACTGTTCGTGATGTCTTTTGGGGGCGTCGATAACGAATATGAAAATCATGCACGCTGCCAGCAATAGAAGGATTACCACTCCGACGGTGAAACCAGCTAATGGATCTCTGAAGAACCACAACATTGCGCCCATCAAGAAGAAGCCAAGTACGGCTGAAATTACTCTAAATACAGACAGGGTTCCGGCAGTAACCTCATCAACCTCATGGATTAGTTCCTTGCCATCGAAAGTGATGCTCCCCTCATCCACATCGCATGATGCGAGTCCAATTGTTACGAGCGACGTGACTGACTTGCCACATCCCGACTCTCCGACGACACCCATTATTTCGCCTTCTTTCACCGAAAGAGAAACTGAGTGCAGTGCTTCCACTGGTCCGTCGAGAGTATCGAAATGGACTCGGAGGTTTTGGATATTCAACAGATTCGACACGCCATTACCTCCTGTTCTTGGGATCTACTACGTCCCTCAATCCATCACCAAGAAGATTGAATCCGAGCGTGGTGACGAGAATCGCCATTCCTGGAAAGAATACCAGCCAATTATCCTGAGGGAAGAAAGCCCTTCCATCAGAAACCAGTTTGCCCCATTCTGCAGCACCGGGTTCTGCCCCCAGTCCGATGAAGGACAGGCCCGAGGCAGAGAGGATGGTCCCGCCGATATCCAAAGTGAATGCCACCAGCAACGGGGCCCATGCATTCGGCAGTATGTGGCGGAACATGACTCGTCCGGAAGGAGCTCCGACGCTTCGAGCTGCTTCTACGAAGGCCATCTCCTTGACATAGAGAACTTGGCCTCTGATTAGTCGCGCATAGCCGGGCCAGCCGGTGAAGACGAGTGCGATCTGTATCTTCCACAACCTGTCGAAGTTCTCGATTACTGTGATGCTGCCTTCGTCATTGCCGGACCATGAGAATACGGTTGCTGCAGCAATGAAGATTACAATTGTCCTGAAAGTCAGGTAACGATACGGGTTCCTCCAGTCGAATGCGTCCTTGGCTCTTGTGCCTATGCCTCTGGTCGGAATCATATCGATTAGGTGGCGATCCACAACTAGAAGGAATCCGATGAAGCACAGGGCGAGCGCAGTTGCCGCTAACCTCCATGTTCTTGATTCTCCGATTTCGAAAACGTACTCCCATGGCCCTAGAACTAAGAATGCAAATATGAGTACGAGAAGTAAGATGGGCCTCACAAGTGCGTATGAGGAATCGCTAGGAGAGTCGGGGGCGATTGATTTGGGGAGAAGGGTCTCGTCTATGTGAGATCGGAGGTAGACTGCCAGAAATGCGATTGGAATCAGTAATGCGAACCACAATGGCAGAGTGAAGTCGTCTACAGCCTGGAGTGCCGCTACGAATGCTAGTGCTAGGATGAGGCCGGGAACTGCGAAGAAGATGTCCGTGATCCTCATTATCACCTCGTCGACCCTTCCTCCGAAATAGCCGCTGATGCTGCCAATTACAGTGCCGATAATTACAGTCAGAGTAGCGACCGTGAAACCAATCTTCAAGGAGACCCTAGAGCCGTACAGGATTTTGCTGAACATATCCTGCCCTTCTTCGTTGGTTCCGAAGACGCACACATCATAGCCGTCTGGCAGCCACCAGTGGTGCATGTCTTCGTTGTCGAACATGTATGTGATCTTGATCTGATTGATCGAATTGTTCTCCATCAATTCGTCTGAGATCCAGAAGTAGGAGTGATTGGATGGTTCTAGGTACAGGAGACCAAGTGGCAAGGGATATCCGTTCCTATCTACCAAGGCCCTGTACTCTGTCACTACAAGCGTGTCTTGGTAGAATGAGCTATCATCAGCAATCTTGGTAGGGCTCAGGGCGAGGGTTCCATTCTCGTCCCAGCGTCTGAGTTCTGTCAGCGATACCTTCTGTTCACGCATATCGCATTCCTCTGAGAACGGTTCCTTCCTCTGAGGCTCGTAATCGATAGTCCAGACATCCCTGGTATCCTGTATGTCCCTGCCTGGGTGTTCTACTGCAATATCATCAGCAAAGATGGAAATTGTGCAGACTGAAAGCACCATGAATAGGCCGACGATGGCCAACAGTGACCTCCTGTAGATCTTCCAGGTTCTGGCCAAATCAATTCTAGTCTGGTATAGGCGCTCGGAGAGTCTGCGACGGCTCTCCGCCCTTTCCTCCTCGCCATCTTGCCAAGTCATTCTAGCCTCACCCTTGGGTCCACGACACCGTACAAGATGTCGACAATAAGATTGGAGAGCAGGAAGATTACTGCAGTAATCAGGGTCACGCCCATCAGGACTGAGTAATCCAGATTGATGATTGCATCCACTGCTACATTGCCCATTCCGTAGAATGCGAAGATTGACTCAGTAAGCACAGCTCCTCCGATAGCACCGCCAATCGAGAAACCCAGAATGGTTAGTATGGGAATGAGTGCATTCCTGCAGGCGTGGACGATTATCACCCTGGACTCAGACAGTCCCTTGGCTCGGGCTGTTCTGACATAATCCTCGTTCATCACTTCTAGTAGGCTAGCACGCATGTACCTCAGAAGCGAGCCAGCGCTTGCTATTCCTAGCGTTAGCGAAGGGAGGATTAGGTGGGACAGGGTGTCCTTGAAAAGTAGCGAATTGGATGCATAATCGGAATGGATCGAATCGAGGGCTTCGTCTGTCACGAACCAACTGTCGACTAGGTGGAATCCGGAGCCTCCGGAAGGATACCAAGATGGGTAGCATGCGATTCCCGAGATTACCGTATCGCACAGAGCAGATGTTCTATCCGGATAGGTCAGGGCTGCGTCATGCCTTCCGTATATCGGGAGGCACCCTCCATCAGTGCCAAAAATTGGATCACAAATACCACCCACATCCGAACCCGTCCCGATATAGAGTTGGAGCATCATCGCGAGCCAGAAGATTGGTAGAGAGACAAAAGCGATGGCCAGGAAGCGAGAGATTTGGTCGAAGGTCTGGTCTTGCTTAACAGCACTCAGAATCCCTAGGGTTATCCCGATTGGATATGCGATGAGTAATGCGAACAAAGTCATCTCCAATGTGACAGGGGCGGCATCTCTGACGACCTCTGAAGTAGGGCGATTGTAGGATGTAGATTCTCCCCAATCTCCTGCCAGAAGATTTTCCAGATATATCACGAATTGTTCTGTTACTGGTTTGTCCAACCCAAGACGCTCTATCTGCAATTCCAGCATCGTCTTGCCTGTTACCGGGTCGACCAGCCCGCACCTCTCGCCACAGAGAATTGCAGCAGGGTTGGATGGGATGATCTGTGCAATCATGAATGTGAATACAGTGACCCCGACCATTACGGGAATCAAAAGTAGGATTCGACGAACGATGAATTCACTCGTCTTCATCCCGGGCCCACATCCTATACCCGTAGATTAGTTGAGCATGATTAATCACTATTGCGAGTGGTTCTGCCCTTCACTCCGTATGCTCGTCGCTACCATCGCAACCAATCGTATTGTTACCCCGCGCCGGGCCGGGTGGCCCGACGCGAGGCTTTTCGTAAATCCTAACCTCAATGGTTTGAGTTTTAGCACTCGCCGACGTAGGCGCCTTCGAGCATTGCCAACTTATCCCAGTTGAAGTAGTAGTCTCCACCGATCGCGTCGTAGGCCGGAGGGCACATGTGTACCGATCCAACACCTACACCAGCTGACTGACCCAGTAGGGCCATGGTCGGGCTGGTGACCCATAGCTCGTATGCCTCGGCATACAAGGCTGCACGGGCGTCGCTGTCCAGCTCCTTCCTAGCGTCTAGGAGGATTGCATCCAGCGCATCGTTGTGGAAGTGGCCGTGGTAGGCATCTCCACCGATGTCGGCACTACCGGCGAATGGTGACCAGTAGTTGTCAGGGTCGAGGTAGTCTGGACCCCAGCCGATGACCCAAAGGTCCCACTTGCCGTAGATGTAGTTGTCAATCACGGTAGCCCAAGGCTGGTCGGCGTTGTCGTTGACAACTCCGATCGACTCGAGGGCAGGTCCCCAGAGCTGTGCGACAGCGATGCGGTTGTCGTTACCGGTGTTGGTCAGAATCCTGACCTGGTTCGGTAGGCGGCACTCGGTTCCATCGCGGTCTGCCTCAGCGACGACGGTTGGCGCTTCGGTCAGTGTGATCGAAGCACAGTCGTACTGGCGGATGAAGCCAGCTTCTTCGAGGATCTGCTCCGCGTACGCAAGGTCGTAGGTGAACACCTCGTACTGCGTGTCATCGTAAGGGAACCCAGTCGGGATTGGACCGTAGATAGGTGCCAATTCGCCCTTGTAGGACTCACTCTGGATGGTGTCGTAGTCAAGGGTGTAGGACAGAGCCTGTCTTACCGCTGAGACACTCAGGACGTTGCAGTCGTTCGTTCCATCGCCATCACAGTCGTGGTTGATGATGTCGATGGTGTTTCCATCAGCATCGTCAGCCTTAGGCATGTGGTTGTATGGTACGTTCACCACAACATAGGAAGGTCGGTATGTGCACCTGAATCCTTCCTTTCCGTATGCGTTTGGCAGGTCCTCCATGTTCTCGCAGAACTCGGTCTTCTGAGCAGACGGGATGTATGCCCGGTCAACCTCGCCGTCCTGGAGAGCAAGGACACGTGTCTGGGTCTCCTCGACTAGGTCGATGACTACTCTGTTGATGTTGTAGTCAGACTCTTCCCAGTACATCCAGTTAGGCTCCAGTACGGCACGGGTGCCGCGGGCCCACTGAGAGACCATGTATGCGTTGGTTCCTGCACCGATAGGTGCCTCGTCCATCCACTCGTGGCAGTAGTCATCCGAAGTGACTGATCCGTTCTCATCGGTCTCAGTGACTCTGTTCGCCTCACATAGATCGGCGTTGATTACCGAGCCGACAGTGTAAGCGATAGTTGCCACAAACGCGGACGATGGGTCGAAGATGTTCACAGAGAATGTGTTATCATCAATCACTGTCAGATTATCTCCGCCCATATCATCGTGGTTACCATCTGCATCGTTGCAGTTGAAAGACTGCGTCAAGATCCAGTTGACTCCAGAGGATGGTGAACCCATTCCAATCACACGGCACCACGAGTAAACTGCATCAGATGCAGTCATCTTGTCGCCGTTGCTGAAATAGACGTCGTCACGCAGGGTGAAGGTGTAGGTTAGACCATCGTCACTCGTTGTGTAACCCGTCGCCAAGCGGGGGACAATTATCGAACCGCCATCGCCGTCACCCTCGTAGCGGTAGAGGGTGTCGTAGACGTTCGATATGATGTCACCTGATGCCGAATCATAAGCATCGGCAGGGTCGTGAGTGTCTGCCTCACCGATGGTCATTATCGTCATCTCACAAGGGTTGTTGGTACCCAAGTCACGGCACTTTCTGGACACAGAAAGGTTGTACCATGCATCTGCGAATCCCATGTCTCCCGATCCATATGCCGTCATGATGTCGGCTTGTGCCATACCATAGTCGCAAGAGCCGTCGTCTACTTCCGCGTCAGCGTTGTAGTTGTTAGCTCCGTCGTCCATGCAGCCTTCCACTGGAGGCTCTGGCTCTGGCTCTGGCTCAGGATCAGCGTAGGTGCATGATCCATCGTCCTTGGTGGCATCGGGGTTGTAGTTCTCAGCATCGGCATAGGTGCAACCTAGTACGTCCTCTGGTTCCGGTTCCGGTTCATCGTCGTCCCCACCGAGACACCCGGCAAGGACTGACGCAATCATTAGCGTGCAAAGAAGTGTTGCTTTCAGCTTAGACTTCATACGTCGTGCGTGCAAGTATAGACTATTTAGTATCAATGTAAATTGCCCTTCAACACACCATTTGGGCTAGTTCCGTAGGCTTCAAGTCACCACAGTCGGAAAACGATTTACTGCGGGGATAATGCTATCGCAATCGGGTGGGTAATGGTGGACGTGCCGAGATTTG
>ENA-UPTF01002562-UPTF01002562.1-marine-metagenome-genome-assembly--contig:-NODE-2562-length-10449-cov-2.694659_pt1 | contig 10449 bp, 9 predicted proteins | sample MGYA00238166_ERZ767019 | MGnify/ENA primary metagenome ERZ767019 (study PRJEB28930, sample SAMN06266391) | marine metagenome | isolation source: Sea water from 250 m depth | place: Atlantic Ocean | study... | reverse complement strand
TGGTCGCTCTGCACTGTGCGCAAAATCTCGAAGTCACCCGCCCAGCCGCACTTCTCGACGATCGTGTCGAGCAGCGGCACGCTGACGAGCAGCGCCTCTTCCCCGACTCGAATCAATTGGTAGTCGAACCGTGAATTGTAGGCGACGGCGAGGTTGGCCGGCAGTGTCCACGGCGTGGTCGTCCAGATCAGCAGGTGCATGTCGGTCTCGCCGACGATTGGGAATTTAACGTAGACACTCTGGCTGACGTGATCCTGATATTCGACCTCCGCCTCGGCCAGCGCTGTGCGGCACGGGATGCTCCAGTAAACCGGTTTTTTGCCGCGATAAACAAACCCCTTCTCGACCAACCCGGCAAACAACCGCAGCTCCTCAGCCTCGTACGCGGGGTGGAGTGTCAGGTACGGATTGTCCCATTCGCCGAGCACGCCGAGCCGCTTGAACTGCTCGCGCTGTTTATCGACGAAGCCAAGCGCGTACTCCTCGCAGGCTTTGCGAATCGTCGCCGGCGTGGCGTCGGTGTTGCCGTCCTTGCGCATCTGCTGTGTGACCTTGAACTCGATAGGCAACCCGTGGCAGTCCCAGCCCGGAACGTACGGCACGTGTTTACCTCGCAGCGTCTGGTACTTGAGAATGAAGTCCTTGAGAATCTTGTTCAGCGCTGTGCCGATGTGCACGTCCCCATTGGCGAATGGCGGGCCGTCGTGCAGCAGAAAGCGCTCGGCGCCTTCGCGGCGTTTTTGGATCTGCTCGTACAGGCCGTCTGCATGCCACTTGGCCAGGCGTTCCGGTTCGCGCTGGACGAGGCCGGCGCGCATCGGGAAATCCGTCTGCGGCAGATTCAATGTTTTTTTATACTCCATCCTAGAACCCGCCCGGGCGGGCAGGCGCGGGAACCTACCAGTCCGCTTAGCCAAAGGCAAAAGCAGAAACCTGCCGGGAGTGCTTGGCTTGACTGCGATTGGCCAAGCGGTACGGTTGGCGGCATGAAGAATCACTTCGTTCGACCAACCGTCACCTCTCTGCTGCTCGTCGGTGCTGCGCTTGGCCTGTCCGCCGAGGAACCCAGGCTGGAGCAAAGCAAACGCCGGCTTGCCATCAACGAGCTGCACGGGAAGCCTGCACCCAAGCTGGCGCTAACCCAGTGGTTGAACACCAAGGGGGGTAAGGCACCTGAAACCAAGGGCAAGATCGTCGTGCTCGATTTTTGGGCGACGTGGTGTGGTCCTTGCATTGCCTCCATTCCCAAGACCAACAAGCTCAGGAAAAAGTATGCCGACAAGGGTGTAGTCATCATTGGCGTCTGCGCTTCGCGCGGCGGCGAGAAAATGAAGCAGACCGCCGAGCAGCACGGCATTGAGTACCCGGTTGCGCTCGACGCAGACGGCAAAGTGGTTGGTGCCTATGCCGTCAACAGCTATCCCGACTACTACATCATTGATCGCGACGGAAAGTTGCGGTGGGGTGATATTGCCAATGCGGATGTTGAGAAAGCCATAGGGCATTTATTGGCCAAGAAATAATTTCCGAATGATAGCATGACCGATACGATATACCCAAGAAGCCCGTATGAAGTGATGGACGGCTGGGTGCACCTGCCGCGCCTGGTTGACAAAATCCGCCTGCACGAGGCCGGCCAATTACCCGACGATTACCAGCGGAACTATCTGCACAAAGGATTCGACCTGGCTTGGTTCAAGGCCAGCGGCGTCGAGCCGGACACCCTTGTCGGCGTTGTCCAAAATTCGATCACCGACGGCCAGGTCAGCGACTGGGTCAAGGCCAACGTGAACGCCTCCGACGAAGCCAAGGCGGCGTTGCGTGGTAAGCTGTTGAGCTACGGCACCGAGGGCGCGCTGCTTGAGCTGCTCATCAAGCGGAAGGCCGAGTCTGGACTGCAGGATCGGGACGACATCCGTTGCATGTTCGACTACATCGACGCCGACGAAGGCCGAAGCTGATCACTCTGCTTGGCCAGGCTCTGCTTGGATTTTTTGGGTGGTGCGGAAGTGGAGCTTGGCGACTTTGCCAAGCTTGTTCATTCCATGTTTTTTGAGGAACTCCGCGCCGGCAGCGTCCACTTTTGACGAGGCGCCCTTGGGCAATTCCAGGTCAAACTCCCGGCCAAGCGCGGCAAGGCGCTCGACGAACACGGCTCGTGCCAAGATCGACGCGGCGGCCACCGCGATGTCGGACTCGGCCTTGTGCATTTGCACCAGTTCAAGTTGGCGGCCTGCCTCCATCAGCGCGCTTTTCACCGTGGCTTTGTTCCGCGCGAACTGGTCGCTAACCGCGCGCAGCGGCGGCGGCTCCATGCGATGCCGCTGGCCAAGCAGATTCTCGATGACGCGTGCGTGGCCCCAGGCGAGAATCTTGTTCACGTTGCGCATGGTTTGGTGAAGCCGGTTGTACGTGGCATTGCCGATCGGCACGACGGAGTGGACGCAGCCGGGGATTTCACGAATGCCCTTGGCCAAGGTGGCAATTTTCTTGTCGGTGGTGATGGTTTTGGAATCCTTGACGCCCAGTTCGTGCAGCGTGCGGGCCACCGGCTCGTTAACGTAAACACCGGCGACAACCAGCGGCCCAAAAAAATCGCCCTTTCCACTTTCGTCGACGCCAAGTCGGGGCTCAAGTTGTTCTGGCTGCGTCTCAAGTTCGTAGCCAAGGATCGCCTGGCCGAGCACCTCCGGCTCGAGGGTGAACTCGACAAACTCGCGCGTGCCTTTGCCCTGCGCGAGCAGCTTGCCGCTCTCGTACCAGGTGACGGTGAGGCCCGGACGCTTGAAGCTGTAAAGGGCATGCGGCACATCGGCGGTGTCAAAATCGCGCTTGGCCAGGATTCCGCGCAACATCTCCGCCTGCTCGGGAGAGAGTTTGGCGGTGTGGCTGGTCATCAGGCGGAAATAGGTTCGCCGGCAGGCTCAACCCATTTGTCGTGTTCTCGGATGAGATCGACGAGGCTCTCGACTGCCTCTGCTTCGGGGATGTTGAACCGCACTGGCTCGCGGCCGACGTAGAGGTTGATCTTGTTTGGCGCGCCGCCAACGTAGCCGAAATCGGCATCGGCCATTTCACCCGGACCGTTCACGATGCATCCCATGATGGCGATTTTCACGCCCTTGAGGTGCTCGGTGCGGGCCTTGATGCGGGCGGTGACTTCCTGCAGGTCAAACAGCGTACGTCCGCAGCTTGGGCAGGCGACGAAGTCGGTTTTGAACGAGCGACAACCGGCGGCCTGCAAAATATTGTAGGCTAGGCGCAGCGATTGGCCGGCACCACTCTCGCCGCGAATCAAAATGGCGTCCCCAATGCCGTCGCACAGCAGCGAGCCGATCACGACGGCGGCGCGCAGCAGGGCGATGTTTGGTTCGAGCGGCGTGTCGCCGAAGCTGAGGCAGTCCTTCAGCAAAATTGGATTTGCGCGGCCAAGCGCCTTGAGCCGGCCGGCCAAAAGTCGAAAGGCGGTGATAGTGGGCAGGTCGATGTCGTCCTTCACCGTGACGAGTTGGGTGTCGCAGTTGATGGAAAACGCCTCGCGCGGATCGACTTCCATCACGTTGAGTTCCTCGTAAACTGCTTCCGGCTTCACGTCGTCGCCTGGCTGGATGCGCGGCACGAGCTTGTCCCAGGCGGCGCTCGTCACAACAACGCGGATGGTTTGTTCACCGCCGCACTTCACACCGTCGGTCAACTCGATCTCCGGTGTTGAACGGCGTGCGTAATCGAACGGGTCGTAGGCCAGCGGCACGTCCGGCACCTCGGCGACCGGGTCGGTCAACTCGGGGATCTGCGCGAGCAGGTCATTGCAGACGGCGATTTCGTTGGGCGAATCCTCAGTGAGCGAAACGCGGATCGTGTCGCCCAGGCCGTCGCACAGTAACGAGCCGATTCCGATGGCGCTCTTGATGCGGCCATCCTCGCCATCGCCGGCCTCGGTGACACCCAGGTGCAGCGGGTAATTCCAGTCCGACCCGAGCTTGGCTAAGCGCGCGGCCAGAAGCCGGTAACACTCGATCATCACCTTTGGGTTGCTGGACTTCATCGAAAACTTGAAATTGTGAAAGTCGCGTGCGCGTGCGATATGGGCAAACTCAAGCGCACTCTCCACCATGCCCAGTGGCGTGTCGCCGTAGCGGTTCATGATGCGGTCGCTGAGCGAGCCGTGGTTGGTGCCGATACGCAGTGCTCGGTTGCGCGTTTTGCACTCCTCGACAAGCGGCCCAAATTCCTCTTCGATGCGGTTAAGTTCCGAGGCATACTCGTCGTCAGAGTATTCGCGGATGTTGAATTTTTTGGAGTCAGCGTAGTTGCCGGGGTTGACGCGAACCATCTCGCACCACTTCACCGCCTCGAGTGCGGCATCCGGCTTGAAATGAATGTCGGCGACCACCGGCACATTCGAGCCGCGCGCACGGATGCCGGCAACGATCGGCTCGAGGTTGGCGGCGTAGCGCTTGGTTTGCGCAGTGATGCGTACGATTTGGCAGCCGGCATCGACCAAGGCCATTGATTGCTCGATGCAGGCGTTGGTGTCGAGCGTGCTGCAGGTGATCATCGACTGGCGAACGACAGGTTTACCGCTGCCGACGGTGACGCCTCCGTTCTCCGGTTCACCGATGATCACCGGGCGCGTTTCTCGGCGCGCATGCCGAAACGGAGAGGCGCAGTAGTTCATGGCGGTGGCTATTCGCTGGCGGCAGGAGTGGGGTCGGCCGGTGCCTTTATTTCAACTTCGTTGTTAAACATGTCAACGAAGATATCTGAACGCTCAAAAACATCATGGAACGTTACGTAAACCATCAATGAAATTAGCGCGACTGCAAAACCAGTGGTCGCCCACTCCTGGAGTTTAACTGGGATTTTGCGGCGGAAAATACCCTCGATCAAACCCATTACGGTGTGGCCACCGTCCAGCACTGGGATCGGCAGCATGTTGAGGATGGCGAGGTTTACATTAAGCAGCACGAGGAAATTCAATGCCAGTCGATAGTCTATTTTAACCATGGCACCGATCATCGCGAGGATGCCGACCGGGCCGCTCAAGTCGCTTACGCCGACCCCGGTCTGTTCCTTGTGAAACAGCGCATATAGAGTCCGCCACATGAGCGAGCCGACTTCCGAGATGTTCTCCCAAGGTGTCGGCCCGGGTTGGCGTTCAATGTAAACCCTAGGGCCGCTACCGAACTGTACACCGATCATCACCTTGCCCTCGATCAAGCGTGGTGTGATTGGCAAAGTGACCCGTTCCTCATTGCGATGAACAACAATCTCGGTTGCCGTGCCGCCGTTTTTTTGCAGTTCATCGATCAACTGACCTTGGCCGCCGATCGGGATTTCGCCGAGCGAGATAATTTTGTCGTCCGCTTTCAAGCCGGCCTCGTCGGCTGCTTGTCCCGCGAGCACGCGCCCCACGATCGGCGGATACTTCGACGGAAGGTCGAGTGTCCTGATTGGTATCTCGTCACTGACCGGCGTGGACATCAGCACTCGGGTGAATTCGTCGTTGTCACGCAGGAATGTCACCTCGAAGCGGTTCGTCAACGACAAGGCGGTTAGTTTGTACGCCTCCTCCCAAGAAGCGATTGGCTCACCGTCGATCTTCGTGACGACGTCGCCTTCGCGAATGCCCAACTCATACTCTGCCGATTCCTCGCTTAGGTTGCCTACAACGGGAGGTGTAATCATTTCCGGTAGGCCGACGAAATAGATGACGGTCGCCAGCACGACGGCGAACACGATGTTCATGATCGGACCGGCGACGGCGACGGCGATCTTGGCCCACGGTGAAATCTCCGGGAGCGGCTCGGTGTCCTCTTCGTTTTTGCCTTCGATTGCGTCGCTAGTGAGCATCTGCGGCAGTTTCACAAAGCCGCCAGCCGGGATGGCCCGGACGGTGTAAAGGATACCGTCTTTTTCTCTCTTCCACAGAATTTTGCCGAAGCCGATCGCGAACTCCTCCACCTTCATACCGCACTTGCGCGCGACGAAATAGTGACCCCACTCATGCACAAAGATCGCCGCGCCAAAGAGCAGCAGCACGGCGACGATCACGTAAATTGTCGTTAAAACAACCATCTATTTAATTTCGTTTGGACAGGCGCAAAACCGGCGCAACCGATGGAACAGTCAACGAAAAGCGCTAAATTGTTCAAAATTAAACCGAATTCCCCGCTGCCCCGGCCAACAAGGATTACATTCTGGACAGCGCGGCGTCAAACCGCTTCAAAACCTGCACTTGGCCAAGTACCTCCATTAAATGATACAGGCTCGGACCAACCTTGCTGCCGGTGCAGGCCACGCGAGCCGGCATGACGAGCACCTTGTTCTTCACATCGCGCTCGGCGGCCGTGGCCTTGAGCGCCTCCTGCAGCGTATCGCTGTCGAACTTGGCCAGACCGGCGTACGCCTCCCGTAGCGCGGCCAGGTGCGGCTTGTTCTCCACCGTCAAGGCCTGCGCTGCCGCCTCGGCGTTTAGTTCTACCTCGTCTCTAAAGAAAAATCCGATGTAGCCGGCAACGTCGTTGAGGTTCTTGATTTTGTCCGTGCACAGGGCTAACGCGGCGGCCGCGTAGTCGGCATCGAGATCCGCGGGGTCGAGCCCGGTGGCCTGCAGTTGAGCAAGCGCCTGGCTTTTGAAATCGTCCGGGGACAGTGCACGGATATGCTCGAAGTTCAGCCAGTCGAGTTTGGCTATGTCAAACCGCGCGTTGGCCCGCTGCACACCGGGGAGGTCGAATCGCTCGATCAATTCAGCCGTCGGCATCATCTCGGTGTCGTCCTTCGGCGACCAGCCTAGGAGGCTGAGGTAATTCACCACAGCCGATGGCAGGTAGCCGCCCTCCATGTACGTGCTCATCGATGCGCCGGTGTCACGCTTGCTCATCTTCGAGCCGTCGCTGTTCAGGATCAGTGGGATGTGCGCAAATTTCGGAGACTCCACGCCGAATGCCTTAAAAAGTTCAACATGCTTGGAGGTGTTAGAGAGGTGATCCTCGCCGCGAATGACATGAGTGATGTTCATCTCTATGTCATCCACCACGTTCACGAGATGAAACACCGGCTTGCCGTCGGATCGAACGATCACAAAATCGGGATCCGCTTCTTCGCGGTCGGTGAGTTTGCGGACGACATCGCCGGCCACTAGGTCGGGGATTGTGACCGGCTCGCGGGTCATGCGGAACTTGACCGCGCCCTCGTGCTCGTACGCCAGGTCCTTGTCGAGTAGTTCCTGAATTCTGCGCTGATAAATTTCGCCGCGCTGCGATTGAAAATATGGCCCTAAATCGCCCTTGCTCTCCTGCATCGCATCGCCGGATACAGGGCCTTCATCCCAGTCAAGCCCGAGCCAGCGCAGGCCGTCCAGGATCACATCGACCGCTTCGCGGGTGTTGCGGGCGTCATCCGTATCTTCCACCCGCAGAACGAATGTGCCGCCGGTGTGCCTCGCATACAGCCAGTTGAACAGCGCCGTGCGAGCGCCGCCGATGTGAAGATAGCCGGTTGGACTGGGTGCAAATCGAACTCGAAGACTCATTTACTAGATGGTTCCCAAAAAAACCGGCGCGGACGTTACCGGCCCCCCGGTCACCGGGCAAGCCTTGGGGTCCGCTTGGCCAAGTGGGCTATTTCAGGGCGCGAAGTTTGATGTCCTTGTATTCGACGTGCATGACTTGGCCGCCGTGGAGTTGCAGGCCGATGTGCCCTTCCGTCCGGCCCTTGTCGTTGGTCAGCTTCGTTGAAACGACTCCGTTGATTTTCACCGTGACGTCGCCGCCCTTGGCCGTCAGCTCGAGGTCGGTCCATTCGCCTTTTTTGTAGGCGCGTTTTTTCGCCACTTCAGCGGTCGGCTGGTGGACCCAGCCACGGCCGCCGGTCTCGTACAGGCCGCCGGTCTCATCCGTCTCGTCCACCTCGACCTGAAAGCCGTGGACGCTGACGCCGCTCTTCACTCGATCGACGCGAAAATAAAACCCGCTGTCGCCATGCAGCACGCGGAACTTGGCTTTCACCACGAAATCCCTGAAGCGTTTCTTGCTCAGCAAAATACCGTGGCGAGGTTCATTCTTCGGGCTGGTCCCGATGATGGTGCCATCCTTCACCTCCCATTTGCCGCCCGGCGTGGGTTCCCAGCCGTCGAGGTTTTTGCCGTTGAAGAGCGGCTGGAACTTGGCATCGGCTGCCTGTGTAGAAACGCCGGCCAAAAGGACCAGGCCCAAAACCAATCCAAGGGTGAGTGTTTTTTTCATGTGCGAGCGACCGGCAGCCTATCGCACCCTGCTGATTTGCCAAGCGCTTAGGCCGCCGAACAGCGCGTGCGGTGTCCATGCGGCGAGATGTGGCGAGAGTTGACCGCCGACGGCCATCGCGAATTGCTGAACCATGAAGAATGCCAGGCAAACGATGATGCCAGCGGCGACACCCACTGCGGCGTTACGTCGGCCGGTCGGTGCGGCGAATGGGATCGCGATCAGCACGACGATGAAGCACGTCAGCGGTTCGGCCAAACGGGCCTGGTACTGGGCATTGAGGATCGCTTTTTTTTCCGGCGTTATGGCTGGGTGGATGCGCCTGTAGTCGTCGATCTCGGCCAACGATACGCTCCAGCGCTTGTGCGCCCGCTTATCGAACAGAGGTGCGATCTTCAGTGCACCCTCGATTTGTGCTGGTGTTTCTTCGAACTCCTCGAGACGGAGTGTTTCGCGCCAGGTGATGGCGTGCGCCTCAGGGAATCCTTCCGTGGGTGCGTAGTCCTTGATGGGGATATCGTTGCCATCAATTCCTTTAGCATTTAAAAAAGTCCATCCGTCATCCTCCCACAGCGCAATTGGAGTCATGATTTCGCGCTTCGGCTGATCATCGTCCCATTTCCACGAGATGATGATGGGGTTCTTGCCAACGCCGCGCATCTCTCCGGTCGCCGGATTAAACGCCGGTATTTGCCAGCTGCGGTTGGCACGATCGTTGCGGAATTTCACATCGGCGATCCATCCGCGGCCGAGGGAGTTTTCTTCGCCGGCCGCCTGGCCGCCCTTGATGATTTCCCCCTCGCGCAGGCCGTTTGGCAGCCAATTCTCGTTCGACCAATACAATCCCGCAGAGAGCAGCACACCAACAAGCAGGTAAGGCGCGCTCATACGAAACATGCCGACGCCGGCGTTGCGGATGGCGATGAACTCGTGGTGACGCGAGTGCTGGTTGATGGCGTACATGAGCGATAGCAGCAGCGCCACCGGCACGACGACGAAGAAATTTCCTGGCAGTGTCACCCAGTAAAACCGTGCGATCTCGGCCGCACTCAATCCGGCAAACTCATCCAGCCCGTTGATCAGGTCGAAGGCAATCCACAGGATCATAAACCCGGACAGACAAATGATGAACGGAACGAGCCACTCGCGAATGAGGTAGCGATCCAGCAGGCGCATGAGCGGCGCAGCGTATCCATCGGCTAAGGTCAAGGCAAGCGGCGCGCTTGGTCAGGCGCTCAAAAGAGGCCCGGTATGAGGGCCTTGCGCTTGGCCGGGTAATCCGGAAACTGTCCGCGATACCAGCGGTGGTGTGCCCGGGCTCGCGGCATAAGGTTGGCCATCGTCCACGCCGCGAATGCCAGTCCAGCCGGGCTCCATGTTAGCAGCGCCCAGCCGATCCACTCGACGATTTCGCCGAGATAGTTCGGGCAGGAAACCCAGCGGAACATTCCGCCGTGCGGGATAGAGTATTTGCCAGGATTCTCCCTACGCAATCGCAGCAGCCGATTGCAGGAATCCATGTTGATCACCAAGCCGATGCCAAAAACCATTAACCCCGTGATAAAGCGCCAGTTGCCAAGCCAGGCGGAACTGTCGATGGTCGGGTGGATAAACAGCCAGGCGCCCTGCAGCGAGCCGTTGATGAGATTGAACACCAACCCCATCAGCATCAGCAGCATCGGCATCGGGCTGCTGGTCCTGGCCAGGCGGAACGGATAAATCCACGCCCGGTGCAGATAGTGCGCCTGCCAGATCAGGAAAAACACGAGCATCACCGGCGACTCCCAGCCGCGAACCCACACAAAGGCGCCGGCTGGGACGATCACTGCCGGCGACTCCATTAGCAGCCAGCCAGAGCGGGCGCTGATCAGCGGCCTCCAGGTGCCCTGGTTGTGCCGTCCGTAGGGGGCGTTTATGAAGCAGAGGCAGATCGCAATTGGCAGCGCCAGTGCCAACCATACCCAGGTGAACGAGGTGAGCCAATCGGGGTCAGTCGCGATAGTGATGGTTTCGGGCGGCATCGGTGCGTGCCCTATCAGGGACAAACTAGCCGGTGATTCAAGCTAAAAAACATCAGCGCTTTACAGCTTCACAGGCGAGGGATAGTTTTTCCGGATGTCGTCAAAACTCGACGAGTCGGATTTTGTAGATCGGGACCTCGAGGCTACGAAGGAGACCGGCGAACTTTCCCCCGGGTCGG
>ENA-UPTF01002561-UPTF01002561.1-marine-metagenome-genome-assembly--contig:-NODE-2561-length-10453-cov-6.723786_pt1 | contig 10453 bp, 19 predicted proteins | sample MGYA00238166_ERZ767019 | MGnify/ENA primary metagenome ERZ767019 (study PRJEB28930, sample SAMN06266391) | marine metagenome | isolation source: Sea water from 250 m depth | place: Atlantic Ocean... | reverse complement strand
GAACCTGTAACTGTTGAAATAGTTGCAAAACATATAGCTGATCAATGTCAACATTACACGCAATATGCTGGTGCTAGACCAATCGGCGTTGCATTGATTATAGGTGGTGTAGATCAAAATGGAAATTCGTTGTTTTTAACTGACCCAAGCGGAACATATGTTCCATATAATGCAGTTGCAATTGGTGCTGATTCAGACAAAGTAACAGAATTTTTACTAAAAAACTATAAACTAAACATGACTATGGAAGAATCAAAAATATTAGCCGTGGCTTCAATTATGTTGGTAAGCGAAAATATTCAAAATAACGAAAATGTTACAATTTCTGAAATTAAATCTGATACTAAACGATTTAACATTATACCTAAAAATGATATTGCAAAAATAGTAGAAATTGCAAAACAAAAATATCAAACTGAAAAAAAATAATAAAATAGTTTTATAACTTATTGAGTAGTGTAAATGATTGAATTTATCAATAGCAATACCTGATTCAGCATTACAAGACGAATCAACTCAATTATACAAAACAAAGAAAGCATCAATAATCGCAAGATCATGTGCAATTTTCAAAATAAATCAAATTTTTATCTACAAAGACAAAAGTGAAAATAAAAGTGACTCAATGCTTCTATCAATCTTACTAAAATATTTAGAAACACCACAGTATTTTCGTAGGCAATTATTCCCAAAATCAAAATTATTAAACTACTCAGGTGTATTACAACCACTGAATATTCCTAACCATTTAGTAACATCAAATAAAAAATTAATAAAAAAGAATGATTTACGTGACGGATTAATCATAAATCATAAAGGTAAAAAATTTGTTGATATTGGAATAGGCAAACTAATTCCATATTTTGGAAAAGTGAAACATGGTGTACGAATTGTAGTAAAAATCATAAACACTGAACCAAACTTTACAATTAAAGAGATATCAAAGGATGATGTTAAAGATTATTGGGGATATAAGGTAAAAGAAAGAGGAAATCTGTTTTCAACTTTATCTTCTTGGCCTGGTAAAATAATTTTAACATCAAAAAAAGGTAAAATTTTTACAACATCTGATGCGGTAAAATTTATCAAGTCAAGTGATTCTATACTTCTTGTATTTGGAACAACAAACAAAGGAATACATGAAATTCTAGGCGCAGATATTAAGAAAATTCAAAACTCGAAGATCTTTAATTTTTTTCCAAATCAAGCAACACAAACTGTTCGTCTTGAGGAAGCAATTTTGGGAACATTATCAATAATTAATTCTTATAATTATAATAAATCTTGAAGGATGTAAAATATGGCTACAAAGAAAAAATTTTTAGTTTTAGCAATAATTGTTGGTATTGTAGGAGTTTCATTAGGCGGCTATACAATTTTTTTATCAATTAGTAATCTGATTAGACCGTAAGATCTGTTGGAATAAAAAACATGATTAATTTGTTAGTAAGTATATAATGGGCTAACAACTTTTTTCGTTTGTTATGGGACATAGAAGACACAGTGCACCACGTAGAGGTAGTCTTGCATACCTTCCTAGAGGTAGAGCTAAAAGTATGGAAGCTCGAATTAGATCGTGGCCAAAAATAGACTCAGATGAGCCAAAATTATTAGGTTATGCTGGATTCAAAGCTGGATGTGTACAATTAGTCAGTATAGATGACCGTGAAAAAACACCCAACCATGGAAAACAACTTGTTAGTCTTGGTACAGTTATTGTAACACCACCAAATCTTATAGTTGGAATTAGATGTTACTCAAAGGACTCAAATGGAAAACATGTGTACTCAGATTTTTATGCAAATAATTTACCAAAAAATATTTCATACTTGATTAAATCAAAAGATAAACAAGATTTGCCAGAATACTCAGAAAAAGAATTTAAAAAAATTCAAGAGGTTTATGCTTTGATTGCTGTTACTCCTAAAAATGCTGGTTTAGAACAAAAAAAACCATATATTTTTGAAGCGATTGTAAGCGGTGGGGATACTAAAAAGCAATTTGTGTTTGTTAGTGAACTTTTAGGCAAAGAAGTAAAAATTGATCAGGTTTTTGAAGCGGGCGTTGCTGTTGATACTGCTGCAATCACTAAAGGTAAGGGATGGGAAGGTCCAATTACTAGATGGGGAGTAAAAAGAAAACAACACAAATCAAGAAAAAGTGTTAGAGAAGTTGGTTCACTTGGTCCTATATCACCACAATATGTAATGTACACTGTACCAAGAGCAGGACAACGTGGTCTTCACCAAAGAATAGAATACAACAAAAAAATCATGGTTATGGATAACACTGAAAATATAAAATATGACATAAACCCAAAAGGTGGTTTCAAACACTTTGGAAATGTTAGTGGAGACTTTGTAATATTACGTGGATCCGTCCCTGGGACCTATAAGCGATTAATTAAATTAAGATCACAGATACGCAACGTACCATCAAAAATAACTAAACCAAATATTTTAGAGGTAGTCGTCTAATGAAAGTTTTAACATTGGGCATAAATGGAGCAAAAGAAAGTGAGATAGAATTACCGCTGGTGTTTTCAACTCCATTTAGAAAAGATTTGATTAGTAAATCGTTTACAAATCTAAATTCACATAAATTCCAGCCTCAAGGAAGAAAACCAACTGCTGGAATGGATGTTGTTGCGAGATCAAATGATCCACCAACGGGTCAAGGAAGATCAAGAATTGCTAAAATGCGTGGTGGTGGTGGTGGACGACAAGGTGAAGCAGGTGGTGTAGCATCAGTTAAAGGTGGACGACAAGCACATCCACCTAAAGTACAAAAAGTAATTTTTAAAAAATTAAATAAAAAAGAAAACAAACTTGCATTATGTTCTGCAATAGCTGCAACACAGTCAAAAGAAATTATTGAATCTCGTGGTCATAAAATTAAAAGTCTAAAAACATTTCCTATTGTTATATCTGATGAAATAGAATCTGTAACTAAAACTAAAGAAGTGTTAAAAATACTAGATTCATTACAGTTAATGCAAGACGTTGATAGATTAAAATCACGAAGACCCAGAACTGGTAAATCCGCACTTCGTGGACGAAGTACAAAAATTGGTAAAAGTATTTTATTTGTTGTGTCAGATTCAAAAAAACTTTCAAATGCATGTGGTTCTGTTCCTGGTGTTGATGTACAAACAGCTAAAAATTTGAGCGTATTAGATCTAGCACCTGGTGGTGTCCCTATTCGATTAGTTGTATATTCAAAAAATGCACTTAAAGAAATTGAAAAAATAAAATCACCTCATTTAGAATTATTGGTGAATGTTGTATGAAAGTTGAATTAGCAAATAAAATCATTTTACATCCTTACATCACAGAAAAAACATTTGAGCTAGTAGAAACTCAGAAAAAGATATGTTTTATCGTAGAGAAAACAGCCACAAAATCTGCAATAAAAACTGCTATAAATACACTTTATGAGCAAAAAGTGGTAACAGTCAATACCGCAAGAACAGTTTATGGAAAGAAAGCATTTGTGGAGTTTCAAACTGTAGATGTAGCACGAGATTTGGCAACTAAAATAGGAATGCTATAATATGGACCTGAAAATGACTTTAACAGAATGGTGATAAAAACAGTTGGTTAAGAAATTTACATACCGTGGGTTATCTCAAGAGGAATTAGAGAAATTATCATTAGATAAAATGCTCAAATTATTCCCTGCACGTGCAAGACGATCATTAACAAGGGGAATAAATGATAATAAAAGAAAATTAATTGGAGAAATGAAGGCTGCAAAAGCTGGTACGCTAAAAAATCCAATCAATACACATCTTCGTGATGTTCTTATTTTACCAACTATGGTTGGAGTCACGCTAAATGTTTATTCTGGTAAAGAGTTTAAGCCTGTAACTATTACAACAGAGATGATTGGTCACTATTTAGGGGAATATGTAATTACAAATAAACGCGTAAGTCATGGTGCGCCGGGTGTTGGTGCGTCAAGATCTAGCTTGTATGTACCACTTAAGTGAGAGATATGCCTAAGCGTTACTTCTCATTTCAAAATTTTGATAGTACAAAACATGTTCGTGCCGCCATAAGAGAAAAACCAATTTCACATAAACATGCGAGAGAAATAGCTCTAGCAATTAAAGGGCTTTCAATTGAAAAGGCCAGAGATTATTTACTTGATGTAACAAAATTTAAACGAAGTATTCCGTTCAAACGATACAAAAATCAAGTTGGGCATAAATCTGATCCTGGAACAATGTCAGGTAGATATCCAGAAAAAGCTGCAACAGAAATTTTGAGATTGTTAGATAATTTAGAATCAAATGCAGAATACAAAGGAATGGATTTGGATAGACTCAAAATAATCAATACAACTGTGCATAAAGGTAGATTACTCAAACGATTTATACCACGTGCAATGGGTAGATCATCAGCTAAAAATAATGCGTTAATTCATGTAGAAATTGTTGCACAAGAGAGATAATCTATGACACAAGTAAAAAATGTAATCAAAGATAATTATAATATGATGTTACTTAATGATTTTCTGCGAGAAAAAATTAAGGACGCAGGATTTGACAGTGTTGAAATTTCAAAAACACCTACAGGAACAAAGATTGTACTTTATGTTACTAGGCCAGGAATTGTCATAGGTAGAAAGGGTTCTGGCATCAAAGATTTAACAGAAAAAATTCAAACAGATTTTGGATACAAGAACCCACAAATTTCAGTGGAGGAGATTTTAAAACCAGAATTATCTCCTAGCGTGATGTGTAATAGAATGTCTGCACATATTGAACGTGGTACAGCATTCAGAAGAGCAACTATGTGGACAATGAACCAAATCATGGAAGCGGGAGCAATTGGCGTACAAATAACAATTTCAGGAAAATTACGTGGTGATCGTTCTGCATTTGAGAAACACACACAAGGAATTCTGCCAAGAGCTGGAAATTATGCAAAAAACATAGTTTCTGAAGATATTGTTCATACAAAAACACCAATGGGTCTTATTGGCATTAAAATCAGAATTGCTAGGAAAGAAAAAATTGTCTTAGAATTTGAACATAAAGAAAAAGAACCAATTGAAACAGAGAGTATTGATGAAAAATCAGAAGAAAAAATTATTGCAAAAACTGAAACTGAACAAATAAAAATTGAAGCGGAAAAAATGAAAACTCTTGTAACTTTAGAAGAAGAAGAGGAGAAATTGAAATAATGGCCCGTTTAAAAAATAAAACAATTAGGGAATTCAATGATAAGGATTTGGATGATAGGCTCAAACAAGCACGTAGTGAACTATTCAAATTACAAATAGAATCAAGAAAAGGCACATTACGTAAGGAAAGTGGAAAACTTAAACCACTCAGAAGGGAAATTGCAAGAATATTAACTAGGATGAATGAGATGAAAAGAAAATGACACGAAATATTGGATTGCCAGTAAAGGAATCAAAGAAAAAAATAGAAGAAAATGAAAAAAATAACCCATTTAATGGATCATTATCAATACGTGGTAAATTATTCGAGGGTACTGTAATAAATGCAAAAGCAAAAGGGACTGTTGTGATTCAAAAAGAATTACCAATTTACTTTAAAAAATTTAAGAGATATGGACGAAGTAAAAACACGATTCACGCACATGTTCCTTCTAACATAAACGTAGAAGAGGGTGATCATGTTATTGCAGCTGAATGTAGACCTATTTCAAAATCTGTTTCTTTCGTGGTTGTTGAGGTTAAAGCATAATGTCTCAAGGAAAAAGTCGTGGAAAGGCTGCTAAGGGAGTTGTAGAATTTAGACCTTATGTTACCAGAGTTATTCCAGTTGGAGCACAGATTGTTTGTGCTGATAATTCTGGAGCTAAAATACTAGAAATTGTTAATGTTCATAAATACAAAACAAGATTATCAAGATTACCTGCTGCAGCAGTGGGAGATTTTTGTAATGTTGTTGTAAAGAAGGGACCTGCGGAATTAAGAAAACAAGTACACGGAGCAGTGATTGTCAGACAAAAATACGCGATTAGAAGATTAAACGGTGTAAGAGTATCATTCGAGGATAATGCAGCAGTAATAATTACAGCAGAGGGTGAACTAAAGGGAACTGACATTAAAGGACCTGTTGCTGCAGAGGCATCTGAAAAATGGCCTAGAATAGCTAATTTGGCATCAATGGTGATATGAATGAAACCAACAAAAATTAGGAATCGTCAGACATATCGTGCCATGAATCAAGTTGCCAGTAAACAAATTTCTGCACCAATATCAAAAGATCTTCGTAAGAAATACACTCGACGTAGTGCTCGTGTTATGGTTGAAGATACAATCAAAGTAATACGTGGAGAATACAAAGGCCTTACTGGTAAAGTCTCTAAAATTTCGACCGATAGTAATAGCATTGCCATAGAAGGAAATAAAAAAGAGAAATTAAAGGGTGATAAAATTGATGTTTACATTCATACTACTAACGTAATTATCACAGCATTGAATACAGATGATAAATGGCGCCTTAAAATATTAGAAAAAAAACCAAAATCAAAAATTAAAGCAATGAAGGAAGAAGCTAAAAAGAAGGAAGTAGTCAAGAAGAAGGAAGTAGTCAAGAAGAAGGAAGTAGTCAAGAAGAAGGAAGTAGTCAAGAAGAAGGAAGACGCAAAACAGGTAAATAAAAAGAAAATTAAAAATAAAAAGGATGATGAATAATGGGTTCAATAGCTGGAAGTAAAAAATTAAAGAGGCAAATGGCTCCAATGTTTTGGGGAATAAATAGAAAAGACAAAAGATTTGTTATTACAGTAAGACCTGGCTCACACTCAAAAAATAATTCTATACCATCTGCAGTATTATTACGTGATACATTAAACAGTGTAAATACGCTAAGAGAAGCCAAATCATCAATATATGGCGGTAAGGTAAAAGTTGATGGTGTTATACAAAAATCTCTACATCATTCAATTGGTTTGATGGATGTAATTGAATTAGATGGAACAACCGATATATACAGATTAGTTCCAAAAGATGGTCATAAACTTGTTCCAATAAAAATTAATGAAAAGGAAAAATCTAAAAAATTAGTTAAAGTGAAAAGTAAAACAAACATCACTGGTGGAAAAACACAATTAGGTTTCCATGATGGAAGAACAATTATTACTGATACAAATGTGAATGTTAATGACACGTGTTTATTACAAATTCCAGAACAAAAAATCCTAGATGTAATTAAATTTGAAAAAAATTCTCAAGTAATTATAATAAAAGGAGGAAATGCTGGTCGTATGGGTACAATAAATGAAATAAAAAGTGGTACATTTACTCTACCAAAAAGAATTAATCTTCTTATTGACGATAACACAGTTGAAATCCCTGCTAATAATACAATGGCTATAGGTAAAGAAAAACCAATAATACAAATAAAATAAGAAAATGTCGCAACAAACTGAAAACTCAATGAAGAAAATTTTTCTATCTAAAGTTGTGTTAAACATGGGTGTTGGAAAATCTGGTGAACCAATTGAGATAGGAAAAAAAGCATTATCCGAAATAACTGGAAAGAAGCCAAATGCACGTAACGCCAAAAAATCACAAAGAGATTGGGGCGTGAGAAAAGGTGAACCAATTGGCGTTGCTGTTACTGTTAGAAATGATGATGCAATAGAATTATTGAAAAGACTTCTGCTTGCAAAAGATAATAAAATTAATGGACATGCCATTGATAACGAAGGAAACATGTCATTTGGTATAAAAGAACACATAGACATACCTGGAATAAAATACGATCCAAAAATAGGAATTCTTGGTTTAGAAGTATCAGCATCACTATCTAGATCTGGATTTAATATCAGACTTCGAAGCCAACATAAATCAAAAGTTGGAAAGAAACACAGGATATCCAGGGATGATACGATTAAATTTTTAACTGAAAATTTTGGGGTGCAAATTGTATAATGGTTAAAAACAGATCATTTGGTGACCGCGGAACTGGTTATACACCAAGAAAGAAAAAAGAATTTGGGAGAGGTTCTAAATGGTGTAAAAGATGTGGTGACTATACGGCAGTAATTCAAAAATATGAATTATATTTGTGTAGACGTTGTTTTAGAGAGGTAGCAAATGCTTTGGGATTTCAAAAAAATGGATAGATGAATATGGCAACAAATAACGTTCTAGCAAATCTATTTACTACAATATTTAACACAGAAGACAGAAGAAAGGATAATTGTGTTATTGTACCAACATCAAAACTTGGATTGGATGTACTACAAACTCTAAAAAATGAGGGCTATATCGGTGAATTCGAACGTATTGAAGACAAACGTGGTGGAAAATTTAAGATTAGTCTTTTAGCAAAAATTACTAAATGTGGTGCAATTACACCAAGATTTAAGGTAAAAAAGGATGAGTACAATACTTGGGAACAACAATTTCTGCCATCATATAATAGAGGAATGTTACTTGTAACTACAAACCAGGGTGTTATGTCACATAAAGAAGCTGCAAATAAAGGAATTGGAGGATTTTTGATAGGATATGTCTACTAAACAAATAGAAAAATCTGTAGCAGAAATCCAGATACCAGATGGTGTCAAAGTTAATCTAAAAGGTCGCATGTTACACGTGCAAGGACCATTAGGCCATGTCTATAAGAATTTTAAAAAAATACCAGTTGGCATTGAAATCGATGACAAAAAAATATTAGTAAAACAAATAGGTGAACGGAAAAAAAATTATGCTATACGTAATACAGCCAAATCAATAATTCAAATACTTTGCGCAGGTGTCGTAGATGGATTTACAATAAAAATGAAAATTGTTTATTCCCATTTTCCAATCACAGTTAAAGTAGAAGGGAAAAAGATCTTAATTGAAAATTTTCAAGGAGAAAGAGCACCAAGAATTTCTTTGATAAGAGGCGATACAACTGTTGTCGCCAAGGGAGACGATGTTATAATATCTGGACCTGTTTTAACAGATGTTTCACAAACTGCTGCAAATGTTCAACAAAAATCTAAAGTTAAGAATAAGGATCATCGTGTATTTCTTGATGGAATTTATAGATATTCTGAATCAAAAGGAATCGAAAAATAGCACATTTATCGTTTTTTCTTCTGATCATAAGGATTAAATCGCTTTTGACGAGGTAAACATCTATGCCGCCCTAGCTCAGCGTGGTAGAGCGTTCGACTGTTAATCGATTGGTCATCAGTTCAAGTCTGATGGGCGGCGCCTAATATTTCTAAATTCGAATTTAGAAACATTGATCGATTGAACCCAAATGGTGTATGGAATTAGACTGTAACGATCTAATAGATGATCGCATATTAGTAATAATGCAGGAGGATTACAATGGCCAGAACTAAAAGGGCCAATCGTTATTGTGTTGATTGTGGTTCCAGGCTAGTTTACTATCCACGTTTATCAAATCCAAAGGCTCCTAATGAATATAGAGTGCTAGTTTATGCATGTCCAGACTGCAGTAATGATTTTGATCGACCAAAAATGTTCTCGATAAAACGAAATCAAGTTGAAAATCCTCTTGAAACGGTGGAAATTGAGATAAAACAGGTTCAAAAACAACTTCAAAATAATCCAAAAAAATAACTAAATACACTTGGAACCTGAAAGACAAAGAAGTAATTGGTGGTATCTCTTACCGATCTTTCTAGGAATAATTGGTGGTATAATTGCATATTTTGCATTAAGAAATGATGATCGTGAAAAGGCAAAAAAATGCCTTTATCTTGGGCTAATATTGGGGGCTATAGGAATCTTTTTTCAGATTTTATTTGCAGAAATTCCAATTGAAGACCAATTTGGCGTAAATATCTAAAAATTTCCAAAATAATGCATACTAGGCGGATTATCCAATTTCATGCGTAAATGTTCAACCCCACCTATAGATCTAGTCATTTACGAATAACGTGATTTTATCAAAAACAGTGATTTTAGCGGGGGGTTGAGCATTTGTTCGTAAATATACGAGCCAATGGTCAAAAGACCCTGCTAGGCCATCAACAAACCGATCATTATTTTTTACTAGGCATAAACATTCAACCCCCCTTTTTCGATGAAAAAACATGATCGAAAAACCTGATCTTGTCAAAAAAAGACAGTAATTGAGCAAAAAGTGGTGACTAACTTCACATAAAACACAATGTCATAGGGGACAATTAATGGCAACATCTAAAGCAAAACGTAGTGCTGCTGCAAAAAAGGCAGCACGCACTAGAAAAAGAAATGCTGCCGCTAAAGCCGCTAAAAGATCAGCAGCCGCACGAAGAAGAAAACGTGCTGCTGGTAAGAAAGGCGGCGCTAAGAGAAAAGGCGGTAAGAAGAAAGGCGGCGCTAAGAGAAAAGGCGGAGCCAAGAGAAAAGGCGGCGCTAAGAGAAAAGCTCCTAAGAGAAAAGGCGGCGCTAAGAGAAAAGCTCCTAAGAGAAAAGGCGGCGCTAAGAAGCGAAAAAGAAGAAGATAAACAGTATCTTC
>ENA-UPTF01002559-UPTF01002559.1-marine-metagenome-genome-assembly--contig:-NODE-2559-length-10455-cov-3.156099_pt1 | contig 10455 bp, 7 predicted proteins | sample MGYA00238166_ERZ767019 | MGnify/ENA primary metagenome ERZ767019 (study PRJEB28930, sample SAMN06266391) | marine metagenome | isolation source: Sea water from 250 m depth | place: Atlantic Ocean | study... | reverse complement strand
CGTCTGCCATGGTCAAAGAAGCCGTTAATGCTATTGCCGGTGCGCTGCACAAGGTTGGCAGTTACGCTGATGCGGATCAGAGCCAGTTAAGCGGCACAAATCAAACCGCGGCTGCAGCCAGGAGGCGGTTCGCGAACAAAAAATAGCGGTACTCCTCAATCCTTCAGATTTAACTGGCAATGATCCCATTACCCGAAGGCCTTCGCTCTCGCCAAGTTAACAATGGCAACGGTTTGAGCATGTCTGTACTTGAGGCTGGTTTTGAAACACCAGGTCGGCCGTGTGTAATCTTGTTACACGGTTTCCCTGAACTCGCCTACAGCTGGCGGAAGGTGATGCCCATACTCGCACAGGCGGGCTATTACGTGATAGCTCCGGACCAACGCGGATACGGCGAGACACTGTGCTCGGAAACTGACTATGACACTGACGTGCGAGCGTTTGGAATGCTCAATCTTGTGCGTGATGTACTGGGACTCGTGTGGGCGCTGGATATCGGCAGAGTAGCTGCGGTCGTCGGTCACGATTTTGGTTCACCGGTTGCTGCGTACTGTGCTTTGCTACGCCCTGATGTATTTTGTTCGGTCGTGATGATGAGCGCACCATTTGCTGGTCCACCCAGTGTCGTCAGCAACACAAGTTCTCTAATCCACGACCAGCTAGCAACCCTTCAAAGGCCGCGTAAGCACTACCAATGGTATTACTCGACACCCGAGGCTAACGCGGACATGCTCGCCTGCGCTCAGGGCGTGCACGACTTTCTTCGGGCTTATTTTCACTACAAGAGTGCTGATTGGCCCGAGAACCGACCGTATCCACTGGCTGTCTGGTCACCTGAGGAACTGGCAAGAATGCCCACCTACTACATCATGGAGCTGGATCAGAATATGGCCGAGACCGTAGCGTCATATATGCCAGATCAGAACCAAGTAGCACGATGTAATTGGTTGAGTGAAGAGGAATTGCAGGTTTACAGCAGCACATTTGAGAAAACCGGCTTTCAGGGTGGACTGAACTGGTATCGATGCGCTACCTCTGAGTCTTATCAACGAGAGCTAACATTGTTTGCCGATCGGTGTATCAATGTGCCGGCTTGCTTTATTGCGGGCAAAAATGACTGGGGTGTTTATCAGAAGCCAGGTGATCTCGAAAAATTCAAGTCTAGTGTTTGTTCACAGGAACCTGAAATTCATTTAGTCAAAGATGCTGGTCACTGGGTCCAGCAGGAACAGTCTGCGAGGGTGGGTCAGTTAATAATTGAGTTTCTGGAACCACAAAGATACTTGGGTCACTGATAGTATCGATGGGTTTCCGCGAATAAATGGCCGCAAAATCGATGTACAGCTTCGTGTTGTGTATGGGGCAGCAATTGTGAAAGTTGCGGTGATAGGAGCTGGTGCTGCGGGTCTAGTTGCGGCAAGCGAACTTTTAAAAGCCAGGCACGATGTGAGCGTATTTGAGCAGTCGTCCCGGGTCGGAGGCATCTGGGTCTATCAGGCCGCGTCAGAACCCGATCTATTGGGTCAGACCGGTCCGAGATTGCACGCATCCATGTATGCATCTTTGCGCACTAATTTACCGCGTGACTTGATGGCATTTTTTGATTTCTCGTTTGACTCATCAGGTGGAGGTGTCGACGACTGGCCCCGTTACCCAGGCCACGCACAAGTACTTCGTTACCTGGAAGAATTCGCAGATGCATTCTCACTACGGCAACGGATTCGATTCAACACAAAAGTGGTGCAGGTGGTACAGGAAGACCGGTGGCTATTGACAATCGATGGCGATAACGGTTCAGTCACTGAGGTATTCGATGCGCTGGCAGTCTGTAATGGGCACTATACGGAACCGCGACTCCCTGATATTCCGGGATCAGATAATTTCCCGGTTCACTCTGTTCATAGTCATAACTATCGATCGCCAGATGAATTTTTAGATAAGCAGGTGGTAATTGTGGGGAGTGCGTCATCTGGTGCCGATCTGACTGAAGAAATTGCGTGTACCGCGGATCGGGTTTATTGGTGTAGCAACGACAAAGCAGCCAGCTCAAAGAGGATAAAACATCTGAATAATGTGACTTCGTGCGGCCAGATTAAACGACTAATTGACGACGGTCGAATTGAACTTGAAGATCAGACTCTTGTTGGGCCGGTTGATAGTTTCGTATATGCAACGGGTTACCACTATCGTTTTCCGTTTCTATCTGACGATCTAATAGACGTCAGAGACAACTGGGTTACACCACTGTATCAGGATTTGCTGTGTATCACACAACCCACACTCGCACTGATTGGACTCCCATTTAAGATCATACCGTTCCCAATATTTCAGATCCAGGCAAGATGGTTTGCCCGGATGTTGAATGCCGATTTTGAATTACCGACTGTTTCTTCGATGCGCCAAGCGATGGAGACACGAGTTGAACGACTACGGTCAGTTGGCGTTCTTCAGCGAAATTATCACGCGCTTGACGATGAACAGTACGACTACTATGACTGTTTGGCCCAGGAATGTGGCGACTCGCCGCTTCCCCAGTGGTATCGTGAACTGGGACAGGCAGCTCGTCGCCATGTTGAACACTGGCCGGATAGCTTCCGTGACCGTCTTTTAGATGCGCACGGGGCACCCACACGTTATCCAAAATCATGATCTTTGCAGTAGTTTTGATTCTTAATTTCAAATAGATTGTGTAGAGGTTAGTTTTACCATAAGTGGAAAAGTAAATGGACAATGCTGGCGTTTACAAGTTGATTGAATATTGAGAATTTCGTGCCGACTTCGAACACTGTGATCATGCACGCTGACATGGATGCTTTCTATGCATCTGTCGAACAGCGCGATCATCCAGAGCTCCGCGGTAGACCGCTCGCAGTAGGAGGCAGTAGTGCTCGTGGCGTGGTCGCCGCCGCGAGCTATGAGGCACGACAGTTCGGCGTACATTCAGCAATGCCGTCTTTTGAAGCACGTCGCAAGTGTCCAGACCTAGTATTCGTGAAAGGAAATATGCCGTTGTATACCCGTGAGTCCCGGCGGGTATTTGAAATATTTAAGGAATTTTCACCCTTGGTTGAACGACTATCTCTGGATGAAGCTTTCATTGATCTCACGGGGACTGAACGATTGTTGGGTAATCCTGCCACAGCCGGCGAGAACCTCCGGGATCGAATCCATTCGGAATTGGGTTTGCCAGTATCTGTCGGACTTGGCCCGGTTAAGATGGTGGCTAAAATTGCAAGTCAGGTTGCTAAACCCGATGGTTTGAAATGGGTTAAAGAGGGTGAAGTTAGATCCTTTCTCGATCCGTTACCGGTAAGTCGAATATGGGGCGTCGGTCCGGTTTCAACTGGTCGTCTGGACGCGGCAGGATTTCACACTTTGGGAGATCTTGCTCGCACCACTAATTCAGTTTTGCGCAGCCAGTTGGGCGATTGGGGTATTGAGATTGCACAACTTGCTCGGGGAGAGGACGTTCGCGATGTGGAACCCTATCGAGATGCTGTTTCTTACGGTGAGGAGCATACGTTTGCGGAGGACATTACCGATCGGGAATTGCTCGAGTCGATGATCCGTACACATGCCGAGTCGGTTGCTCGCCGCTTAAGGCGTGACAGTATTTGCGCACGAACAGTCGTCTTGAAATGGAAGGAAGGTCAAAGGATAGCACCGGGCCCCCGCGGGTATCCGCTTCGCAGTCGACGTGTGACATTACCTGATCCGGTTGATGACGGTCAGGCCATTTCTTTGGCTGCTTGTCGCTTATTGCACCATTCTGGCCCTACAGTACCGATCCGTCTGATCGGTGTTGCCTGCACCAACCTTGAAGCCACCGGTGGTAGTCAAGTGCAATTGTTTTCGGAGGGAGATACACAGCGCAGAAAGAACCTTAATCAGGCGATTGATCGTATCGAAGATCGCTATGGGCAGGGCACTCTGACCAGGGCTGGGCAAAAGATCGTCAAACGGGCTGGGCTCTCCATGCAGGTGAAACGTGGGGATAAAGATCAAGAATGACCAACCACCTCAAATAATTTGGGAGGTAAGAATTTAGGTCGCAAATCTTAAAAATTGGAGTCAGTCCTGGTGTTGGCCTATGATTGTGCCTATACAGGCCACGAACAGGCAAAATATGCATTTAACGAAGGGGGTAGTCTGATGCGTTTGGAGAACAAAGTAGCCATTATTACGGGTGCAGCGTCTGGATTCGGTGCGGGAACCGCACGCCTTTTTGCAGCTGAAGGTGCAGCAGTAGTCGTTGCGGATATCAGTGACGAGACAGGTGAATCAATAGTTGACTCGATCAATACGTCTGGTGGTAAGGCCGTGTATGTCCATGCTGATGTAACTTCAAGGCAAGATACGCGGAATATGATTGACGCTGCTGAGAAACTGGGGGGTAGGCTCGACATTCTCATCAACAACGCCGGTTATTCACACTCGAATAAAGAGTTTTCAACGGTTACTGATCAAGAGTTTGATCGCGTCTATGATGTTAATGTCAAAGCAGTCTTTATTGCGGTACAGGAAGCCTTACCAGTTTTTCGTCGAAATGGGGGTGGCTGTATTATTAATACCTCTTCTACTGCAGCGTTGCGGCCACGCCCAGGACTAGCCGTTTATTGCAGTTCAAAGGGTGCAGTCAGTAACCTAACTAAGGCGCTAGCTGTTGAGTTGGCCCCGGACAAGGTCAGGGTCAACGCGATTTGTCCTGTGATTGGTGAAACCGGTATGCTCGAAACATTCATGGGTGTGCCTGATACACCGGAAAATCGAAAGAAATTCGAGGCGACGATTCCATTGGGTCGTTTCTCCACACCTAATGATATTGCACAGACGATGCTTTTCCTTTCGTCAGATGACGCAGAGTTTCTGACTGGTGTAGCCCTCGAGGTTGACGGTGGGCGATGTGTGTGAGCAAATCTGTTTTCTCAGATGGGCATATACTTATGAGCCGCAAATGTCTCTAATAGAAATTACTGTCGAGTCAGATAAGGAGAGCGCATGTCTGCAATAGATAACCGTCTGGTAGAACTCTCAATTGAACTACCGGATCCCCCGGCCCCCCTGGGCAATTATGTCGGTGCCCATACGGTTGGTAATTTGGTTTACCTCTCGGGCCATGGTACCAATAGACCCGATGGATCTTTCGTAGTCGGTAAGGTACCGACGGTATGTTCTGAGGAAGAGGCCTATCAGGCGGCCCGCTTGGTGGGCCTGAACCTACTGGCGACCTTGAAGAATCATGTTGGCGATCTCGATCGTGTACAGCGCGTGATCAAGGTGCTGGGAATGGTTAACGCTGAGCCTGGGTTCGAGAACCATCCCAGTATCATCAATGGTTTCTCCGATCTCATGGTAGAGGTGTTCGGCGATGCAGGACGAGCTGCCCGTTCGGCTGTCGGTATGAGCTCCTTACCGATGAATATTCCGGTTGAAGTCGAGATGATTGTCGAGATTCGTTGAGTTAAAGCCTATTTGCCTGGCTTTTTTTCGGGTACCCGCGCCACCGAGTGGATCAGGCAGCGCTTGACCGGCAGTTGGCAGTCGCTGCTTCGTCAAGCTGCAGCGCATCCGTGATGACCACACCGTAATCGTTTCGGGCTGTATCAATAGAGATCAGCCCATCGCGTACATCTTCAAGGACCTGCTTCATGTCCCGTTCTAGGGGATCGCCATAACCGCCACCGGCAGGCCCAACGCAGATAAAACTGTCCCCGGCCTTGGCTGAGGTATGCGGCATTTTTGAAGGCAAAGATTCAGACTCACCTGTCGCGTGCCTTAGCGTCAGGCCTGCAGTGTGACCATCTGAGCCACCCTGAAAACCCCACGGACGGTATTTGTGGCCTTCGCCTTCGATTGATCCACCACCGTCTTTGAGATACGTAAACTCCCGGATAGAGCCTAGTCCACCTCGCCATTTACCTGCACCGCAAACATCTTCGCGAAGTTCATAACGCGAAACCCGCAGTGGTAGGTGAGATTCAATGTCTTCAATCGGATTGTTACGGGTGTTGGCATACAGCGTGTCGACAGCATCCATCCCATCCATACCTTTTCGCCCGCCGTAACTGCCTTCACAAATTTCCATGTGGACCCAATAGTCATTCCCATTTGATCCCGAAAATGCAATAACTCTGAGGTTCCCAATACCAGCAGAAATCTGTGAAGGGACGGCCTGACCCAGCGCCTTCATGACAGTGTCCGCAAGTTGGTTACCCGGGCAAAAGCGTGCTATCGTGGGCGCCGGAAATATCGGGTTTGCAAGACAACCCTCCGGTGCAATGATCTTAATAGGTCGGCACAGACCATCGTTAACCGGAATATGTCCATGTACAGCGGTATCCAGCAGTACGGAACGGATCGTCAGCCAAACCGCAATATCTACGGTACCTACAAAGGGCATGTTGATCGGCCTATCGGGCACCTGGTCCGCGGTTCCTGTGAGATCGACAGTCATTGCATCATCCGCCACGGTGATCGTGGCGACAATTGGGAGGTCTTTTTTGGCCGTGTCGTTGCTGTCCAGGAATCCATCAATGTAGGTCGTTGCCTGGTAAGTGCCGTCGGGCACTTTGGCGATTGCTGAGCGCATGAGGCGCTCTGCATGATTCATAACCTGGTCGCAGGCGCGTTCGAGGGTATCTGCGCCATAGCGTTCAACCAGTGCGAGGAACCGCTGGGCACCGATCTGGGACGCTGCGACCTGCGCTTCCATGTCACCAACCACCAGATCTGATGCGCGGATGTTGTCACGCAGCATGTGCCAAACAGCATCCACTTTACGACCTTCGTCGTAGACCTTTATGGCTTTGAACTGAAGTCCCTCAGCATAGGCATCGATAGCGTCCACGATACCGCAGCTGCCTGGGGACAGGGCTCCGATATCCAGATGGTGTGCGGTGGTGACCGAGTAACCAATAAGATTGTTACCATCGAATACTGGCACGATAAACCCGACATCCGGTCCATGGCTGGCGCCACCATAGGCATCGTTGTGCATGATGACGTCGCCGGGTCGAATCGTGTCGCCCCGATCCTTTAGCGTCTTCAGCATACCCCGCACATAACCCGGAATCGGGCCAGACTGCAGAGGCGTTGACTGTGTCGATTCGGCAAGCCCACGGCCACGAGCATCAACCAGCCCTGCACCGAAATCCTCAGATTCACGGATGATCGATGAGTACGACATGCGCATCAGTTTGTAACCCATTTCGACCGCAATATTTTCCAGCGCACCCTGGATGACGCTTGCGGTTACTGGGTCGATATCCAGTTGCAGTTCTGCCGTCGCCGTGTCGTTCATGTTTGTTCTCCGATGCTAATAATCATATTGCCTGCCATGTCCGAGATAAATTCATTTTCAGGGGGTACAACAGTGGTGGAATCCCGCTGGATGATGATTGCAGGACCTGCGATGAGTTGTTCCAGAGGTAACTGCTCTCTTTGATAGAACGCTGTGTCAAATTCCTCGAGATGATTGTCGACCCGGAACATGCAGGCACCGGACTTGATCAGTGCTGATTCCCGGGAACTTACATCGATACTGTCGGGTTGACGAATTTTCGGCATCTGTCCGATACCGGTTACCCGCGCGTTCACAATCTCAATCGCACTATCGGGAAAGTCGTGACCATATTCGACTCTGTGTTGGTTGTGGAACTGATCGAAAACCCCCGTGAGACTGTCATCATTCAGTAACCCGTCGGGGAAAGTGATCCGGAGTTCGTACCCCTGGCCGACATAACGCAGGTCACCTGAACGCAGGAAGCTGATCCCCGATCGATCCAGGCCATCAGTTATAAACTGGTCGGTCAGTTCCTCTTCCATCGCTGCAAGATCACTGTTGAGCCGTGGAACATCGGTCGCATCGCTGACCTGAAATTCTGTACGTATTGTGTCGTATTTAAGATCTGTTGTGAGTAGTCCCACTGCCGAAGTAATTCCAGGGTATAGCGGAATGAGCACTTCTGACATGCCCAGTTCACGAGCGACATCGACTGCATGCAGTGGGCCGGCGCCGCCAAACGCCACCAGAGCGAAGTCTCTGGGATCGATTCCTTTCTGCACGGTACGGGAACGAATTGCGTTTGCCATGTTCGCGGTGACCAGCGTTAGGATACCGTCTGCAGTAGCCGGCATGTCCAGCCCCAGGTCTGATGCCAAGCCAGTAATCGCGCGTTCAGCCGCCTGTTCATCCAGCGACATTTCTCCACCGAGAAAATAATCTTTATCCAGTCTGCCAAGCACAACGTTGGCGTCTGTCACGGTGGGTTGCTGACCACCCTGGCCGTAGGCTGCCGGACCGGGTATTGCTCCTGCACTTCGGGGGCCGACTCGAAAACCACCGCCTGGGTCAGCATAAGCAATAGAACCACCACCTGCACCGATCGTATGGATATCAATCATGGAGACCAGTAGCGGGTAACCTGCGATCCATGTGTCACGGGCTGAGGCCTGGGCAAAGGTTCCATCGCTGACGATTCCGATGTCGGCGGACGTGCCACCCATGTCAAAAGTAATCAGCTTGGTCCGGTTCGAAAGCTCACCGGTCCAGGCGCCACCAAGTACGCCGGCCGCCGGTCCAGAAAGCAGTGTCATGACAGGCCGTTCAGAAACCATTTTGGCTGTCGCGACACCACCGTTGGAGCTCATTACGTGGAGGTCTGCGTCTATGCCATCATCCCCAATTCGTGTAGCAAGGTGATTTACATAGTCTCTGACTTTGGGTCCAATAAAGGCATTCATGGTGGCCGTGGTGAAACGCTCAAACTCCCGAAACTGCGGAGACACCGACGAGGAGGTTGTTACGAAACAATCAGGATATTGTTCCTCGATAAGTTGCCGTGCACGATCCTCATGTGCCGGGTTGAGATAGGAGAAAAGAAAGCACACTGCAATCGATTCAATACCGGCGCTTTTCAGTTCTTCTATCGCGGTGCGAACTTCATCTTCATTCAGTTCAGTAAGGACTTCACCGGTTGGTGGTGCAATCCGTTCGGAGGCAGTCAATCTGTGTTGGCGACGGACCAAAGCCCGATCCTGCCAGGGTACTTCCTGCATGATCGAGTAGTGTTCAGGGCGTTGGTGGCGACCGATGTGAAGGATGTCACGGTAGTTTTTTGTGGTGATCATCCCGGTCTTAGCGCCATCGTGCTGCAGAATGGCGTTGGTCGCGATAGTGGTGCCGTGCAGCAAATGATCGATATCTGCCGGGGTTATGGTGTGTCTTTCGCACAGTTCACGTATCGCGGTGCTGACACCGTCCGAGGGGTCGTCCGGTGTGGTGGGCACTTTGTGTATTTCAGTGCGGCCAGACTCGGTGTCGGCAAAAATGACATCCGTAAAGGTACCTCCGACATCGACCCCGACGAGCTTCATGCATTGTCTCCCTGGTTGTATTGCCTGACTTCGTTAAACGAGGTCAGGCGAGCATCGAAAATTTGTATTTTTTTGTGGGTTTGATGGATGAGATAGCGCGTTGAACCTATCGCAACTCCGCACGTGTGCCCACGGTAACACTGCCACCTTACTGCGACAAATCGCGCTGCGTCAAGATGGAGCAGTCGCGGGGATGGCCCGTCCTTCAGTTGCGATTCTGGGGCTGCACGATAAGACCGTAGTTTTCAGGCTCTCGATGCAGTGCAAAATTGAAGATGTTGTTCTGAATGGTTTGACACAGGTTGAGATCGCAATCCCAGGTGATTAGTTCGTCAGCCAGTGTTTCACAGCGGGCAACAATTTCCCCGGAGGGTGCGACGATACAGCTGCCCCCGATCAAATCACAGTTCTCTTCGCGACCTGCCTTGGCTGCGGCCGCAACCCAGGTGCCGTTCTGGTAAGCCCCGGCCTGAAGTGAGAGGTGATTGTGAAAGTCCTGCAGGTGATCGAGTTCGGGTGCGCGGGGATAGTGGACGGGTGTGTTGTAACCCAGCAGGACTATTTCGACACCCTGCAAACCCAGCATTCTGTACGTCTCTGGCCAGCGGCGATCGTTGCAGATACACATCCCCAGTGTCGTGTTCAGCGTGTTAAACACGGGAAACCCCAAATCACCGGTTTCGAAGTAGCGCTTTTCCAGATGCTGAAAGGGAAAATCGGGTTCAAGCTCACGGTGTCCGGGGAGATGAATCTTGCGATACTTCCCTACGATCTCGCCAGCTTGGTCGACGAGTATCGAGGTGTTGAACCGCCGGGTCGTATCGTTGTGGCTGATGAGTTCAGCATAACCGAGATAAAAAGCAATTCCAGCACGAGCGGCAGCGTCGAACAATGGTTCGGTGTCTGCGTTGGGCATGTCTGTTTCGAAAAATGCATCGACATCTGCCTGATCTTCGAAATACCAGCGTGGAAAGAATGTCGTCAGTGCCAGTTCTGGGAATACCACTAATTTTGATCCAGCATCCTCCGCCTTTTGCAACAAGGTGATCATGCGCTTTACGGCTGATGTGCGGGGTTCGT